>Ga0049084_10000565_pt1 | contig 14560 bp, 14 predicted proteins | sample GreLakmeON33MSRF_FD_66720 | JGI IMG/M metagenome (GOLD analysis project Ga0049084, IMG submission 66720) | Freshwater lentic microbial communities from great Laurentian Lakes, MI, USA - Great Lakes metaG ON33MSRF | ecosystem: Environmental > Aquatic > Freshwater > Lake | place: Great Lakes... | reverse complement strand
GTTCCCTTCGATCGGCACCGGGGTGGCATTGGGTTTCTGCTGCAGCCCGCGCCGCTCCGCGGTGCCCTCCATCACGAAAAAGCCCTGTACTGCGGTCTTTTTCGCTCCTTCGGCGCTGGTCTGTGATCGCAGCTGAACCCCAATACCACCCCAGTGCCTTGGCGATTGCGATGTGGTCTGGGAATTCAACGTCGATAGCAGCCCGGATCGGAGGTGATCGTCACCGAGCAATCAGGCGCGCAGCGTCGCGAGGGGATGATCACCTGCGAGTCGGGCGGAAAGTAGCTCGCATGAGGGTCGAGCTTAGCCATCGATATCGAAGCGTTTGAGGATTTTGGGGAGTGCCAGCAGGATGCTGCCAATGATGAGCATTAGTGTGGTATCTGTGATCGCGTAGGGGAACACCATCAATGCGATACCGGTGTAATAGATAATTTTCTATTTTTGTTTTTTGCCGTAGATGAAATAGCCCATTCTGATGGAGCTGAATACGAGGCTGAGTAGCAGGTATGAGGTCTCGAACAAGTGGCTTCCTTTTGCGATTAAACAGTAGGGTTTTAGCCGCCGGCAATGGCGCCCAGGATTATGAAGGGTTCGCAGCCTCCCAGTATGGCATTGGCAAGCGGAATGTCCATGTTGTCATGGGAAATGTCATGGGAAATGTCATGCTGCCAGGAATGCCTTATAGAGGCCACATACCATCAGGGTTTTCCTGATAGTAGTGGGTGGCATTGCGTTCTCCTGTGGAATGGCTAATCCTGAGGGTAATTAACTATCAATTATTGATCGGAATCAGACCATGCAGAATAAATCAGGCGATAATAGCGCCATGCCATCAATCAAAAATGATAATCCCAAAGGACCTGGAGTCAGGTTTCCACCGCCGGTGATAATGCTGCTCTGCCTGCTCGGGGCCTTTGGCTTGCATTATCTGCTGCCGCTTGGCATAGGATTCTATGCGCCGATGAATCTGATCGGCTTGTTTTTTGTTTTCGGTTCCCTCGTTATTTTGATGATCTGCGCGCTGGATTTTCGACGTGCAGGAACGGCAATCGAACCGTGGAAGCCTACATCGAGCATGGTATATAGTGGGTGTTATGGTTTTTCGCGAAATCCAATCTATCTGAGTTTTTGCATGTTTCTGTTCGGTGTGGGGATTACCGCGGACAGCTTGTGGTTGTTGCTCAGTTGCATTCCCTGTGGCGTAGCAATTTATTACGTGGCAATCGTCAAGGAAGAGGCCTATCTGGAGCAGAAATTCGGCGCGGGCTATCTACAGTACAAACAGCGTGTACGGCGTTGGTTCTGAGTGCGCTGTCCGAATCCGCCAGCTTGAGCTGCCTGAAATCACTGCCAGTATGCAAGGATAACTACCATGTCATTACTCAAGATCGCCACTAATGGCTTTGGCCGCATTGGTCGCACCATCATGCGCATCGCGAAATTGCGCCGTCATTATGATGTTGTGGCCGTAAATGATCTCGCTACCGCCGACCAGCTCGCCTATGCCTTCAAGTACGACAGCATTCATGGCACCTATCCGGGCAAGGTGACACTGGCTGACAACTGCATGGAAATAGATGGCGACCCATTCCTCGTGCTGAACGAGAAAGATCCGTCCCGCTTGCCGTGGCGCGAGCTCGGTGTGGATTACGTGATTGAAAGTTCAGGCGCGTTTCGCACATTGGAAATGCTCAACAAGCAGCTTGAGGCCGGCGCCAAACGTATTATTTTAACCGTGCCCAGCAAGGATCCGTTGTCTGCCACCGTGGTGGCTGGTGTCAATGACCACGTGGTGACGATGGACAGTCGCATCATCAGCAATGCCAGCTGCACCACGAACTGTGCCGCGCCATTAGCGAAAGTGTTGCATGAAAATTTTGGTATCCGGCATGGCTTGCTCACAACTGTACATGCCTATACGTCCGATCAGCGCTTGATCGACGCGACGCACAAGGACAATCGTCGCTCGCGTAACGCCGCGACCAATATTGTGCCAACCTCCACCGGCGCCGCGAAGGCTATTGGCCTGGTAATACCGGAGTTGGCCGGCAAACTGGATGGACTCGCCATACGGGTGCCGGTGCCGGATGGCAGCCTCGTTGATCTGGTAGTGGAGCTGGAGACAGACGTCACCCGCGAGCTGGTGAACGCGGCCATGGCAGCGGCGGCGAACGGTGCGTTGAAAGGTATACTCGCTTATAACACTGAGGATATTGTCAGCAGTGACATCATCGGCAACTCCCATTCGAGCATCTTCGACGCGCAACTCACACAGGTGATAGGCAAGCGCATGGTGAAGGTCGTGAGCTGGTATGACAATGAATGGGGTTACAGCACGCGCGTTGAGGAATTGATCGGGCGTCTGGCAAAGATGGATGGAATGCTGTCTACTTTAAAATGAGCAGGCAGGCTGCTCGGGTTTTTGCTTATTGCAAAGCGTCGATGCGGGCAGCGGTAATTTCTCCATCGACGTGAGCGAGGGTGGCGCGCACATAGTTGATGATGGATGCCATGTCGGCACTGGACAATGCGCCCTTGAAGGAAGGCATTTCTCCGCGCCCAATCAATAACACATAGGCGACATCCACTCCGCTGCCGCGCACGACCTCACTGGTGACCAGAGACGGGTACACCTGCGGTATGCCCTGGCCATCCTTCTGGTGACACGTCGCGCAGTTTTCCAGGAACAGCTTTTCCGACGCCAACGTGGCTGGAGACAGAAACGATCCGAGTATTAATCCAGAAAACCAGAATAGTGCTATTGACTGTTGCAAGGCTGAACCCGGCCCTTTAGTTTGAAGTTGATAAAATATAGCATTGCTGCCGTCCACAGAGAAAATGGAATTATTGATGATTACACGAAACTTGCTGCGAATGTGGCTACTGGCAATACTGTTTTATGCCGTAGTAACCAGTGCGCAAGAGCCGCTGGAATTGATCCCCGAGGCCGCGCCAATACCGCCCGGTCTCGAGACTGTTGAATTCTTCAGTCCCGCCGTGAATCGCACCATGAAGTTCGACATCGTATTGCCGGAAAACTACTCTGCAAGCGATGCGCGTTACCCGGTGCTGTATCTGTTGCACGGTTTTATGCAGAACTACACGATCTGGGGCCGCAACCTGGCGGCGGCGTTTTATGCGCGCAATGTAGAAGGGCTCATTCTGGTATTGCCAGATGGTGGTAACAGCTGGTTTATAAATTATGCACGCAGTGATGATGGCCAGACGAATAACTGGGAAGACCACATCATTAAAGACGTAATAAGGTACGTGGATGCGAACTATCGCACCGAGGCGCGCAGGGAAGGGCGTGCGATCGCAGGGCTTTCAATGGGCGGATTCGGGGCTTACGCGCTGGGCTTGCGCCATCCCGACATGTTTGTCTCACTCGGCAGTACCAGTGGCGCACTCAGTTATGCGCGCACAGCGGCAACGACGCTCAGCGCCGGTATCGAGCGCATTCCAGCACCGCGCGACCCGGTACGCCAGGTGCAGATCGATGCAGCCGATGCCTTTATTTCGCAGATTGTAGCCATACCCGGTTTCAGCACCCAGGATGAGCGCACCCCGAAGGGCAAGGACTTCCTGACAGCGGAGCAAGCCACCGCTTACGATCCATTCGCTATTATTTATAACGTGCCGAGAAGCCAGATGCCGCATCTGTATATGGATGCGGGCACCGATGACGGTTTGATCAGCGAGGCCAGGGAATTGGCGCAGCTATTAATGGTGAACAACGTGCCATTTGACTACATGCAGAGTAGAGGCCGCCACAATTCCGAGTACTGGCGCCGCTCGATCGGCCATATGCTGACGATTCAGCACGAGGTCATGCAACGCGCCCTCGACAAGCGACCCTGATGTGACGCGATACTGTTCTATCGCAATACAGCAGTACTCCGCTTCATGCCAGAATGGAGGGGCAATGGGAGCCGGGAAAGCGCGTATAATTCCCACATATGAATAGGTTGGATGGTAAAAGGAAGATGGCAAAGAATGAGAAAGTGCAAACCGAAACTGGATTAACTCCTCAGCAAATTGACAGCTTTCATGCGCGCGGCTTTGTGGTCGCAGACTTTGGTCTGGATCTGGCCATGCTCGATCGCATAGTAGCGAACGTGCATCCCTTGTACGGCGAGGCCTATGAGCAGAATCCGACCGCGCCCGCCCGGTTACAGGATGCCTGGAAACAGGTGGAAGAGGTGCGCCAGCTCGCCCGCAATAGTTCAATAGCGTATGCCCTGAAACAATTGTTTGGGCGTAAACCGCTGCCTTTCCAGACGCTTAATTTTCCAGTTGGTACCCGGCAATGGGCGCACTCGGACACGATTCATTTCAATTCCCAACCAGCCGGATATATGGTCGGGGTGTGGGTGGCGCTGGAAGACATCGATGCGGACAACGGTCCGTTGATCTACTATCCCGGCAGTCACCAGCTGCGGGAATACTCGATGCAGGATTTCGGACTCGAACCAGGCTATGCCAATTACAAGCATTATGAGGGGCGCGTTCAGGAACTGATTACAGCGGAAAAGCTGGAGCCCGAATATGGCACCATCAAGAAGGGCGAGACGTTGATATGGCACGGAAACCTGTTGCACGGCGGGGCGCCGCAAAAGGATTCTAGTCGCAGTCGTCACTCCCAGGTTACCCATTTCTATTTCGAGAATTGCCGTTATTACACGCCGATGACCAGCAAGGGCGACAAACTTTTTTACCGTTATCCGGAATGGATTCCCGCGGCTGCGTTTGGCAAATACAGACCCAGACGCAACCTGTTTAAACGGGTACTGCGCAAACTGGGCCTCACCCAAACCTGATTCGCAAGCAGTTCGTTCTTCGATTATTGAGCAGAGGATTTTATGAGCGGTTTGTTACAAGTAGTCATCTCGTTGGCGCTGGTCTGGGTATTCGCTTACCGCCGCGCCCATATGTACACAATTTTGGCATCCCTGCTGGTGGCGATGCTGTTGATGAGTTATTTCGATTCGATCCCCTGGTTGCCCTCGATCGTGCTGATCATTGTCGGGTTTTTCTATCTCGCCAATGACATGCGCAGGCAAAAACTGACACTGCCGCTGTACCGTTTTTTCCAGCGTGTATTGCCACCGATCAATCGCACCGAATCCGAGGCGCTGGAAGCGGGTGATGTGTGGTGGGAGGCAGAACTGTTTCAGGGTGATCCAGACTGGAAGGAACTACTCAACTTTCCGCGTCCACAGCTGACGGCGGCAGAGCAGGCCTTTATCGACAATGAGACCGAGACTCTGTGCGGCATGCTGAACGATTGGCAGATCGTGCAGCACGACAAGGATCTCAGCACCGCGGCCTGGCAATATCTGAAAGAAACAGGCTTTCTCGGCATGATTATCCCGAAGCAATACGGTGGGCTCGGATTCTCAGCCTTTGCCCATTCCTGCGTGGTGACCAAAATCGCGACCAAGAGCAGCAGTGCGGCCGTGTCGGTAATGGTCCCCAACTCGCTGGGCCCGGCTGAATTATTGATGAAATACGGCACTGAAACCCAGCGCCAGCGCTATCTGCCTGGGTTGGCGAAAGGTACCGAGATTCCCTGTTTCGGATTGACCAGCCCGGAAGCGGGCAGTGATGCCGGTGCCATCATCGACCGTGGCGTCGTGTGCAAGGGTATGCATGAAGGCAAGGAATGCATCGGACTTAAACTTACATGGAATAAACGTTATATCACGCTGGCGCCGATTGCCACCGTGCTCGGGTTGGCCTTCAAGATGTCCGATCCGGATCACTTGCTCGGCGACGAGGTGGATCTGGGAATTACCGTCGCGCTGGTACCCAGTAATCATCCTGGCGTGGTACATGGTCATCGCCATTACCCGATGGGCATGGCGTTCATGAACGGGCCCACGCAGGGCAAAGACGTTTTCATTCCGCTGGACTGGATCATCGGTGGCGTTGAATACGCGGGTCGTGGCTGGCAGATGCTGGTCGAATGCCTGTCAGAAGGGCGTGCCATTTCCCTGCCAGCGCTCGGTACCGCGACCGCGAAGATGAGCTATAGACTTACTGGTGCTTACGCGAAATTGCGCCGGCAGTTCAACCTGTCCATCGGTAATTTCGAGGGTATCGAAGAAGCGCTCTCCCGCATCGCCGGTTACGCCTATCAACTCGAAGCCGCGCGCATCATGACTGCAGGTGCAGTTGACCTGCATATCAAGCCTTCAGTAGTGTCGGCCATAGCCAAGTACCACATGACCGAAAATTCACGCAAGGTGATTCAGGATGCGATGGATGTGCATGGTGGTCGTGGGCTCATACTCGGCGATCGCAACTATCTTGCCTACGCTTACATGAGCACACCCATAGCGATTACCGTCGAAGGTGCCAACATACTCACCCGCAACCTGATCATCTTTGGGCAAGGCGCGATACGTTGTCATCCATTCATTTTGCGCGAGATGCAGGCTGCCAAGAATCCGGATGCCGCCGCTGGCCTGGTGGAATTCGACAGCCTGATATTTCGTCACATCGGTTATACGATCAGCAATTTCGTGCGCACGCTGAGTCTCAGCCTGACATGGGGCGTGTTCCATCGCGCGCCGGTGACGGACAAGACAGGGCGCCACTATCGACAATTGACGCGCATGAGTTCATCGCTCGCGCTGGTGTCAGATATTTCCATGATGCTGCTCGGTGGGGCATTGAAGCGCAAGGAGCGGCTGTCGGCACGGCTCGGCGATGTGCTCAGTAATCTCTATCTCGCCTGCGCTGTATTGAAATATTACCGTGACAGCGGCAGTCATGCCGAAGACCTGCCTTACGTGGACTGGAACCTGCAGTTGGCGCTGTACAACTGCCAGCAAGCGTTCCAGGAATTCTTCGAAAACCTGCCCAATCGCCCGATCGCGTGGCTGCTCCGGCTGATCGTGTTTCCCTTCGGCAGACCCTATACCCTGCCTGATGATCGGCTGGAACACGAACTGGTGCAGGCCATGTTCACCGACAATGAGTTGCGCGATCGCATCACTGCATTGATGTATATAGGCAAGGACGACTCGGACCCGGCATTTGTGATCGAGGATGCCTTTCTGAAAGTGCTCGCAACCAGGGACACGCGCAATCAGATTCGACAAGCAGTCAAAGACGGCCGGCTGGCCAGTGCCACCGATCCGCAACTATTGGGCGACGCGGCCAGTGCCGCAGGGATATGCACCAGTGCAGAGGCGCAACTTTTCATAGCGGCTGAGCAGGCACGTTCGAAGGCAATTCAGGTGGATGATTATCCGCCAGCCTTCTTCGCGAAGACCTGATTCGCGAAGACCTGAGCGAAACGCAGAATTTTCAGATCCTATTTGAATGTCATCTTTTCTTCGTCGTTGACGTTGGATGACTTTCTGGCGCTGGCCAGCGCCTTGAGGGAACTGGACAGGAACTCGCGGCGATACAGCACGTACACAGTTACCGCGCAGGCGATCATGAAGATCCAGTCGTTGATAAACCAGGCCAGTGCCGCCATCGCGAAATAATAGGCCCGGATGCCATAGTTATAACTGTGCGCCGCCCGGTCCAGTAACCGCGCCATCGCCTCGTAATCCCGATTCGGCAGCAAGGCACGATAATTATCATCATCTTTATAATACTTCACGGTCTGGAACGAGGAGCCAAACATGATGAAGCAGAAACCGTACTGACGAATCGACCAGGTAAACGTGAAGAAGCTGTATATAAAGATGTAGATCATCACCAGCATCTTCATCTGCACCTCACCCTGCGTCGCCTCATCTACAAACCACAGACTCGACGCATTCATAAATACATCGCTGGCAGTGCCGAGTACAGTCACGAGACTCGCCAGGATAATGAGTGAAGTGGACGCCAGAAACGACACCTGCCGCTCCAGACTCCCCAACAAATCGGAATCCACCTCGCTCATGCCACTAGTGCTCAGTTTCTTCACCCACTCCTGCCGATAGCGGTACAACACGCTGGACAGACTATTGCGCTTCTTCGCCGCAGCTTTGGCAAATATGGCATATCCCACCCACGCCGACAGGAACCAGACAAACGCGATGACATCAAGCAACTCTACACTCATGCGCCGCAGCTTACTAAAATTCAGCGTACGAGTAAAAATACATTTTGAATAAGTGAGAAATATCCCGGGTTTTACAATTCATAACTGATTATGTGTGTCATTTTGATGATTATGCTCGAACGTGTGCGTTCAAGCAGTGCGTCTTCAATCAAAGCTCCTTAAATCAATCCTCAGTAAATCAATCTTCGACCAATCACAGCACCTTTCCGCCCGACTCGCAGGTAATAGTCACCTCACGACGCTGCGCGTCTGATTGTTCGGTGACCATCACCTCCGATTCGGGCTATAACCGAAGTTGAATTCAGCCATGATTTTTTTTCATCGAACTCGAAGTCCTCCAACTCGGCACATTGCATAGGTAACGAAACGCTATACGGTTCAGCTGCAATAAAAGACCAGCGCCGAAGGAGCGAAAAAGACCGTAGTTCAGGGCTTTTTTGCGATGGAGGGCACCGCGGAGCGGCGCGGTCTGCAGCAGAACCGTATAGCGTGTAGTTACCGATCGAAGCCAACTGCAACCTATCGAAGCCAACTGCAACCGACTGAAACCAACTAACTGAAACCAACCGAAGCCAATCCAATCGAACCTAACTATACCCCAACGAAATCGTCCAAAAGTCACGCGCCCTATATCCGCAATGCACCGACCGAGCCAGTAGTAAGGTAGAATCCAACCCCATATGACCACGCTAGCCACCATTCACAACGCAAGGTGTCGAATCTCCCCCCGCACTCTGCTCCAGATCGATCACTTCGCCATCAACACCGGCGAACACTGGTGCGTATTCGGTCCCAACGGCGCCGGCAAGACTAGTCTCGGCAAATTGCTCGCAGGTCACATGCGCGAAGCCAATCTGTATGTAAAGTACAGCGCCACCTTCGATGTGAAACGCGACGTACATCTGGTGTCATTCGAGGAGCAGCAACGCCTGTGGCAGCGTGATGATCGCTTCGATATCAGTGAGTTCAGCGCGTCCGCACAGGATCAGGGCACCACGGTGGAAACATTGATCCGCTCCTCCAGGATACCCGCGCAACAATCCGAACAACTGTTAAGGGAATTAATCCTCGAGCTGGCACTGGAACCACTGCGCGCGCAGGGCATTCGTTATCTGTCATCAGGACAAATGCGCAAGGCGATGCTGGCGCGAGCGCTGTATGCACACCGGGATGAGGCGCCGCAGCTGATCGTGCTGGATGATCCGCTGGAGAGCATCGACAAGGATTCACGGCAACGCATCGAAGCCTGCATCGGGCGCTTTCTCACTGCCAGCAATGCGAGTCTGCAGCTCAGTCGGCGCCAGCGGGATATTCCTGCCTATGCCACTCATATGCTGCTCATGCAGGAGTTGCGCAGCGGCGCGCAGGGACTGCGGCAGGACATTGAGCGCGGACCACAATACGCTGAGATGGTGGCGCGCCGACCGGCGGCTTTGACCACACTACCGGCGGCTCCGGCCCACAGGCTGGCAGCGGAATTCACCGGGCAGCCGCTGATCGAGTTACGCAATGTCAATGCGAGTTATGGCGAGAAACACATACTCAGCAACATCAACTGGCAGATGCTGCCGCACCACCATGTATTGATTGAAGGGCCTAATGGCTGCGGCAAGTCAACCTTGCTGAGCCTGATCGATGGCGAGAATCACAAAGGATATGGGCAGAAGTTGTACCTGTTCGGGCGCCGCAAGGGCACGGGCGAAGCGGTGTGGGATGTGAAGGCACGCTTCGGTCTGGTGTCCAACGAATTGCATAACAGATATGTGAAGGGCTGGCGTGTACTGGAAGTGGTGGTCTCCGGCTTCTTCGATTCAGTAGGACTCTATGACAACAGTGGCAGCAGCGAGACCAATCAGGCCCTTGCCTGGTTAAAGGCATTCGACATGGCTGCGCTTGAAAAATATTTCTATCACGAATTGTCGTTCGGGATGCAGCGGCTGGTGTTGCTGGCGCGGGCGATGGTGAAAGCGCCGGCGATATTGGTGCTCGATGAGCCCTGCGTCGGGCTGGATGACTACCATCGGCAATTGGTGCTGCAGACGCTGGACCTGATTGCCGCCCAGACTTCGACCAGACTGATTTATATCAGTCACGTCGAAGGCGAGCAGCCAGATTGCATAAACCAGCGTCTGCGTTTTGTGCCCACTACAGACGGTGCTCACACGCTCATCGAAGACACGGGCGGCACCGACACTCTTTAACTGCGAATATAGTTTTCCAGTTGTGCAATCGTGGACTGCTGGTCGACGATTACATCCTTCACCAGATTCCCCAATGAAACCACGCCGACTACCACATTATTGTCTACTATTGGCAGATGCCGAATGTGGTGGCGAGTCATCAGTGTCATCGATTGCTGCACGCTGTGGGTGGAAGGCGCCGAGATCACCTTGTTGCTCATGATCTCGCCGACCAGTGTAGTGCGTGAGGCGCGCCCCTTGAGAATGACTTCGCGGGCATAGTCACGCTCAGAGATGATGCCTTTCAATATTGCCCCTTCCATCACCAGCAAGGCACCGGCGCGGCGATCAGCCATCACCTGAATGGCTTCATACACGGTGGCATCAGGTGGTACCGACCAGATTTCGTTATTGCTCTTCTGTTTCAATATCTGCTGCATGGTATGCATCGTTCACTCCTTTTGTGCTGTTGTTATTCAAAGGAGTGGCGACAATCAATTTACCCTGGTCAGAACGATACTCGCATAGCCGACATTGTTGCTGTAAAAACCGTGGCTGTCGTTTACAAACAGGGTGAGGTTGCCGTCACAAGTTGCGACGAAGTTGTAACTACCACTAGCTTCATCAAGGGTTAAATCAGAAACGCCCTGCAGACTGCCCGACTTGCAGTTCGGTTGCATCAACATCAGTTCAAACCAGTTGTGCGAGCGCGAGCGCCGCAGCAAGCCTTCCCACGGCGACCGCCGCAGGCTGTTGTCGAATCCTTGCTCATCCAGCTTGACGCCAGCTTCGTTGCGCTCGATGGTGCTATCGATCCAGTAGCTGAGCTGATTTACATGCAGCTGATAGCTCAAGCCAGATTGCAGACTAACACCAGTGTCAAACGCCGGATCTTTGGTAAAGAAATGCACGGTGACCGGTTCCCCTAGTGTAATCGCCTGACCAACACTGCTACTGCCAAAGGGCAACCATGCAGGCGTGGCGCATGCGGACAGCGTCAGCGCGGATAAAAAGAATAATGCGAGTTTCAAGATTGCTGATTTTTGCATGTTTACCAAACCCTGTATGAGAAATATTCCAACGCAACTTGATTGGCAGTCTACCCTTACAGATGCACAAGCTCAATTACTTGAGTTGCCAGCCGTCTGCGGGTGCCAATACCGAACGGACTGCATTCGAATCCAGCCATCGGCGCGCGCCAACATCGTTACGCAAATAGCTGTCCCAGAAGGCGGTGCTGATGGCCTTGATAGCAGGATGGTGAGCTGGATTACGGGGATTCTGCAGCACCGAGACCGGACGGTCGGTAAAAGCATGATGCTCGCCTTCGAACAGCACGAGTTCATATTTATTACCGGGCGGTAAGGCAGGGAATACTGCCAGTCGCTCCGCCACGGTCGTGTCGTTGATGGGTGACACATCCCGCGTGCCGGTCATCAGCAGCCAGGGAATATTCACGTTGCCTAGTAATTGCGCGGCGGTTGCGATGTTGGTGACGCTGCCGCTCAATGGCATGGCCGCAGTGATGCGCGGGTCGCGCGTAGGGTAGTTCAGCCAGGGCACAATTTCGCCGCTTGTGGTTTGGGTCGTGCGCGCCCCGAAAGAGTGTCCGGCCATACCGATACGGTCCAAGGCCAGACGCTTACCCAAAATATGTCTGGTGTCTGCATTCCAGAGCTCCAGCTGGTCGATGATGGCGCTGACATCAGCAATGCGCGCCACCAGATTTTCGGCGCTCGCCGCTGCTTGCATAACGGCTAGTATCTGGGAGGCCGGCACGCCTTCGAGAATCTTGCCATCACTTCCAGCATGTTGCATGAACACGACCACATAGCCGCGCGCCGACCAGTGTTGACCAAGATACACGGCGGTCTCATAAGTACCGCCCAGACCATGACTGAACAGTACTACCGGAGCCGGCGTCGTTGCTTGCGGCAGGAAAACCAGCAGGGGCAGCTCACGGTTGCGAGTGCTGTCCAGCAGCGTGGTGGTGAAAGACTGGGTAGTGGCAGCGGTAATCTGCAATGGGTCGTAGCTGGAGATGGAGATCTGCAAGGGCGAGCCACTGTAATAAATTTCCCCAGGTTCCGCGGTGACATTATAGGCAAGATAAAAAGCCAGATTGCTGCCAGCCAGACCGAGTGCACCCAACGCGATGTTGTCGATGATTGGAAGTTCCTTGCGTGCCGGCAGTGGCGCATTCGGCACGGTGGCGAGCAGGCTGGCTGGATTGCCATTCCAGGACTGAAAATTGCCACTGGCATTGCGCATAAACAACTGGCCATCGAGACTGAGCAACAAGAACAGGTTGCCAGTCTGGTTGATATGAACAGGATCGACTTCAATTTGCGCCCGAATGGTAATCGCCTCAGCAGCGAGGAAGTCATTGCGAAACGCGGCGCCGGCAGTATTCGCGCCGCTGCGGAAAATTGCTGCAGTGGGTTTGCCACTGGCGGCGGTGGCATTGGCCAGCGCAGGTAGCTCGGCCGCCGCGGCGAACATTGGCAGTAACCAGGTGAGGATCAAGCCTGGCAGCAACAGCCTCGGCAATACTGACTTGAAGGCTATGGGATTAATGGGTATGTTCTCTTGGTCACGGTTAGCGGGACCTCAGTGTAAACGCCAAGTAGTCTCTCACAATATTCAGCACGGAATCCTGTAGCAGAACGCATAAGTGGCCAGTGCGTTGATCGGCACGGCAAATTCAGCAAATTGGACATCCACAAATTAGATACAAGAATTCAATAGGTTAGGTCAGCATATTATGCGGGTGTCCGGTTACTTCTATGCATGCCTCAGTGAACACACATGTTGCAGTTAATCTATGCTGGGCAGTATTTCCTGTTCACCGCTATTCTGCTGGCGATTATTTTTTCACTGACCCTGCATGAATACGGCCATGCTGCCAGCGCCTGGCTGTTGGGTGACAGCACCGCCCAGCAACAGGGACGGCTGACGCTAAATCCCATGGCCCACATCGATCCGGTGGGCCTGTTGATGGTGATCTTTATCGGCTTTGGTTATGCCAAGCCCGTTCCCACCAATCCGAGTCGGATTCGCCATAGTTGGGGTAATGCGGCGGTAGCGGCGGCCGGTCCGGGCATGAATCTGCTGCTGGCGGTGGTGTCCATCAATTGCTTGCAGTATCTGGTGATGGGCAACAACCCCGGCGAGTCCACTCCAATCATCCTGTTTTTGTCATTGATGGCGCAGATCAACCTGCTGTTGATGCTGTTTAACCTGTTACCGTTCGGGCCCCTGGACGGGCATTACATCATGTCCTGGCTGCTGCCCACCCGCATGCGCTATCAATATGACTATTACAATAATCGCTATGGTGCCCAGCTATTTCTGTTGCTGATCATTCTCAGTATCTTCGGCGTTCCCATTTTCAGTTTCGTCATGAATCTCAGTCAGACTTTGCTCCCCTACCTGTTGATTTTCTAGAACTTTGCACAGAACTTTGGACCACAGAACTTCACAGAACTTTGGACACCCACAAATTAGGACAAGTAGCTGCCAGAGGCTGAATCTTGAAATTGTGTGGGTGTCCTTCTAACCGTCTTTCTAACCCCTTCTATCCAAAGGGGTCATAACGCCGGAAAATGCCATGAACAGCGCAATCAGTTGCAAAATGACGTATCCTTAGAGCTCCAATCCTAGATGTATTTTGAGGAGAGTCGGTGTGGTCAAGCCCAACTATGCTTTCGATAAGCGCCAGAAAGAAATAGCCAGGAAGAAAAAGAAGGAAGATAAGCGCTTGCAAAAAGCGGGGGTAGACGACAGTAAGTCGCAGGATCATCAAGCTTTGTCAGGAAGTACTGATAAAGTAGTTGCAGCCAGCGACTAACTCAAAGTAAGCCAGTGGTAGTCGGTGAATGTTAGCTATTGAAATTTAATAACGTAAAGGAAAGTACGACATGAGTTCAGGTACAGTAAAGTGGTTCAATGCAGACAAAGGTTTTGGTTTCATTACTCCAGATGATGGTGGCAAAGATCTGTTTGTGCATCATTCAGAAATCCAGAGTGGCGGCGGGTATTCCAAGCTTAGCGATGGCCAGAAAGTAACATTTGAAGTTGGGCAAGGCCAGAAAGGTCCATGTGCCAATAAGGTTAAACCTCTCTAGTTCCAGCACTTGGTCGGGTCTGAGTCAGCGTTTTGCGCATAACTCTATTGTGTAACAAGGACCTGGCCAGCTGCGTGGCACTGAATTATCTGGTGCCGGCGCTGAGTGAGCACGAGCTGACAGTGTTCGTCTCATCCAGCGTCGGTAATCAGACCCCAGCGTCTGCAGATCTGTTGCTG
>Ga0049084_10000558_pt1 | contig 14645 bp, 6 predicted proteins | sample GreLakmeON33MSRF_FD_66720 | JGI IMG/M metagenome (GOLD analysis project Ga0049084, IMG submission 66720) | Freshwater lentic microbial communities from great Laurentian Lakes, MI, USA - Great Lakes metaG ON33MSRF | ecosystem: Environmental > Aquatic > Freshwater > Lake | place: Great Lakes... | reverse complement strand
CTCGTCGTAGTAGAACTTGATCATATCGGGACGGTACTTCTCCATCCGCTCCTTGTTGAGCCAGATCGGCGGCTGGTCGGTCGGCGCGAAGAACGGCTTGTACTTGACGGTCGCCGTCTGCTCGCCGAAGTAGGCATGCGCGTCGGTGACGAGCTGCGGCGTGGTGAGGATGTCGAGTATCGTCATCGCTTGCACCTTGGCGCCCGCCACGACGCCCTTGTGGGCGATGGGCGTGGCCATCGCGATCGCGTTGGCCCAGTTGTGGCCTGGCGTGCCGGGGATGTTCGACGGGAATCGCAGTGTGATCGTCGGCATAGACCAGGCGATGTCGCCGATGTCGTCTGATCCGCCACCGGTGCGGCTGGCTTCAATGGCCGGGCCACCGAGCGAGCCGGTGGTCGCGGTCGAGAGTCCGGTCTCGCGGACGCCGAGTTCCTTCTGCAGGCCCTTGGCGAGCATCTGATCCTTCTCGTCCCACTGGGGCATTCCGACCTTGCTCATGTTCGCATACATCGCCTCGGCCACGGGGCGGCTAAAATGCGCGCTCCAGCCCGAGCCGACCATCATGATCGTGTCGATCTGCGTGCCCGTCATCATCGCAGCGGCGCGTGCCTTGACCTTGGCGTCCTCGAACATCGCCATGGTGCGGTCGTAGTCGAGATGGCGGAAGTAGAACCAGATCGACGAGGTTGGCGGCACGACGTTTGGCTGGTCGCCGCCGTCGGTGATCACGTAGTGCGAACGCTGCGGCAGGTCGAGGTGTTCGCGCTGGAACTCCCAGCTCGTGGCCATCAGCAGCACCGCGTCGAGTGCGCTCTTGCCGCGCCATGGTGCCCCGGCGGCGTGTGAACTTGAGCCCTTGAACTTGAAGATCGCGGAGATGAGGGCGTTGCTCGATGACTGGCCCCAGGACACGCCGAGGTCGTTGCCGACGTGTGTGAACAGCGTGACGTCAGCGTCCTTGAAGAGCCCTGCGCGCACGTACCAGGACTTGCCGCTCATCAGTTCCTCGGCGACGCCCGGCCAGAGGATCAGCGTGCCGGGCATCTTCTCGCGTTCCATGATTTTCTTGACCGCGAGGGCGGCCGCAATGTTCAGCGGCATGCCGGCGTTGTGTCCTTCGCCATGGCCCGGTGCGCCGGTGACCAGTGGATCGAAATACGCGACGCCGGGCTTGTTGCTCGCCTGTGGGATGTCGTCGATGTCGGAACCGAGTGTGATGATTGGGAACCCAGAGCCCCAGCGTGCGACGAAGCCCGTGGGAATACCGGCGTATCCGCGCTCGACCTTGAAGCCGTTCTTCTCAAGAATGCCCGAGAGGTACTTCATTGTCTCGAATTCCTGGAAGCCCGGCTCGGCGAAGGAGAAAACCTTGTCGACCATCACTTGGATCAACTTGGCCTCTTTGTCGATCTCGGCGGCGACTTCGGTCTTGAGCTGGTCAAGCTTTGGCGTGGAGGCGTACTTGTACTTGATCGAGTCGGCGGCGCCGCCTCGACCACCACGGCCCTGTGCCGAGATCAGCGCGGGGGCGAGGAGGAGTGCGGCGAACGCGAGCGAGAACAAGCGGCGGGGCATGAGTGCTTCTCCTATTGGGATCACTGGTGGGACAATGTCATGAAACTACGACTTTGTGACGCAGTTGACCACAGAGTGCACGGACCAAGCGGCCAACAGCGAGCTTCACCTCGGATGGCACAGCACGGGCCGGCCAGCACCCGCAATGGATGATCCGTGTGCGCTGTGGTTGACTACTTCCTCACCAGTCGACGGGTGATCAGGTACACCGGGTAGCTCGCCACGAGTACGTAGGTCGCATGGAGGCTGTTCGCGGTGTCCGTGACATAACTCCCGGCGAGGAACGCCAGCGCGCCGACGAGCACGATGGCCGGAATGACCGGGTAGCCCCAAGCGCGATAGGGCCGCGGCGTGTCCGGCTCCTTGTAGCGGAGCACGAAGAGCGACGCGAAGGTGGTTGCGTACCCCACCACATAAAAGAAGGCCGCGAGCGCGATGATGGTCTGGAAGGTGCCCGATACGATCAGGATGATGCTGACCATCGCGCTTAGGAAGAGCGCCGTGGTGGGCGTGCCGCCGGCGTTCACCGTCGTGATCCGATGGGAGAGCAGGCCATCCTCAGCCATGGCGTACGGGACGCGCGGTGCCTGCATGAGGATGGCACTCGCGTTGCCGAGCAGGCTCACGGCCATCACGACGGTCACGATCCGTTCACCGGTGGCGCCAAATACCGCCTTGGCCGCCGCCACGGCAGCAAACTTCTCACCCGAGAGGCCGTCAATTCCGAGTACGTGCAGGAAGGCCCAGTTGAGTGCGAGGTAGACAACGGTGACCGCGATCACACCCCACATCATCGACTTGGGAATCTCGCGGCTGGGATCCTTCACTTCACCGCTGAAATAGACGAGCCCATTCCAGCCGTCAAAGGTGTACAGCACACCTTGGAACGAGAGCACGAGCGCGCTCGCGAAGAACATCCCCGACGGAATCGTCCTCGCGGCGGCGTCGCTGGCGGCGTCGCTGGCGGCTGAACGGGAGAGGCAGGCGGCGGCAATGGCGAGGAGCGCGAGGGTCTTCAGAACACTCAGGAGCTGCTGCGTGCGGTCGCCGGAGCGGACGCCGATCCAATGGATGGCGGTGAACGCGAGCGTGGTCATGACGGCGATCGTCGTCTGATATGGAGCGAGCGATGGGATCAGCGTTGCGCTCAGTTCGCCGAGTGCGATAGAAGCGAGTGCCGTCGCGGCGCAGACCGAGATCCAGTCGGTCCAGCCAATGACGAAGCCCGGGTACTCACCGAGTGCGCGGCGCGCATACACGTACTGTCCGCCCGACTTGGGGATCATCACGGCGAGCTCGGCCATCGTCATCGCGCCGCAGAGCGCGTAGAGTCCGCCGGCGAACCAGAGGCCCATGAACCAGCCAGCAGACGGCAGCGCGGCGGCGATCTCCCCCGGTGTGCGGAGGATGCCGGAGCCAATCGTGTTGCCGACGATAATCGCGATGCCGAACGCGACGCCGAGGACTTTGAGAAGGCTGCGGGCGGCGGGTTTGGCCGAGCTGGTTGTGGGCATCGAGTGAAGCTAGGGGATCGCTCCCGCCGCGCCAGCGCGCCGCGGATCGGCGCCAGCCGTCACACGTCGTCCGTCAATCGCGATCGCCGCGCCGTAGCCTTCACGCAGTTCGCCTTTGAACGAGACGAAATCGAAGTCGTAGCCCATCTCGCGTAGCCGTTTGATCACCTCGGGTGAGAATCCGTCTTCCACCTGAATGGACACAGGGCCGGCCGGCGCCGCGCCGCGCCCGCCCGCACCACCACCGCGGCCACCGGCGTCACCTGGCGCGGCCGCACTGAGCAACGGGGCCTCGGTGGGAATGAACGCCCCACCACCACCGCGCCCGCCGGGAAGGAATCGCGGCAACTCGAGTGCCTGCTGCGGCGTCATACCGTAGTCCATCAGACCGAGCAGCGTTTCGTACACCGCCGACGTGATCCAGGCGTTGCCGGCCGCACCCACGGCGAACACCGGTCGCTTGTCACGCATGACGATCGTCGGCGCGAGCGTACTGCCGTGCCGCGCGAACGGAAGCCGCGCGCCGTACGCCGTTGGATCTGTTCCGTACGATGTGAGCTTGTCGTTGTAGATAAATCCGAGGCCGGGCGTGACGTAGAAGTTGCCGCCCCAGGTGCCAAGCGTTTGCGTGACGGAGACGGCATTGCCGTCATTGTCGGCAACCACGAACGCTGTCGTGCCGGCCGCGTGACAATACGTCACCTCGATGGCATGGCCTGGTCCGCACCCGCGTTCCTGTACGATCTCGGCGATCTGTTCGATGAGTGGCCGAGTTGCCGAGCCCAGTTCCAGTGGAGCATCCGACGCGCGCGCGGCGGGCGGATTGCACGCGAGGGTGTCCGCGCGGAGGTCCGTGGTGCGAATGGCGCGATCAGGGCGGAAACAACTCCATCGCACCTTCGCCGAATCCTTACTCGTCATCGCGGTGATGTCGACCGGCCAGAAACCGGGATCAGCTACGCGTCCGCGTGGTACGAGTGTCCACGAAGCGAGCGCGGCGTGCAGCGATGCTGCGTCATCGGTGTACTGGCGCACCGGGCCGTACTGCTCGAGCATGTTGAACTTACCCACGAGGTCGGCACCACCGGAGACTGGAGGCGCGCTCGAATAGATCGTATATCCGCGATAGGTACCGCGCACCGGTTCGCGATCGGCGGCAAAATAGCGATTGAGGTCGCTCACTTTCATCGCATTGCCCTTCGAATGCAAATCGTCTGCGAGCTTCTGGGCGACGACTCCGCGATAGAATCCATCCGCGCCACGCTCGGCGACCTGCTCGAGCACCCAGGCGAGATCGGGATTTTTCAACGTGTCGCCCGCCGTGAGCGGCTTGTTGTCGCGGAAGAAGAGTTTCTTGCTCGACTCGTACTTGAGAAAATGCTCGCGCTCGGTGGACAGGGTCGTGGCGAGTCCATCGCTCACGATGTACCCCTCTTTCGCCGCGCGAATCGCTGGCGCGACGATCTCCTTCCACGTGACCTTGCCCGACCCGTACTGTTTGAACGCGCTGTACATCCCGGCAATGGTGCCGGGTACGTTGGCGAGCACGGGGCCATCGCTCGGATACCGGCCGTTCTGCAGGAGCGAGGTGTTCTGCAGGCCCGCGTCCTCGGGTACGCGGGTCATGAAGTCGATGAGCTTCGGGCTCTCCAACCTCGCCAGTGTGATCACCATCTGACCATATCCCCCAGGGCCGCTGGCGTCGGGCTCGACAACACCGAGCGCGAAGCTCACGGCCGCTGCCGCGTCGACGGCGTTGCCGCCAGCGCGGAAGATCTCAAGGCCGGCCGCGGTCGCGACGGGATGCGCGCTCGATACGGCCGCACGTCCCGTGGCGGCTTCGCGGAGTGGCGGCCGCTCGCGAATCATCCGATACAACACGCGCTGCAGTTCGTCGTCGTCCTTCGCCGCCTCGGCTTGCGCCCGAAACCGGTTCTTCAGTTGCGACCACTGGGCAAGGCGATCGGCGGCCGCCGGCGTGGAGAAGTAGAGTTTGGCCGACCGTTCCCAGATCTGGTCGAACGCATTGCTGTTGCGCTCGGCGCGGTCACGCGGCGCATCGATCACCGCCTCGCGGCGGTCCGCATCGGGAGCAGTCGGCGCGGCGAGCAACACGAGCTGACTTTGTGTGCTAAACGGATCGCGCACCGCGCGGTCGCCGAGTCGAGCGGGATCGCCGTTATACCCGGGGCCACCCTCGTCGATTTCGGCGATAGCGAGTTGCGCGCCATTGGGTGACCACGCGACGTCGCCGCGACGCGAGGCGACGAAGTTAGTGTAGCTGCCATTGGCGGGCACGGCGTAGATGCCTGCGCGACCGCCGATGGCCGGTGTCGAGAAGACGATACGCGATCCGTCGGGCGACCAGGCGAGGCGTTCCGGGGCGCGATCGGCTACCGCAACGCCGTCGCGGCTGTTCGCGAGCGTGCGGATGATCAGGCGTCGGCCCGTCTCGAAGAGCTGCACGTACGCGATGCGCGAACCGTCGGGCGAGTACGCGGGCGCGATCTCGGCCTGCTCGCGTGTGGTGAGTCGTGTCTCGCTGCCATCAGCCGCGCGGGTCCAGATCCGGGCGCCGCCGCCGAACCCTCGGACGAATGCCACACTGCCATCGGGCGCGAGGCTCGGCGCGCTGTCGTCATCCCGCGCGTTTGTGAGGCGCTCGGGTTCGGTGCCCGTGATGGCGACGGGAATGCGCCAGAGCGAAAAAACGCCCGCGCGGTTTGACGAATAGATGATCGACTTGCCGTCCGTGCCCCACACCGGATCGCGATCCCACGCGGCGCCTTTGGTGAGCGGCATCCATTTTCCTCCGGCCGATTGCTGGACGTAGAGGTCGCCATCGATCGAGACGGCCATGCGACCGTCGGTGGCGAAGGCCGGTGTGCGCGCACCCTTGAGCGCGGAGTCCTGCGGCGCGATGACGAGTGCGAGCAGCAGTCCCATCATTCTGTTCATCGTCCAATCACCTCGATGCGGGCGATCACGTCGCCTTCGAGCACTCCGTCGGCGACGTCGATGCCCTCAATGATTTCCGCAAACACCGTGTAGTCGCGATTGAGCCTGAAGTTGTCGCGCAGGTTCACAAACCACTGGGCATCTCCGGTGTCGTGCTCGCCGGTGCTCATGCCGATGGTGCCGCGGGCGTGCGGGACGATGCCGAGTTCGTCGCGGAAAAAGCGCGGAAACCCGAGGAACTCATTGGCGCCCGGGGCGCCACCCTGGGTCACGAAGTCGGGTTCAACACGGTGCCAGGTATTGCCGTTGTACCAACCGCTCTTCGCGAGCGCGAGCACCCGCGCGGCCATGACGGGCGCATTGTCGCCACGGAGGCGCACGACGAATGACCCGCCGCCGCTCGAGTCGGCCATCACGACGCGCAGACGGAGATCCGCGCTGAGCGCGAGGCGCGCGGCGTCGGCCGGAAGCGCGATCGGCAGTGGCGTGCATTGTGCCGCGGCGCCGCTGACGCCGAGTGTCGTCCCGATGTCGGCGTAGGTGCGGGCGATCGCACAGTCGAAGTCCGCGGCGAGCGGGGCCACGCGTGCCCAGTCTCGCGCTTGGGCGAACTCGGCCACGCGCTCGGCCACCGCCGCTCGGACGCGGCGGGCGGTCTCACTGGAGTCGCGCTGTAGCTGCAGGCCCGCATGGATGGCTGCAGTGAGGGTCGCGTCGCCACGCGGTGAACCCTTGAGCGCGCGGGCGGCGGCACGGATCACCGGATTCCCGCGGCCGGCGAGCGCGGCGAGCAAGAGGTCGTCCGCCGAGTGGCCGGCGACGCGGGCGAGCCCGTCAATGGCCGCCTCCTTCACGTTGTCGTCGGTATCCATCGCGAGTGCGCGCAACGCCGCGGTGTCGGCGAGGGTGGAGGCCGCGCGTGCCGCGTACACTCGCAGCGTGCTAATGCGACTGCCGGCCAGGCGGGGAAGGGCCGTGCGTGCGTCGGCGGGCGCGATGCGCGCGAGCGCGGTCAGTGCGTGTGCCGCGGCATGCCACGACACACTGCCCTTGGCACGCACGGACGAGGATGGCGCGCTGTTCGTCCAGATGCGGAGTGTTGCGACGATCGCGGCATCTGTGCCGCAGGGCGCCTGCAGCAAGTCGGTCGCGCGCAGGCGCACCTGCCAGGTGCTGTCGGCGAGCGCGGTGCGAAGTGCGTCGCACTGGTCGTTGCGTGCGCCGAGCGCGCGATAGCGGAGGCGCCACGCCGGGTCAGTGTACGCGGGCGGGGCAGGGAGCGGCGGTAGCGAGTCGCGCCGTCCGAACAGTGCGTCCCTCGATCGGCCGAGTCCGCGTTGCGCGATGACTCGAACGCGAGGGTCGGCGCTGCGCAGTCCGTCGGCGTAGGCGCCGGCGGTGGTGTCGCGGCGTTCTTCGGCGAGTAAGAGTCGGGCGACGAGTGCGCTGTCGGCGGACGAGGTGCTTCGCTGTGCGAACGCGATCGAGCTCGCGATCAGCAGGGCGGCAATGATGGGCAGTCGGCTCATGGCTGTAATGATATGTGCCGCCTTCGCGGTTGGCAGACGAAGCGTCCGGGTGCCACTGTTGGTCCGTGGAAGTAGGTTCATACCAAACCGGAATCGGAGTCTGCGCTGTGAATTTCCGCCTGCCCGCCGTCGCCCTCTTGTTCGTGTTGGCTGCCTCACCCGCTGGCGCACAGCAATACGACATCGTTCTCGCGAACGCCACGATCATCGACGGCACCGGCGCGGCGCGATTCACCGGCGCGGTGGGTATCACCGGCGACCGGATCGCGATCGTCTCGCGCACGCCGATTCCGGCCGCACAGGCCAAGCGCGTGATTGACGTAAAGGGTCACGTCGTGGCGCCTGGGTTCATCGACCTGCACGCGCATCTCGAACCGCTCCTGCAGATGCCGGACGCCGAAAGCGCCGCCCGGCAGGGTGTCACGCTGGCGCTCGGCGGACCGGATGGTGGCGGCCCCTGGCCGTTCAAACCCTATCTCGATTCGGCAGAGAAGGCCGGGCTCGGTATCAACGTTGCATTCCTCGTGGGGCACAATACGGTTCGCCGCGAGGTCATGGCCACCGCGAATCGCGCGCCCACGGTGGCTGAGCTCGAGAAGATGAAGGCGATGATCGCGACGGGAATGAAGGAAGGGGCGTTTGGCATGAGCACCGGATTGCGGTACGTCCCGGGCTACTACTCCAAGACTGACGAAGTCATCGCGCTCGCCAAGGTCGCCGCCGCGTCAGGTGGCATCTACACCTCGCACCTGCGCGAAGAGGGACTCGGCCTCATCCGCGGCGTCAGCGAAGCGATCGACATCGGTAAGCAGGCGCGCATTCCGATCGTCCTCACGCACCACAAGGCGGTAGGGCAACCGACGTGGGGCAAGAGCGCGGTCACGCTCGCCATGGTGGACTCGGCGCGCCGCGCGGGCATCGACGTGATGATCGACCAGTACCCGTACACGGCGAGCTCGACGAGCTTCAGTGTGCTGATGCCGCCGTGGGCACTTGAAGGCGGCAATATCGAATTGCGAAAAAAACTTGCGAACCCGGAACTGCGCAACGCGATCGAGAAGGGGATTCTTGAGCTTTTGCTCAACGACCGCGGCGGTGGCGACATCAAGCGGGTGCAGTTCGCGAGCGTGAGCTGGGACCCTTCGCTCAACGGCAAGACCCTCTACGACTGGGCCGTGAAGCGCGGTGTGCCGCCAACGCCTGAAGGCGCGGTGCAGCTCGTCATTGAGGGAGTGCTGAAAGGCGCGCCGTCGAGCGTCTTCCATGTGATGGACGAGAAGGACGTCCGGCGCATCATGGCGCACCCGCAGACGATGATTGCGAGCGACGGCCGCCTCTCGGAGCCCGGGGTCAGCGTGCCCCACCCGCGCAACTACGGCACCTTCCCCCGCGTGCTCGGCGAATACGTGCGCGTGCAGCAAGTGCTTACGCTCGAGACCGCGGTGAAGAAAATGACCAGTATGCCGGCCAAGCGACTCGGACTCGCCGACCGCGGATGCCTTCGCGAAGGCTGCGTGGCGGACATCACGGTGTTCGACGCGGCGACCGTGGCGGACAAGGGGACGTTTGCGAGCCCGCACCAGTATCCGGTCGGTATCGAGTGGGTGTTCGTGGGCGGACAGGCCGTGGTGGCTGATGGGAAGTTCACGTCGGCGCGACCAGGCCACGTCCTACGAAAGCGGTAAGGTGTCGTCGGTAGACGCTACCGCCGGCGCGGGTTACCGCTTTTGCACCGCACTCGAGTCTGGCACCGTCACCGCGGCAACGGCCGCCCCCAGCATCCGCACCCGCAGATCGTTCTGCTTCCGTGCGACCCGCTCGGCCATCCGGTTGAACACCGTGCGCGCCTTCGTGTACTGCCCCGTCCTGAGCAGCGACACGACGGCGCCGTCGCGGAAGGTGTCCGGATCAACCCACTTGAGGTCGTTCTCGATGGCGAAGAGCAGCGCATCCACCTGCGACGAGGCCTCGAGCCAGCTGTAGGTCGAAACGCCGTGCATGAACTTGATCGCGGCCATCGCATCGGCAGGAGCGTTCTGTGCCTTGGCGAACTGTGTCAGTGATGTGTAGAACGATTCATCGGCCCATCCCATCGTGCCGCTGTGAAGATCCTGCTCGACGTCCATCGCCAGTGTCATGAACTCGGGCCAGTCGCTCGGCGCGTGGTTGGCGGCCATGCGGTCCTTGAGTGTCTGATATTTGGCCATCGCCGCCCTGAAGCGGGGGCGATCCTTGCTGTCCACGGCAGGACCACGCCCGAGACGTATCGCGGCCGACACTGCGCGGTACCGTACCCGCTCGATGTCGAGCGGAGCGAGCGGCTCATCGCTTGGGCCAGTCTTGCGACTGGTGAGCAGTGCGCCGAGGTCGAACCGGTCGTCGCCGAGCCCGGAGAATCCGTGTGAGAACCGCTTTTCGTAGCGTGTTTGCTCGCTCATGAGGTCGAGGGTCGGATAGAAATCCGAGTTTGCGCCTTCGGCGTCGCCGATGAGCGGCACCAGCGCCTCGCGCGTGACGAGCTTTGTCCCTTCGGCCGCCTCGGGTGTGATCAGGTGAAAGTGCTTGAGGTCGGCTTGGATGTTCGGCAGTGAGAACACCGACCAGTCAGGCTTCGGCAGTTCGGGTTTGTTCGACGCGACGATGAGAATGTCCACATCCGCCGTGCGGTAGATCTCATATGACGGAAAGTTCTTGTGCACCGCTTTGATCACCGAGAGCACGAGACCATCGTCGATCTCATACAGGTGCAGCCACTGGCCGAAGACGCCATCGGGCGTGAGGTAGGTGCGGACGCGCTTGTAAAATTCGTCGGTGAAGAGTCCGCTGACGCCGCTGACCCAGGGATTCGACGGCTCCGAGAGGATTAAGTCGAACGTCGAGTTCGACGCGGCGAAGTAACTCTTCGCATCGTCGTGCACATAGCGCGAGCGCGGATCATCGAAGACGCGCTTGTTGACCGGATAGAACAGGCGCGAGCCGTTGATCATCTCGGGCTCGATGTCGATCGTGACGAGTTCCTCGATGGTCGGACTGCCGAGCAGGAAGTGACTCGACATACCGGAGCCGTTGCCGATGACCGCGCCGCGCTTGGCGTTCGGGACGTGGGCGAGCGTGGTGAGCGGCAGCAGCACCTGCGTCGACTCGTCGCCGTCGAGCCGAGAAGGGGCGATCGTCGACGTATCGCTGGCAAACCACTCGGGTGACAGCGACGCATCGGGCTTGCCGTTCGTCGAAATCGAGTAACTGCCGTCGTCACTCTTGCGTACGCTCACGGTCGCGGTGCGCCCGTCCTCATAAAAGACAATGCCGTGGTCGCGTTCGCCGGGCTGAGGGGTCGTGCCGTACCGGAAGACGCCGCTCGTGAGAATGCCGCGATCGAAGTCGGCGTTGATGAAGCCGCCGGCGACGACGAGCACGGAGGCGCCGACCAGCGCGACGGCGAAACGGTGCGTGCTGGCGTTCGTGCGCCCCGCGATAAACATCAACCAGACGCCGAGCGCCATGTCGATCACGCCGCCCAAAATGAGCAGCGTCTTCAGTCCAACGACTGGGATGAGGACCAGCGCTGCGAGGGTGACGCCGACGATGGAGCCAAGCGTGTTGACGCTGTACACGGCACCGATGGACCGTTCGCCCCCGCCCGCGCCGATGAGGATGCGCGTGATGAGAGGGAGCGTGATGCCGGCGCAGAACGTCGCCGGGACCATGACCGCCATCGCGATGCCGTACTTGGCGACGGTAAAGAATTGGTAGCCTTCGGCATTCTGGTCGAGTCCCTGAATCAGGAACGCCATCCAGTCGAAGCTCGAGAGGTAGGCCGTGAGGGTCGCGATGGCGAGAGCGCCCATGGCCCACTGCGTGACGGCGAGGGCGCGAATTGGACTGCGGAAGCTGTCGGCGCGGCTGCGGACCCAGTAGGCGCCGAGCGCGAGGCCGAGAATGAACGCCGAGAGCATGAGCTCGAACGAGTGCGTGGCGCTGCCCAGGACGAGCGACAACATGCGCACCCACGCGATCTCATAGATGAAGCTCGACAGGGCCGTCCCCGCGGCAACGGTGAGCATGATGCGCCAGAGCAGGGGGAGCTCAATGGCGATCGTGGGCGTTGCGGTACGGGTAGCGACTGGCGTTGGCTCAGGGACAGCAGTTAGCGTGGCCTCTGACGGATCCGGCATCTCGGTCGATCCGGCGGCTGAAGAAGGCGCGCCAATCGCAGGCGCGCGAACCGCAGGCGCGGCCGCATCCTGCGTGAGTCGCACGCTCGCGAACACCGCGAGTCCGACGAGGATATTGATGATGGCCGCCGTGAGAATCGTGCCCGGCAGTCCCACGACAGCGATCAGGTAGAAGCCCGCGATGAGCACGCCAGCCGCGGCGCCGATCGAGTTGGCGAAGTAGAGCAGGCCGAGCACTCGTCCGCTCTCACGTGTACCGTCTGACGACACGAGGCGGAGAAACCCTGACGTCATGAGCGGGAAGGTCATGCCGAGCAGAACCGACTGCGGCAGGATCAGCAGCGATGCGAGCGTCCACTTGACGATGACGAGCGTGGTGCCACTCGTGAGCGCTGGGAAGATCGACGTGTACGCGAACGCCGTCGTGCTCTCGAAAAAGCCGTGAAAGAAGAGCCCGAGGATGCCTACGGCCACTTCGATGCCCGCGTATCCGACGAGCGGTTCCTTGATTCGGCTGGCGTACCGCGACGCGACAGCTGCGCCAGCCGACATGCCGCCCAGATAAATCACTAGGACGATGACCTGGGCGTATGCGGAGTGGCCGACGAAAAGGCCGAGGTACCGGCTCCAGATGGCCTCGTACATGAGGCCGGCGGCCCCCGAGAGGATGAAGCAGATCGTCAATAAGATCGGCATATGCGGCTCAAAGCTACGCGAGAGTGTTGCGGGACGCTTCTCATCTCCCGCGCACCATTGTGACGCGGCGGTCGGTCTCCCGCGGTGCGACAGTTTTGCGGGCATGGACTGGATGAATATTCTTCGCACTGCTGACTCACCTTCTCGACCGGTGCGCCCGCGCAACCGAACACAACGCGCGGTGTCCCATACGCACCACGGAGGGCCGATGGGCCGAACGGTCGCAGGTGCTTGGCGTCACGCAGATCGCCATGACGGTGCGTGACACGCCGGATACGCTCTGTCTCATGAGTGAAGTCATTGTCAATCAATGAGTTAGCGTAACAGACTGGCCGCGGATATACGCACCGCGACAACGCCCGTTGTATGCAAGTGCGTGCTTGCTTATGATGCAAGCAGTCACTTGCATCGTTTTTTCACTACGGACGGGTCATGGCTGCTCCAACTCGCGAGCATATTCTCACGGCCGCGGCGCGGCTCTACGCCGAGCACGGCTTTCGTGGCACCACCACCCGCGCGATCGCCGAAGAAGCGGGGGTGAACGAAGTCACGGTGTTCCGGATTTTCGGAAGCAAGGAAACCCTGATCGTCGAGGCGATGCGTGCCCACGGGGTCCCCGTGAATGTCGGCACCTTACCGGCCACGCCGGTCGACCCCGAGCAGGAACTCGCCGCGTGGGCGATCCAGACGCGCAAGGTGCTCGTCTCCATCCGTGCGATGATCCGCCAGGCGATGAGCGACGCGGAGCAGAATCCTGAGATGCCGCGTTCCGTCACGCGCGGAGCCGAAGCGATGTTCGACACGATCCATCAGTACCTCGAGCGCCTACGGGACGCGGGTTTTGTGCCCGAGGCCGCCGAAACGCAGGTGGCTGGCGGCATACTCGTGAGCGCGCTCTTTCACGACGCGATGTGGCGCGAGTTTATGCCACAACACTTCTCGCCCGTGGCGACCGCGCCGGCCAGCTACGCCCGGCTCTGCCTCAAGTCGATCGGCTTCAACCCCGCGGTACGAGAGCAACGGGTGGCGTCGTGATATCGCATCCGATTCCTGTTCCCGATTCACGCCCGTCCATGACCCGCATCCATCCAGCACCCGACATGCCTTCCCTCCTCTCGCGCCGACTGGGCGCCCTGACCCTGATTCCCGCCTTCGTGGCGGTCGCGTTTGCGACCGCGGCATCCGCGCAAGGCGCGGGTGGCGCACCGCCGATTGCGGTCTCCCTCTCCGACGCACTCCGTATGGCCGCGGGCGTTTCGCACACGGTGAACACCGCCGCGGCCGGCGCACGTCGTGCGCGGGGCCAGCAGCGGCAGGCCCGCGCTCAGTTCTTTCCGCAGCTCTCCGGCGGCGCCGGATACCAGCGCACGCTGCAGAGCCAGTTCGCGGAAATCCAGAAACGCGACGACGCATCGAAGCCGGCGTCCGGCGGCAGCGCCACGTCGAATTCGTCCGACAGTTTCGGCTCGATTACCAAAATCTTCTCGTCCGAAGTGACCGAGACGGTCACGCTGAATTTTTCACAGAACGTCTTTACCGCCGGCCGCGTGGAAGCGTCGAATGCGCTCGCTGATGCGGCACGCACAGCCGCAGAGATCGGTCTTGATGCCGCGCGCGCTCAGGTGGCGCTCGACGTGGCGCAGGCCTATTACGACGCGGTCGCAGCCAAGCAGCTCGCGCTGATCGCCGACAGTACGCTCGCACAGGCGGAGCGTTCGTTGCAGCACACGACGCTCGCCAACGAAGTCGGCTCAGCGTCGGAGTTCGACCTCCTCCGTGCGCGCGTGGCCCGCGACAACCAGCGCCCGGTGGTCATCCAGGCCAAGGGCCATCGGGAGATCGCGCTCCTCCGGTTGCGACAGCTGCTCGGTGTGCCGCTCGCGCAGGCCCTCGTGCTGACGACGCCGATTCGCGACGAAGGCGCCGCGGAGCCGGTGTTGCTTGAGCGGCCGATCGAGATTCCCGGCGCGAATCGTGCGCTGGTGCCTGATACGTCGTCGGCACGACGCTCCACGGTTCGTCAGGCCGAAGCGAACGTGGAAGCGCAGCGCGCGGCGTTGCGTGCTGCGCGCTGGGAACGGTTGCCCTCAGTGCAGGTGACGTCACTCTACCAGCGTTTCGCGTATCCCGCGACCGGCGTGATCCTCCCGAACTCGTTCGGGCTCTCCTATCCGAACTGGGCGGTCACGGCGGGG
>Ga0049084_10000554_pt1 | contig 14687 bp, 11 predicted proteins | sample GreLakmeON33MSRF_FD_66720 | JGI IMG/M metagenome (GOLD analysis project Ga0049084, IMG submission 66720) | Freshwater lentic microbial communities from great Laurentian Lakes, MI, USA - Great Lakes metaG ON33MSRF | ecosystem: Environmental > Aquatic > Freshwater > Lake | place: Great Lakes... | reverse complement strand
GACGATCCTCGCGGACGGCGCGGTGTTTTATTTGAACGGCACCGAAGTGTTGCGCTTCAACCTGCCGGGCGGCGCGATCACCGCCGCGACCACGGCGGTGACCAACATCACGAACGCCACGCTCAGGGGGCCGTTTGACCTGCCCACGGGCAGCCTCCTCTCGGGTACGAACGTCCTCGCGGTCGAAGTGCATCGCGGGCCGACCGCGCCGGCCGACGCGATCTTCGGCGCAGAGCTGACCGTTTCAACGACGAATTTTCCAGCACCACCGCCGCCCTTGTTTGTCTTCAACGAAATCGAATCGGCGACGAACGCTGGCTTTGGTTTCGAGCTGATCAATTACGGCAGCACCACCGCCTCGCTCGACGGCTGCACCGTGGCGCGCTTCGGTGGCACGTATCACGAATACACGTTCAGCGGACTGTCGCTGCCGCCGGGTGGTCTGGTTTTTGTGCCGAAAGCCACGCTCGGTTTCAGTGCGGCCTCGGGCGATCAGTTTGTGCTTTATGCGCCGGGTCGCAGCAATGTGCTCGACGCCGTGGTCGCGAAAAAATACGGACGCTCGCGCCTGCCCGACGGCATCGGCCCGTGGCTCGTGGCGACGCAGACGACACCCGGCGCGTCGAACGTCGTCGCGCTGCACAGCGAGATCGTGATCAACGAAATCATGTACGATCACCGGCCGCTGGCGGCGACCGCGGCGAGTTTCGCACCAACGAACATTGCCATCAGCATCACGAATCTCTGGCGCTACCACCAGCAGGGCATCGACCTCGGCACGGCGTGGCGGCAGACGGATTACAACGACGCCTCGTGGTCCTCCGGCCGCGCGCTGCTCTACGTCAGCACCGCCTCGCTGCCCGCCGCGAAGAACACCGCGCTCTCGCTGACCGCTCCCGGCGGCGCGCGGCTCATCACCTGGTATTTCCGCGCGCCATTCGTCTTCACCGGCGACGTGTCGAGCGCGACGCTCTCGCTGCGGAGCATCATCGATGACGGCGTGGTTTTTTATCTGAACGGAACGGAAGTGCTGCGGCAGAACATGGTGGCGGGCAACATCGCTTACACCAATCTCGCCAGCGCGAGCGTCGCGACACCGGTGTATACGGGTCCGTTCTCGATTCCCAACGCGAGCCTCGTCCTCGGCACGAACTGGCTCGCCGCCGAGGTGCACCAGTTCACCACCAACCCGCTCGGCGCGGACGTCGTCTTCGGCGCAGAACTCACCGCCACTTCCTTCATCGCGTCCGCGCAGCCGCAGCGTGATTCCCCGGAGGCGTGGATCGAGCTGTTCAACCGCAGCACCAATGCAGTGAGCCTCGCCGGCTGGAAATTGAGCGACGGAATCTCCTTCAACTTTGCGACGAACCAGACGCTTGCGCCTGGCGGTTATCTCGTCGTGGCGAAAGACCCGGCGTTTCTCCAGGCGCTTTACCCCGCGCTGACGCCGCTCGGTCCGTATGGTAAATCGCTTTCGCACAACGGCGACCGGCTCCTGCTCGAAGACCCGCTCGGCAATCCGGCGGACGAAGTGCATTACTACGCGAACGGCCGCTGGCCGCGCTTCGCGCACGCTGGCGGATCGTCGCTCGAACTGCGCGACCCGCGCGCCGATAACGCGCAGGCCGAGGTTTGGGCCGCGAGCGACGAAGGCAGCAAGTCAAGGTGGGCGACCTACACCTATCGCGGCATTGCGGCCGCCGAAACGGCTCCGAGTCCGACGACGTGGAAGGAGTTCGTGCTCGGCCTGCTCGACGCGGGCGAGGTGTTGCTCGACGACATCAGCGTGATCGATCAGCCGGCGGGCGCGGCGACGCAGTTGATTCAGAACGGCAACTTTGAGAGCGGCCTGACCGGCTGGCGCGTGCTCGGCGATCATCACGGCAGCGTCATTGTCGATCCGGCCAACGGCGCGAACCATGTCCTGCGCCTCGTCGCAACGAGTTCCACCGAGCACATGCACAACCACGTCGAGACGACGCTGGCTGGCGGCGCTTCGGTCATCAACGGGCATGAGTACGAGATTTCCTTCCGCGCGAAATGGATCGGCGGCAACAAGGCGCTGCTCACGCGGCTTTATTTCAACCGCCTGCCGCGCGTCACGCAACTTGCCGTGCCTGCGCTCAACGGCACGCCCGGCGCGATCAATTCGCGTTACGCCACGAACGTCGGACCGACCTACACTGGCTTCGCCCACACGCCCGCCGTGCCGGCGGCGAACGATCCCGTGCCCGTCTTCGTCAACGCCGCCGATTCCGACGGCGTGACCAACGTCGCACTTCGCTGGTCGGCCAACGGCGGCGCGTGGAATCAGACCACGATGGTCGCGCAGACCAGCGGTGGTTATCTCGCGACGGTGCCGGGGCAGGAGGCCGGGACGCTCGTGCAGTTCTACGTCGAAGGCACCGACGCGCTCGGCGCGAAATCGACCTATCCGGCGGCGGGCACGAACTCCCGCGCTCTCTTCCGTGTCAACGACGGCGCGGCGGTTTCCGGCGCGTTGCACAACATCCGCATCTTGATGACCGACGCCGACACCACGCTGCTCCACGCGCCGACGAATGTGATGAGCAATGACGGACTCGGCGCGACCGTCATCGATCGCGAGGAGCAGGTTTTCTACGACGTGAACCTGCACCTGCAAGGCAGCGAGCGCGGGCGCAATGATAGTTCGCGAGTCGGTTTCACCATCAGTTTCCAACCGGACGATCTGTTTCGCGGCGTGCATGAAGGCATTTCCATCGATCGCTCCGGTGGTTACTCGGGACTGGGCGGCAAGCACGACGAGATTTTGCTCAAGCACATGATCAACCACGCGGGCGGACTGCCAGGCATGTACGATGATCTGATCCACGTCATCGCGCCGCGGGTTCAGGACAATTCGACCGGCCTGATGATGATGGCCAAGTACGGCGACGTGTTTCTCGACAGCCAGTATGCGAACGGAGGCAACGGCGATCTGTTCAAGCTGGAGTTGATCTACTACCCGCTCTCGACGGTGGACGGAAATGTCCAGAGCTTCAAGCTCCCCAACCCGGATGACGTGCTGGGCGTGGATTTCCAGGACTTGGGCAACGATCAGGAATCGTATCGCTGGAATTACATCAAAGAGAACAACCAGACGGGAGAGCGATGGGACCAGATCATGGCGTTCAACAAAATGATGAGCCTCAACGGCACGGCCATTGATGCACCCTCGCAGCGGCTCATGGACGTGAGTGAATGGGCGCGTGCTTTCGCCTTCGAGTCCCTCTTCGGCATGGTGGACAGCTACGGCTTCGGTCTTGGGCACAACTTCATCGTTTATTTCCGGCCCTCCGATGGCAAGGCGCTGGCCTTCCCGTGGGACATGGATTTTAATTTTGTGCAGGCCATCAACGCGCCGCTCCTGCCGGGCGCAAACGTCACGAAGCTTTTCAATCTTCCCGCCAACCAACGTCTCTACTACAGCCATCTCTACGATCTCATCACCACGACTTTCAACACCACCTACATGAGCCGCTGGACCACGCACTACGGCGGGCTGGCCGGGCAGAACTGGGGCGGCGCGCTCGGCTACATCGGCGACCGCGCGAGCTTTGTCCTCGGCCAGTTGCCGACCGCCATGGCCTTCGCCATCACCAGCAATGGCGGCAATAATTTCACGACGAACAACAACCTCATCGCGCTCGGCGGCACTGCGCCGATCCAGGTCGAGTTCATCGAAGTCAACGGCACGCGCTACGCCATCACCTGGACCAGCACCACGACCTGGACGCTCAACGTCCCCGTCGTCGCGGCCACGAACGCGCTCGCGCTCCAGGCCTTCGACCGCTACGGGCGGCTGCTGACGAACGTGACCGACACCATCACCGTGGTAGACACCAGCGCCGTGCCGTCGTCGCGGGGCTTCGTTGTCATCAATGAAATTCATTATCACGCGACCAACACCGCCGGCGGCTTCGTGGAAATTCACAACACGCATCCGACCGTTGCGTTCGATCTCTCCAACTGGCGGCTCGATGGCGCGGGGTTTGTTTTCCCCGAAGGCGCGGTGATTCTTCCCGGCGGCTTTCTCGTCGTGGCCAGCGACACGAATGTTTTCTTCCTCACCTTCACGAACGCGCCGCTGCCTGTCGGGCGGTACGGCGGCAATCTCCAAAACAGCGGCGAACTCCTGCAGCTCATGCACCCCCTCACGACGAACACCGACGAGTTGATTGACGTTGTGCGCTATGACGATCAACTGCCGTGGCCCGTGTCGGCCGACGGCACGGGACCATCGCTGCAACTGATCGACCCGACGCTCGACAACGAACGCCCCGGAAACTGGGCCGCCGCCATCCCTACGCCTGGCGCGACAAATTCGGTGCGCGCAAGTCTTGTCGCGTTCCCGCCGCTCTGGATCAACGAACTTCTCGTCTTCAACACCAACGGCGTGTTCGACAATTTCGGTCTGCGCGAGCCGTGGCTCGAACTCTTCAACGCCGGCACCAACACCGTGAGCCTGCAAGGACTCTTCCTCACCGACAATTACAGCAACCTCAAGCAATGGCCGTTCCCGGCAGGCGCCTCGCTCGCGCCCTGCGAATTCCGCGTCATCTGGGCGGACAGCGACATTGCGCAAACTGTGGGAACAAATCTCCACACGAGCTTCCGCCTGACGAACAACGCCGGCTCCCTCGCGCTCGTTCGCACCAACGCCGGACGCACCGAAGTGCTCGACTACGTGAATTACTTCGGACTCACGCCAAACCGCTCCTTCGGTTCCGCGCCGGACGGACAATTGTTCGACCGGCAGATATTTTATTTTGTCACGCCCGGTGCCACGAACAATCCCGCGTCCGCGCCCGTGCCCGTCATGATCAACGAGTTCATGGCCGACAACGCCGGACCCGGCGGACTGCGCGATCCGGTGGACGGCCTGTTCCAGGACTGGTTTGAATTGTACAATCCGAATACGAACACGTTCGATCTCTCCGGCCATTTCCTTACCGACACACTCTCAAATCCGACCAAGTGGCAGATTCCGCTGAATACTTTCATCGCCGCGCACGGCTTCCTGCTGGTGTGGGCGGACAATCAGCCGGAGCAAAACGGCCTGAGTCCTTTCGGCGATCTGCACGCAAATTTCCAGTTGAGCACGGGCGGCGAAGCCATTGGACTGTTCGCGCCGGACGGCACGCTGCAATCGAGCGTCGTCTTCGGGCCGCAGATTCAAAATGTGAGCATGGGTTTGTTCCCCGAAGGCAGCACCAACGGCGGCTACCGTTTCATGACCAACTTCACGCCGCGCACCGCGAACTCCACCTTGCCCGCGCCCTCCGCCTTTCCTGTCGCCGCCACGCTGCTGACGACCAACTCCGTGCGGCTAACGTGGCCTTCGCTCCCCGGCCGCACCTATCGCGTCGAATTCAAGGCCGCTCTCGAAGACCCGTCCTGGACCCAGCTTGGCGGCGACCTCACGACCACCAATTCAACCTACGTCCTGACCAACGCGCCCGATGCCGTCACGCAACGCTTCTATCACGTCCTGCTGGTGCGTTGACTATTCATCAACTGACGAGCCGCGTCCGACGGGGCGGCGGTCTTTTCTTCGCGCGTGGCGAGGTTCTTCACTTTCACGAGGAGTTCGCCGGCGGGAGATTTTTCCAGCTTCGCCGTGTGCGCAGCCTTCAATTCCTGCGCACGCTTGAACTGTTTGTCGGACTTCGCGGGGGTGAGCGGGTATTCCACGGCAAGTCCGAGGGCGCGCCAGTCGGAAATCAGTTTCAGCGAATCGGGGCGTAGCGTTTCATCCTCGATGAGGCAGAAAACATCCACGTTGGCGTCGAACTTGGGCAGGAGTCCGCGCGCCTTGAGGAGTTCGAGGAGCACCACGTCGCCCATGCCGAAGCCGAGTGCGGGCAGATCGACTTTGCCGGCGCTGATGAGCTTGATGAGGTTGTCGTAGCGTCCGCCGCCGGCGAGGGCGCGGAACTCGCCCTTCTTGTCGAACGCTTCGAAGACAGGTCCGGTGTAATAGGCAAGGCCGCGGATGACCAGATAATCAATCTTCACGAAGTCGCCCAGGCCGCGGGCGGCCAAGTTTTTCAGAATGAAATCAAGCTCCGCCGTCGGCTGGCCGGCCTGGATGAAGGTGTTCACGTCGGCCAGGGAAAATCCAAGCGCGGCGAGCTTCTGCTGCGATTCATCGGGCGGGGTGCGCTCCAGTTTGTCGATGATCTGAAAGAATTCGTAAGCGCCATTTCCGTTTTCCGCTTTCCCGCTTTCCCGCTTTCCGCTTTCAAAAAACTCCTGCCACGCATTGCGGCTGCTCAGGCGGATGACGAAATCATCCGCCGTCAGGCCGAACGCGCGCAGGGTGTCGATGAGCAGCGCGATGAGTTCCGCGTCCGCCGCCGGGTCTTTCTCGCCGATGATGTCGGCGTTGAATTGGAAGTGTTCGCGCAGGCGGCCTTTTTGCTGGCGTTCGTAGCGGAAGAGCTGCGGGAGGGCGAACCACTTGATCGGCTTCTTGTAGTGGCGCTCGTGCGCGGCGGCCATGCGGGCGAGGGTCGGCGTCATCTCGGGCCGGAGCGAGACGGCGCGTTCGCCCTTGTCGATGAAGTTGTAGAGCTGGCCGACAATCTCCGCGCCGCTCTTGGTGGTGAAGAGTTCGAGCGGTTCGAGCGGCGGGCCGTCGTATTCGCGAAAGCCGTAGCGCCGGGCCACCGCGCGCCACTGATCGAAAATATACTGGCGCGCGTCAGCACTCCAGAGGTCGGGGTGGGGGACGGGTTCGGGATAAAAGTCGCGAAAGCCGGGGAGACGTTCCATAGAAAATAAAAAGGGCGCTCACTGACCGCGCGCGAGCGCCCTGCAAAAAACTGCGGGCTGGGTTTACTTGATCTGGCCGGGCGGAGCGGGTTTCGCAGCGGGCTTGGCGGCGGCGGGCTTGGCGGGCGCGGGTTTGACTGGGGCGGCGGGTTTGACCGGAGCCGCCGGTTTGGCCGCAGCCGGGGTGGCCGACGAGGGGGCCGGCTTGGCGGTGGCGGGCGGTGCGACGGCGGCGGGCTTGTTCGAGGGGGTGAGTTTCAAAACTTCCTCGCGCATGTCCTTGCCGGGTTTAAATTTCACCACGGCGCGCGCGGGGATGGACACGTCCACTTCGGGGGCGTTGGGGTTGCGGCCGACGCGGGCCTTGCGGATTTTGACTTCGAACACGCCGAAGTTGCGGAGTTCGACGGTGTCGCCCTTGGCCACGGCCTGCGAAATGTAGTCCAGAGTTTTTTGGACGACTTCGAGGACTTGTTGCTGGGGCAGTCCGGTTTCTTCACCGATCCGAATCGTGAGGTCACGTTTTGTCATAAGGCACCTGGTGGGTTGAGGTTTGTTAGGCCCATGTTGAACTGATGGAACCGGGTATAGTCCCCGGCCCGGCGATGGTCAAGCGGGGAAATCAGCAGTTTTGGGGGGCTGGCCGGTCAACGATACTGGTTGATAAACTGAATCCGCCCGCCCGCGCGCATCAGTTCCAGGGCGGGCGGGCCGAATTCGATTTTCAAATCGTCACCCGCCGGAGAAATTTTCACGCCGGGCGCGTGCGGCAATTCGACGACCCGCCCGCCTTCCGGTTGGAAGGTCAGCCCTTCGCAATACTTCTGCCGCTGCACAATCAAGGTCAGCCGGGACAGTTTCACGCCAGCCAGATCGAGCCGGAAGGCAAAGATGCCGGTGGGTTCCAGCAGCGTGATGACAGCCGACTTTTGATCCTTAGAAAATGTCCGGGACACAATTTGAAACTCCCGCCGATAGCCGGGGATTTTGGAAATGATCTCCGGCCCGGGCGGCGCGGGCGGCGTGGCGCACGCGGCCAGCCAGAGCGCGAGCAGCGGCGCGAGCCGGGAAAAATGTTGCGGGACGAACGGGTTCATGGCCGGCGGCGTCGTATTATTTCACGCCCAAATCCAGGCAGAGCAGCTCGCGCCCGTCGCGCCCGTAGAGTTTCCCATCGGCGAAGGCGGGATGGCTCCAGGTGCTGCCGCAAACCTGCAGCCGGCCCAGTTCGGTGTACTTCGACGGATCGGCGGCGAGCAGAACCAGTTCGCCGCTCTCGAAGAGCACGAGGAGATTTTTCCCCAGCGCGATGGTCGAGGCGTAGTCTTTGTTGCCCCGGCCCAGGCCGGGCTGCGACCATTGCAGCGCGCCGGTCGTGGCATCGACGCAGACGTAATCCTTGTTCACGCCCTGCGAATAGAGGTGCCGACCGACAAGCACCGGGGTGGCGAGGTTGATCTTGAGCGATTGGTTGGCCCAGGCCTCCACGGCCTTGAACCCCGCGCCGTCCCGGGAAATCCTCGTGCCGACGAGGCCGATGGTCTGGGAGTTGGCCGTCACCACATCGCCGATGATGACCGGGCTGGCGGCATGACGTTTCGCGCCGGTCTTGAACGGCACGCGCCAGAGCATTTTGCCATCGCCCAGCTCGAGGCCAACGAGCGCCTCGGCGGTGAGGGCGACGAGCTGCCTCGTGCCCGCCAGCGTCCCGACCATGAACGAGGAGTAGGCGGCCTCGTCATTGAGCGATTTCCAGATCTCCTTTCCGGTGAGCTTGTCGAAGCAGACGATGCCCGCGCCCACGACGCTGCCGACGGGAAGGTAAACGCGCGCTCCGTCCACCAGCCCGCAGCCGCTGTTGCCGCGCCGCGCCGCCGTGCCTTCGCCGGCCTTGCTGCCGACGAACTTCACGCCGTAATTGTTGGCAAAGCTGGTTTCCCAGATAATTTTGCCGTCGGCGAGATTCAGACAGCGGAACTCGCCGTTGCACGATTGCGCGTAAAGCCGGTCGCCGTCCACGAACGGCGTGCTGCGCGGGCCGCTGCCCCATTCGTCACCGGCGGCGTCGGCGAAGGGTGTCCGCCAAATTTCCGTGCCGGTGGCCGCGTCGAGCAGGTGGACGGTTTCCTTTTTGTCCTGCTCGTCGAGGTAGATCAATTTGCCGCCGGCGAGCACGGGCGAGGAATGGCCGGGGCCGGCAGAAATTTTCCAGACGGGCTTCAGCTCCTTGGGGAGCGCGGTGAGCTGGCCGGCGGCATGGCCGTCGCGCGCCGGGCCGCGCCATTGCGGCCAGTCGGCGGCGGTGGCGAACTGGTGCGCGCCGAGCAGGATCAGCGGAACGAGGATTGTTTTCATAGATGGATCAGGGTTCGGAAGCGGGTTCGATTTCGTCGGCCGCAGGCTTGCGCATCACCCAGTAAAGCTCACCGAGCCAGCTCGGAAACAAGCCGCCGAAGAGCAGGTTGAAGCGCGTCCACCAGGCGAAATCTTCCAGCCGGGAGCCGGCGGCCCACAGAAAAAAGGCGCCGGACAAAAAATCCAGCCGCAGTCCGGCCGCCCGCGCCCGCGCCCGGACGCGCGCGGGGGAGAAGACGCTGACGTGGCTGTTGGCGTTCGGGTGGCGCGAATTTTCGGCTCGCGCCAGGCGACACACAATGCGGCACGGAGGGAAACCGCCGATGAGCACGCTGCCGGGCTTCATCTTGCGGGTCATGGCGGCGAGGACCCGCTCCGGCTCGTGCAGATGTTTGAGCAGGTGGCGCAGGATGATCGCGTCGAACTCGGCCGTCTGCCAGTCGTTCGACTGCACGATGTCAGCTTCGATCAACCGGGCATAGCCGAGGCCCGTCAGCGGCCGGGGCCGGAGCTGGAGATCGACGCCAGTCCAGGACGAACAGATGGCCGGGTCGGGGCCGGGAGCCTGATCCGCCCGCGCCGCCTGCATGAACCGCAGCATCTGCCCCTTCTTGATCCCGACTTCGCAGACGGCCAGGGGCCGCTGGTGCAGCCGGCTTTCGGCGCAGACAAACTGCCGGGCAAACCAGTAGCGGAGCAGGCGCGTGGGAAAATTCCAGCTCGAGGCGGGCGTGGCCTCGCCGTTGCGGCGGGCGGCGACCAACCGGCCCCGGCGCAAACATCCCAGGTCCCAGGAAAGCTGGGGCAGGCTGCGATAGGTTTGAGCCGCGTGCATGTGAGCCATGTTGGAAGCGCCGTGCCAGCCGGCCCGCGCTCTCACCACTCGCCGTCCACGAGCAGGTCGGTGATGGTCTGCGCCAGATTTTCCGCGAGCAGCGGCCGTGACTGCCGTTCCAGGCTGACCAAGTCGGAGCCGGCGATGGTGGTGGTTTTGCCGCGCACTTCGCGGCGCAAAATTTCCCGGCCGCTGGCGCGATCCACCGCCACGACGGTCGCGTAAAGGTTGATCTCGTAATCGCGGGCCGTCAGCGTGTCGCGCCGTTGCAGGGCGAGATACTTCCGGGCGTAGCGGGTGATTTCGATGTTGACGATGACATCGCCGCCGCCGGCGGTGTCGAGGCGGAAGGTGCCGTCGTGCTGGATTTTTTTGCGGACGGCGCGGGAGACTTCTTCGCCGAGGCGCGGCTCGAGGGTGGTGTTGGCGACGGGGTTGAGCTGGATGGATTTTTCCCCGGCGCGCAGTCCGTTGGTGGGGCCGAGCCGGTAGCCGGCGCAGCCACCGGCCAGCGTGAGCACCATCAGGGCGAACAGGGCGACGGGACGCATGTCACTTCTCCATCCGCTTCTTGATCTCGTCGATGCGCTGCCGGGCTTCGGCGGCGTGTTTGGAATTGGGATCCTTGACGATGACCTCGTTGTAGTAGATGAGCGCGCCGTTTTTCTTGCCGCCCTTCTCGTAGAATTTCGCGATCTCAAAGCTGCCGCGGGCCTGCTCGGAGCGGAGCGCCTCGATTTTTTTCTGCGCCTCGGGCACGCGCGCGTCATCGGGATGCAGCGAGGAGAAGTCGGTGAAGGTGGCGATGGCTAGGCTGGCGACGTTCTGGTCGTACTCGGCGGTCCGGGCCTGCCGGGTGTAGGCGAGGCCGGCCTTGAACATCGCCTCACTGGCCACTTTTTCGCGGTCGTTGTAGCGGTCGGCGGCGCGTTCGTAGGCCTTGATCGCCTGCGGAAAATTCGACTGCTTCTCGCGCACCGCGCCGACCTGCAGCTGGGCCTTGGTGGCCACGTCGCTGTAGGGGCCGTTTTTGATCACGGTCTCGTACATGTCGGCGGTCTTGTCATTCGAGGCCGGGATCGGGATGTAGCTCCAGAGCCGCATCCATTTTCCGCCCAGAAAACGGTCGGCGATGGCGTACTGGCGGTCCACGATTTCCTGGTAGTTTTCGATCTTCGGATATTTTTCGATCAGTTTCTGATAGCTCTTGAAGGCGACCTGATCATCGCCCCTGGCCTCGTGGCAGCGGCCCATGAGATACTGGGCGGGCGGCGCGAAGTCGGAGAGCGGCCATTGCGCCACGGTGCGGCGGGCGGCCTTCATCGCGAGGCCGTAGTCTTTCTTGTCGAACGCCTCCTGGGCCACCTGCAACTGGTCCTTGGCGCGGGTGCGGGACCATTTGCTGTCGGCGCCGACCTTCTCATAAATCCACCCCTCGCCCTCCCGGTAAATAAGCGGGGCGGGCGAGCGGAGCGGCAGGCCCAGCAAACAAACGGTGATGGCGAACAAGCGGACAAACCAGCGATTCATGGCTGTGACCGTAGGGGGAGGGGATAAAAAAGGCAAAAGGAAAAGCGGGACTGGGAAAGCACCACCTCCCTTCACCCCTTCGGCATTTTCAACTCGGCCAGAGCCACGCCGGTGCGCTGCTTGATCGTCGCCTCGCACTTCGGAACGAACAACTGCGTCTCGGCGGGCAACCGGCGCGCGATGGCGTCGTAGGTGCGGGTGTGGGATTTTTTCAGCAGGCCGGCCACGCGGTTTTCACCGGCGTTGTAGGCGGCAAGCGCGAGCCGCCAGTCGCCGAAGCGCGCGTGCAGATGACGCAAATATCTCGCGGCGGCGCGGGCGCTTTTCTCCGGGTGCAGCCGCTCGTCCGGCAGCCACGTCGAAAGACCGAGGCTTTTGGCCGTCGGTTTCATCAATTGAAACAGTCCCGCCGCGCCCGCCGGACTTTTCGCGTCGGGGTTGAAGGATGATTCCACCTCGGCGAGCCAGACGAGCTGGGCGGGTACTTTTTCGGCGGCGAAAATCGGCTGGAGTTTCGGCACGAGAGCTGACGCGCGCGGCGGCAGCGGACGCTTCTCCAGTTGCCGGGTCCAGACGGTGCGCTGCAACTGGAGCGTGGGCGGCGGCAGGGGCGGGGGCAGGCCGCGTCTGGGCGGCGCGGGCCTGGCCTGCCGGCGCAACTCCTCGGCGCTCTGCAAATAATCCAGCCGCGTCGCCAGCCACCCGGCATACGGGCGCGTCTCCTCGAAGCGCTCCAGCAGCGGCAGCAGCGTGGCCGCCGTTTCCCGGAGCGCGCCGAGATCGTAGATGTCGTCGCCCTGCGAACGCTTTTGCAGTTCGTCGAAAAACGCGCGCACGCGGTCCCGGTCCACCTGTGCCAGCGCCTGCAGCACGTTCTCATCGAGATTTTCGCGCAACCAGTCCTGCACCTCCGGCAAGAGATCGTCGAGCACCGAAGGTGGCGGCGGCGCGGGCAGCGCGCCGCAGCAGCACAGGACGAGCGCGATGGCCAGACGGGATTTCACGCGGCGAAGGTAACAGGGCGGGGAAAAAGTGGCCAGCCCCTGGGTGAACTTTGAACTTTGCACGGCGCGCGCGGTCTTTTACTTTCGACACCATGAAAAAGATTTTTATCCAGATGGTTTTTCTCGCCGCGCTGATGCTGCCCGCCGCCGGGCCGGGCCGGGCCGCCGATGTCGCGGGCAATGCGGCCGCCGTGGCCGCGCAGCAGGAGGCGGAGGAGCGGTCCAAACGGTTGACCGCGACCATCGAGGAGATGCAGGCGCTCCAGGCCCTGCAGCACCAGAAGATCGCCGCGCTCACCGCCGAACTGGGGAGGGTGCGCGAGGAAATCGCCAAGGTGGGCGCCAGCGCGGCCGGCACGGACAGCCTCAAGCGCCTTGCCGACCAGATTCAGGACGTGGACAGGAAGCGAGTCGCAGACAATGAGCGCATTCAGGCGGAGTTCGTCAAACTCGCCAGGGCCATCAGCGCCGCGCCCGGCCCGGCCCCCCAACACCACGTCCCGGCTCCCTCCACTAATTCCACACCGGTGCTGATCGGCGAAGGCTTCGAGCACCCCATCGCCAAGGGCGACACGCTCGGGGCGGTCGTGCAGGCCTACCGCGACCAGGGCATCAAGGTCACGCGCAAGATGGTGCAGGACGCCAATCCCAACGTGAACTGGGACAAACTGGTCATCGGGCGCAAAATTTTCATCCCCAAGCCGAAATAATTTCCGCGCCGGCTCCCGCCCCATGCAAAAAATCCGTCGCCTGCATTTATACTTGGGATGTTTCTTCGCGCCGCTCCTCATTTTCTTCATCGCCACCGGCTGGTATCAGACCGCAAATCCTGACCGGCGCAAATCGCTTGGTGAGCAGCAGACCATGATCGATCGGCTGCGGGCCGTCCATACGGACTCGGCGTTTCCGGTCGAGAGCGTGGACCGGTATGCCACCACCGGGGTGCGGTGGCTGGTTTATGCGATGTCTTTTGCCTTGCTTGCCACCGTGGTCATGGGCATTGTCTTGGCATTCCGCTCTCTCCGCCAACGCTGGCTCGTCTGGTTTTCCCTTGGTCTGGGATTCTTGGTGCCGGTGATTTTCTTATGGCTGGGGCAGCGGCATTGAACCGTGCCACATATTAAATATCCGTATTTAATTGCCGGACTGATCGCTCTGGCGGTGTGCTTTTTCCTCTGGCTGCCAACCCTCATCCGCTACCGGATCACCGCGCGGCACCTGCAAATCCGCCTCTTCGGCCTCCCCATCCGCCGGGTGCGGCTGGACAACATCAAATACCTTGGCACGCACCCCGTGTTCTTCGCCGAGAAGTGGCCGAACACCTGGTTTCCCAGCCATCACCGCTTCCTCGTCATCCGCAAGAAACGCGGGCTGATCAAAAATTTGCTCATCACCCCCAAGCACCGTTACGTCTTCAAGGCCGAGCTCGACCACGCCCGCCGCGCTCTGGGCCTGAACGAAACTCGCCCGCCCGGCAACACGGAATTTCTGGAGCGGAATCGGACCGACGCGGAAAAAGGATTGCAGGGGGGCGACCATTTCACCGGGCCAATTCCCCCGGCGCATTGAAGCGGCGCGACGGAGCTCGGTCGGTCCATCCTCACCCGCCGCCTCCGGGGCCGGTCGCGCACCGCCGGGGAGCAGGTGCATCTGAGCACAGTTCTTATAAAGTTTACATCAATCATGTAGCGTAGCCGGCATGTAAAAAGAAGCCGTGGCAGTCTTCGGAAGTGACCGTGGCGAAGGCGGCCCCGGTGGCCTTGCAGAGTTGGCGGGCCGTGCGCGGCGCACGGCTTTTCCACCCCGGTTCACCTTGCTCCACAAGTTTTCAATGGGGTTGAGGTCCGGCGAATAGGGCGCAGATACTCCTGCCGCGCCCCGGCGGTCTCAATGGCCTCCCGGACCCCCGCCACCTTGTGCTTGGCCAGATTCCGTGCGGCACGGGACAGACCAGCCGCTGCCCGATCGGACTGCGCCCGCAGCGCCGGGCCAGCGCCGGGCCATCTGGGTGTGGGCCCCCCTTTCATCCACGAAGACCAGCCGGGCGTCGGGCACGCCCGCCAGCCGCTGCGGCCAGGCTCTTCTTTGCTCCGCCACGTCGGGCCGCGACTGCTCGGCGTCGGGCCGCGTTTTTTTTACAGCTCCAGCCCAGCCGGCTCAACCAC
>Ga0049084_10000547_pt1 | contig 14812 bp, 22 predicted proteins | sample GreLakmeON33MSRF_FD_66720 | JGI IMG/M metagenome (GOLD analysis project Ga0049084, IMG submission 66720) | Freshwater lentic microbial communities from great Laurentian Lakes, MI, USA - Great Lakes metaG ON33MSRF | ecosystem: Environmental > Aquatic > Freshwater > Lake | place: Great Lakes... | reverse complement strand
GGGATATGGAATTGTCCATCGGGGAAGACGAAGTGGTAGGAGAAGGTTCCATCGGGTCGAAGAGTGATGGGGCGTCCATCGACGGTGACGTGGGATCCGGGGGTGGTTCCTCCGTAGAGGATGAGTTCGGCGTTGACGTGCATGGCGAAAGTACGCTCGTGGCCTGGGGCGCCTGAGTTCAGACTAGAGGAAGCGCCACTGGAGGAGAGTTCTTCGAGGCGTCGCCGAAGAGTTTCGGTAATTTCAAGGGAACCGACGCGGGTACGGAGGACGAGGTCACCTCCGAGATAATCGAGAATACGATCGGCTACACCTGTGGGGACAACGCGGCGCAAGGCGTAGGCGAAGGGGAGGGGGTAGCCTTCGTTTTGGATGCGATTGAGGGCACGGGCGAGAGATTCTCCTGGATGAATTTGTCCCGCGAGGAGATCGAAGAGTTGGCGGAAGGAGTAGTGGAAAGGAATGGTGACGAACTGGACCTCGGAATTGGGGGAGGGATCATCTCGTGGGGTAAGCACTTCGTCAGAAACGGATAGGGCATTGAAGGAGCCGTCGTGGCGGTAGTAACCGAGTTCGGCTTGAAAGGGGGTGGCGGGTCGGTGGACGGGGAGGTACCACTCCTTCGAGCCAGGAAAGATGTGGATTTGGTGGATACGTTCTTGGCCAGGGATGAAGACCTGCAAAAAGATTTGGCCGGTGGGGGATTCCTGCTCGGCGTCGCGCAGTTGTTGCCAGGTAAAGTCCCAGTAGGCGTAGAGCCAGCGGGGATCGCGGGCGGTTAGAAAAAGGCGGCGGGAGCCGTAGCTCTCGGGGAGTTCGCCTAAGTGTTCGAAGGAGGGTGGTTCCGGTTCATTCGTGGTGGGGCTAAAGGGCTGGAGAACGAATTTATGAGGGGCGGGATTGAGGGGAAGAGGTTGGGTGCGGAGGCGGGGAGACGAGTTTGTTTTCTGGGGAACCCGTTTTGGGGTGAGTTTTTTGGCAAGAGTGGGGACAATTTTTTTTGGGGACTTCTTGGATAAGAGGGAGGGAGTGGGAGTAGGAGATGGAGCCGAGGAAAGAGAGGGAGGAACCTTCTGGGAAAGCGGAGCGGATTTTTTGGCTGGGATTTTCTTTCCCGAGGGCTTGGGTTTCTTCATGAGAAATTATAAACCGAAGTAAAACAAGTCTCGGATTTTTGCTCAGTTTACGGCAAAATCAAAGACCTTTTTACTGAAACCAACGGAACAATTCAAAATCATGATCTTGATGTCTTTATGAATACAAAGCGGATTATTCCTTGCTTGGATGTGGATCGGGGGAGAGTGGTGAAAGGGGTGAAGTTCGTGGGGATTCGGGATGCGGGGGATCCTGCGGCGTGCGCACGGGCTTATCACGAGCAGGGAGCGGATGAACTTGTTTTTCTGGATATCACAGCTTCGGCGGAAGCTCGACCGATTCTTTTGGAGGCGGTTAGGAAAACGGCGGAGGAGGTTTTTTTGCCGTTGACGGTGGGGGGAGGGATTCGATCGGTTGAAAATGCGAGGGAGTTGTTGAGGGCGGGGGCAGATAAAGTGAGTCTGAACACGGCGGCGGTGGAGCGGCCTGATTTGATTACGGAGGTGGCGGAGGCTTTTGGTTGTCAGTGTGTGGTCTTGGCGGTGGACGCACGGAGGAGATCTGGGGGAGGTTGGGAGGTGACGACCCATGGGGGACGGACGGCAACGGGAAAGGATGTGCTGGAGTGGATTGAGGAGGGGGCACGGCGGGGGGCGGGGGAGATCTTGCTGACGAGCATGGATGCGGATGGAACGAAGGAAGGATATGATTTGGAGTTGACGAGAAAAGTGAGCCAAGCGGTGGGGGTTCCAGTGATTGCGAGTGGGGGCGCGGGGACGAAGGAGCACTTTGCGGAGGTCCTAGGTGAACGGGGAGGGGCGGACGCGGCGTTAGCGGCTAGTTTATTTCATTTTGGTGAGTTGACCGTACCTGAAGTGAAGCGCTATTTGCAGGAGAGAGGAATTGCGGTGCGACCCCCTAAAAAAGCATGATTTATCCTGACGAGAAAAAATTCCTTGAATTGGCGAAGGAGGGGAATCTGATTCCGATCGGGCGGGAGTTTCCTGCGGATGAGGAAACTCCAGTCTCGGCCTACAGTAAGCTCTCGGGCCAACCGGGGGGTGTGGCTTTTTTATTGGAGAGTGCGGAGACGGGGGGAAGGTTGGGCCGTTATTCTTTTGTGGGATCGAGGCCGACGGCGGTGATGGAATTTCGAGGGGGGCGTGTGCGTGTAACGAAATTGAGTGGGGAGGTGGAGGAGAAGGCACCGAAGAGTCCTGATCCTTTGAATGAGGTGCAGGAGATGTTGGCGGGGATTCGGCCGGTGGCGGCTTGGCCTGGGGAAGCGCCCCCGTTCGCGGGTGGGGCGGTGGGATTTTTGGCCTTTGAGGCGGTACGATACTTTGAGACGACGGTGGGGATGGCGAAAAAAGATGATCTGGGAGTGCCGGACGCGTGTTTTGCGTTGGTGGAGGAGTTTATTATTTTTGATCACAAGAGGAAGACTCGGCGTTTGGTGGTGCAGGTGAAGACGGGCAAAGATCCACGGGCCGATTATGAACATGGGCTCAAGCGACTCGAGGCGTTGGGAAAGCGATTGGAGCAACCTGCGGGAAAATCAACGGCGGAGGTTCCGCGGAGACCGGAGGGGGATCTTCTCGCGGGGGCGACTCCGAACATGACCAAAGCGGAGTATTTAAAAATGGCGGAGGGAATGCAGGAGCACATCCGGGCGGGGGATATCTTTCAGGTGGTGCCTTCGCAACGTTTTACGGTGCCGTTTCATGGTCGACCGATCGATCTCTACCGTGCTTTACGGGCGATCAATCCATCGCCCTACATGTTTTGTTTGGAGATGGCTGGATTGGCCTTGGTGGGTTCCTCGCCAGAGACTCATGTGCGCTGTGAAAATGGCAAGGTCGAGATTCGTCCGATTGCGGGAACGAAGCCTCGGGGAGCGACGCCTGAGGAGGATTTACGAAACGAGAAAGAGATGAGAGCGGATCCGAAGGAGAGGGCGGAGCATATTATGTTGGTGGATTTAGCGAGGAACGATCTGGGTCGTGTCTGTGAATATCACAGTGTGAAGGTGGTGGAGTTGATGGAGGTGGAACGATTTTCGCATGTGATGCATCTGGTTTCGCGAGTGACGGGAAAGTTGAAGGCGGGGCAGGATTCGTTTCAGGTGATGCGGGCGACTTTTCCTGCGGGGACAGTCAGTGGATCGCCGAAGGTGCGGGCGTTGCAAATTTTGGCGGAGAGCGAGCCGACGAAGCGAGGGGCGTATGCAGGAGCGGCAGGATATTTTTCTTTTGATGGAAATCTGGATTCCTGTATTTCGATTCGGACGATTTTGTTGAAGGGGGGAAAGGCGCATGTGCAGGCGGGGGGTGGGTTAGTGGCTGATTCGACGGCGGAGGGGGAATATCAGGAGAGCGTGAACAAGGCGAAGGCAGGATTGGCGGCGGTGGTGGCGGCGAGGACCTTGGGCTAGGTTTTCTTTATGCTCCTGGTCCTAGATAACTACGATTCGTTTACCTATAATTTGGTCCAATATTTTGGGGAGTTGGGGGCGGATCCGGTAGTGAAGAGGAACGATGCGATCACGCCGGATGAGATCGAGGCGATGAGACCGTCCAAGATTGTGATTTCGCCTGGACCTGGGACGCCGGCGGATGCAGGCATCTCGATGGAGTTGATTCGTCGATTTGGTCCGAGGATACCGATCTTGGGGGTATGTCTTGGGCATCAGTGTATAGGGGAAGTGTATGGGGGAAAGGTGGTGAGAGCGGAGCGATTGATGCACGGGAAGACTTCGCCGATACGACATGATGGGAAGGGAGTATTTCAGGGATTACCGAATCCATTTGAGGCCACGCGGTATCACTCGTTGATTGTGGCGAAGGCCTCTGTGGGGAAAGACTTGGTGGTGTGTGCGGATACGGTGGAGGGGGAGATTATGGGGTTACGGCATCGGGAGTATCCGGTGCACGGGGTTCAGTTCCATCCGGAATCGATTTTGAGTCGAGAGGGCAAGGAGCTTCTGGCTAATTTTTTAAAGAACTAAAAAAGGTGAGGACCGAGGGTGGGGAGGAGTTGGTTTTAAGAGGAGGCTTTTTTTCGAGCGACATAGACAGTGCTGGCGGAGTCGCGTTCGAGGATTGGATTGGCAAAGGGGATGAAATGGGCTTGAGGGGAATCGAAGACGGCGGCGAGACTGGCAAGGAACTCGTCATCAGGAGGGTCATCTGACCAGAGGGCAAAGATGCCTTGGGGCAGGAGTTGGGCGGCGAGGCGGCGGAGTCCATCGGGGCTATAGAAAGCGGCGTGGCGATCGTGGAGTAAATGGGAGGGGGAGTGATCGATATCGAGGAGGACGGCGTGGAATTGGCGACCTGGTTGCTGAGGATCGAAGCCTTGTTCTGGAGAAGCGGCGAGGGCAAAGAAATCGGCTTCGACGAAACGGCAACGTGGATCGGCGGTGAGGATGGGCCCGAGGGGAACGAGACCGCGACGATGCCAGTCGATGACGGCGGGAAGGGCGTCGACGACGAGGAGATTGGCGACGCGCTGGTGCATGAGGGCGGCGACGGCGGTGTAGCCGAGGCCGAGGCCTCCGACGACGACATCGAGGGCATCGCCTTCGGTGGCGGCGAGGCCGAGATCGGCGAGGGCTTCTTCGACTTCATGAAAGAGGCTCGACATGAGGAAGTCTTCTCCGAGTTTGACCTCGAAGACTTCGAGGTTATCGAGGGAGGGGATGCGTCGGCGGCGAAGGACGAGGTCGCCGAGTGGGGTAGGTTGGAAATCGAGTTCTTCGTAGGGCAAGGCCATAGCGGAAGGTAGGCGGGTGGGATGGGAGCGCACCCTTAGAGTTTTAAGGGTGGGAGAGTGAGGCTAGTTTTTGGTTGGGGAGGGGCGGAATTCGGGATGGCGGATGCGTCCGCCTAACTGTGCGGATTGGAGGGTGAAGATGGAGGCAACACAGGAGGCGAGGATTACGGCCATGGCAGCCTTTTTTGCCCATGCGGGACGAAAGCGAAGGATGAGAAGTCCGGCGATGGCGCCGAAGCCAACGAGATAAAGGAGGGGAGCGGTTTTTTCGGCCATATCCTCGTGCATTTCTGCGGCGATGTCGCCTTGCTCGTCGAGCGGTGGTTGGATCTGTCCCATTTCAAAACGAGTGTGGGCGGATTGTCCTGTCTGCATGACGACAGGGGTTGAGAGGTCGGCAAGGAGAGCAAGGGAGAAGCCGACAGCGAGGATTGGCTTTTGATTCAAGAAAAGGCCTACCAAAAGAACCGGAGGAACCAGGAGGGTGAGGATTATAGGAAAGTGGTTCAGCATGACGTGGAGATGTTCGGCGGTAAAAAAGCTAGGACTCATCGATTCACAATGGGGAGAGAACGGGCACTTTCCAACTGAAACCATCGGGGTAGAAAGGCAGGATGGACTGGAGTATACGACCGAGGGCGCAGAGTTGTGCGGGTTCCGGAAAGGAATTTTCGGATGGGCAGGTGGTCTATACGGTGTTGGTGGCGATGGATGGGGGGATGGAGCGGAAGGATTTTGCGCAGGAGGTGTGGGAAAAGGAGGTGGAGAGGCCGACCTATTTTTGTTTTTGGAAGGGTAAGTTTCGGGCGGAACCGTTGGTGCCTGAGAAGGAGCCGCCTGTGGCCCGAGCGGAAGCGGAATTGCGGAGGAGGCTAGCGGAGCCTGCACAGGCGGAGAGTCCTGAGGCGCGGGTGATTTTTCTTTTCGCTCTACTCTTGGAGAGAAGGAAGATTTTGTTGGTGAGGGAGAGGACCACGGGTCCGGAGGGGAGGGTAACGGTGTACGAGCATAAGCTGACGGGGGAGGTGATTTTGGTGCCGGAGCCTGAGGTGAAATTAAGCGAGGTGGATCAGTTGCGACTGGAGGTGGAAGCACTGGCGGCGACGTGGGGGGCTTGATTCTGTCATGATAATGTCACCTTGGGATCCTTGCGGGTTGGGAAGGGAAGGGGGGTAGGATGGAGGCGATGCGTGATAGAATTTTAGTGGTGGAGGATGAGAAGGATGTGCGGGATATGATTCGGATTCATTTGAAAGCGGCGGGTTTTGATGTGGTGGAGGCGCATAATGGGGCGGAGGGGTTGGTTCTAGCGAAGCAGGATCTGCCGACGGTAATTATTCTCGATTTGATGATGCCGGAAATGAGTGGGGTGGAGGTTTGCCGCGCTTTACGGAGAAATCCTGCGACGTCGCGGATTCCGATTCTGATGCTGACAGCCAAATCGATGGAGGATGATAAGGTGGCTGGGTTTGAGTGTGGGGCGGACGACTATGTGACGAAACCGTTCAGTCCGCGGGAGTTGGTTTTGAGGGTGAGGGCGGTGGCGCGAAGGCAACCCGATCAGGGGGTGGCGAAGCCGATCCCTGTACGGTCGGGAACAATGCAACTGGATCGCGGGACGATGACGGCATCGATGGGGGGGAAGAAGTTGGTGCTGACCTCGACCGAGTTTAGGTTATTGGAGTTGCTGGTGCGGCGGGTGGGGAATATTCAATCCCGCGAGGTGCTTCTGAGTGAGGTGTGGGGCTATGAGGCGAGTTTGGATACGCGAACGGTGGATACGCATGTACGGAGGTTGCGGGATAAGCTGGGCAAGACGGGAAAGTGTATCGAAACGGTACGTGGAAGTGGGTATCGATTGAACCCAGTGGCTGTGTAAAGAATTTTGCCCCCGAAGGTGGTTAAGGGCAGGGTAAGGACATGAATATTGGGTGGACACTGGTTGTTTTGCTTCTAGGAGTTGCAGTTTTGGGGTGGGTTTGGGCGATGGTGTATCGACCGATGCTTCAGTTGCGGCGTTTGATCCAGGATTTAGCGGAGAATCAGAGACCGACGGGGTTTGTGGCGCGAGGCGCTTGGGGATTAGAGGAGGCGATTGTCAATCTAGAGCGGGTGGCCAGGAGGTTGGAGGGAATATCTACGAAAGAGGAGAGTGAGCGGTTTAGTTTGCAGGCGATTCTGGGGAGTTTAGCCGAAGGGGTGATGGTAAGTGATGGGGAGGGCAAGATTACATTGGCGAACGAAGCTTTCCTGCAGATTTTTAATTTGGAAGAAATTCCTAAAGGAAGAACGGTGATGGAGGTGGTTCGTTTAGTGGAGGTGGACCGGGCGGTGGAGGAAATCATTCGGCAAGGAGCGACCCAGAGCTTGGAGGTCATGCTTCCTTCTGAGGATGCGGGAAGCCCGAGGGTTTTTGCGGTGAACATGGCCCCGATTCTGGAGAGTGGGGGGGATCGGGCGGGGGTGGTGACTATTTTTTATGACCGATCTAAAATCCGTCACTTGGAGACGGTTCGGCAAGAGTTTGTGAGTAATCTTTCCCACGAGCTACGAACCCCGCTTTCTATCTTAGCAGGTTATTTGGAGACGATGGAGAATCCCACCATGCTCAAGGGGGCGGAGGGGAAAAAAATTCTAGCGGTGCTCCAGCGAAACTGCGAGCGGATGACTCTTTTGGTGGGCGATCTTTTGGAATTGTCGCGGATCGAGTCAGGAAGAATGGAGTTGAAAATGCAACCCCGTGCTCCCGGTGAAATTCTGGATGAGGTGAGAGAGGACTGGAATCGGGCGTTTGCCGGAAAAGGGGTCAAACTAGAGATTGAGTGCGAAGCGGATTTGGTGCGGGTGGATTCGGATCCGCTACGGACGGGGCAGATTTTTTCTAACTTACTAGAGAACGCGTTACGCTTTAGTCAGTCGGGGGGTAGAGTTGTTTTATCGGCGCGATTGGGGAAGGAGATGGGTCAGGTAGAATTTGCGGTTGAAGACGAGGGGGAGGGGATTGCTACGGATAAGATCGGTAGGATTTTCGAACGATTTTTTCGGGTGGATCCGGCAAGGGCGCGGGAGAAGGGGGGGGGCACGGGATTGGGCTTGTCGATTGTGAAGCATCTGGTCCAGCTCCATGGGGGTGGTGTGAGTGCGGAAAGTGAGGTTGGGAAGGGGACCAGAATTATTCTTACGCTCAAGAATACAAATACAGAAAACATTGCCTGACAGATACTTAGAATGATAAAAAATGACATCATACTGTCACAATTCGCATCTTGGTGTGGTTCCTGTTAAACCCTAATCCTGAAGTATGAAAGTTTATTCTATGCGAACAGTTCTGGGTATGATTCTGGGTTTTGGGTGCGGAGTGGGCAGTCATGTTTGGGCGGATGTGGTCGTAAAAATTGATGGATCGAGCACGGTGTATCCGATCACCGAGGCAGTGGCGGAGGATTTCCAGAAGGCGACGGGGACAAAGGTGACGGTGGGTATTTCGGGAACGGGCGGTGGGTTTAAGAAGTTTGCTCGCGGGGAGACGGATGTTCAGGATGCGAGTCGCCCGATCACAGAGGAGGAAGTCAAGGCGGCGAAGGAAGGTGGCATCGAGTACCTTGAGCTTCCGATTGCCTATGATGCCTTGACGGTGGTGGTGAATGCTAAAAACGACTGGCTGGAGACGATTACGGTTTCGGAGTTAAAGAAAATATGGGAACCCGAGGCGCAAGGGAAAATCACTAAGTGGAATCAGATTCGTCCTGAGTGGCCCAACAAGGAAATTAAGTTGTATGGGGCGGGGTCAGACTCGGGCACGTTTGATTATTTTACCGAGGCGATTAATGGAAAGAGCAAGGCGAGTCGCGGCGACTACACGGCCAGTGAGGATGATAATGTTCTGGTTCAAGGAGTGGAGGGAGATAGGCACGCTTTGGGTTATATGGGTTTTGCTTATTATGAGGCGCACCAAAAACGATTAAAAGCCTTAGGGATTGAGTGGGATGCGAAGGGAAAACCGCCCATAAAACCTACCGAGGAAGCGGTGCTGGCGGGGAACTATAACCCGCTTTCACGCCCCTTGTTTCTTTATGTGAATGTAAAATCGTTGGATAAGCCTGAGGTAAAAAAGTTTGTGGAATTCTATTTAGCCAATGTGGCTCGGTTGGCCCAGGAGGTGAAATATATTCCCCTCCCTGAATCGGCCTATGGGAAGGTACGGGAGCGGTTGGCGAAGTTGCAGAAGGGCACGGCTTTTGCGGGGCATGCGGAGATGGCGATTCCGATCGCGGAAATTCTCAAGCGGACACCGACTCCGTAATTTCGTATGGCGGCGCTTCCTCCTAACTCGCGGCGCCTAGACAAGTGGGTGGAGGCAGGAATGGTCTGGGTGCTGCGTTTCGGCGGTTGGGCCTCGGTTTTGGTCACTTTTGGGATCGTGGTGACATTGGGGAGGGAGTCTGCTCCGTTCTTCGCCCACGTTCCGCTTGGGCGACTTTTTACCGATACGATGTGGACCCCGCTTTTTGCGGAGCCCCAGTATGGCATTGGGGCGTTGTTGGCGGGGACCTTGGTAACGACGGGGGTAGCCTTGTGTGTGGCGATTCCCTTGGGGACATTGCTTGCCATTTATCTGAGTGAATTTGCGGAACCTCGTTTTCGCGAAGTGGTGAAACCAATGTTGGAGCTGCTCAGTGCGGTGCCCACCGTGGTGTATGGATATTTTGCCCTCCTGACCTTAACCCCGATTTTGCAGAAAATTTATCCGGATCTACCCCAATTTTCCATGTTAAGTGCAGGGTTGATTATGGGGATTATGATCATTCCCTACGTGACTTCTTTGGGAGAGGATTCGATGCGGAGTGTGCCGATGTTGTTACGGGAAGGGGCATTTGCGTTGGGAGATGGAAAGTTGGGAGTGGCGCTGCGGGTAGTTTTCCCTGGGGCTTTTTCCGGATTGGCCTCGGCCTATGTGTTAGCGATTTCACGGGCGGTAGGAGAAACGATGATTGTAGCGATTGCGGCGGGTCTGCAACCACGCTTCACGTTGAACCCTCTGGAATCCGCGGCGACGGTGACGGCTTTTATTGTGCAGGTCAGCTTGGGGGATTTGCCTCATGGGAGTATTGGGTACCAATCGATCTTTGCGGCTGGGGCGGTACTTTTTCTAATGACATTAGGATTTAACTTGGCGGGCCACGCTCTCCGCCGGAGATTCCACCGTGCTTGCTAGTGAATTTCAACCCAAGCAGGAAGCGCTGGCTTTTCGGCGAAGAGCCATCGATCGATGGTTTGGCCGGATCGGGTTGCTTTTTACAATCGGGACGCTGGGGGTGCTCGCCATTCTGCTTTTAAATTTGGCCGCGGCTGGGTTGACGAGGATTGATTGGCAGTTCCTTTTTTCCTTCCCTTCCCGAAGGGCGGCCGAAGCAGGAATCCTTTCTGCGTGGGTGGGGACGATTTTACTTATGATGGTGACGGCGTCGGTGGCCGTTCCGCTGGGAGTGGCGGCAGGAATCTATCTGGAGGAGTACGCGCCCAAGAATAAGTGGACTGATTTTGTGGAGATCAACATTGCGAACTTGGCTGGGGTTCCATCGATTTTATACGGGCTGATGGCTTTGGGACTTTTTGTCTACCAGTTTCGTTTCGGGCAAAGTGTATTGGCGGGAGGGCTCGCGCTGGCCTGTCTGGTATTACCGATTGTGATTGTGGCGACGCGTGAGGCGTTGCGGACGATTCCTGCGGCGATTCGGGAAGCCGCTTTTGCCTTAGGGGCAACGCGTTGGCAGGCGGTCTGGCACCATCTTTTGCCTTACTCGACGGGGGGAATTGCCACCGGGGTCATTTTGGCGATGTCCCGGGCGATTGGGGAAAGTGCGCCTTTGATTACGATTGGAGCGCTGACTTTTATTGCGTTTTTACCTCCTGCGCCGATTTTGGCCCAAGCACCTTTTGTTTCTATGGATTGGCTTTTTTCCCCTTTTACGGCCTTACCGATTCAGATGTTTAATTGGGTTTCGCGGCCCGGAGATGAATTTCAGGCGAATGCCGCTGCGGCCGGATTATTTCTCATGCTCATCACCCTGAGTATGAATGGGGCGGCGATCTTGCTCCGGCGCCACGCTCAGAGGAATATCAAGTGGTGAACCCTGTTCCCGCCGCTTTGGCACGAAACGAAATCGAGGTCCCTCCCGCCGAGGTCAAACCTGAGGTGAAAGTGGAAATCCAGAACTTAAGTTTCTTTTACGGAAGGAATCAGGTGTTGCGCAATGTGAGTCTGGATGTTCCCGCGTATCAGGTGACCGCGATGATTGGGCCTTCGGGGTGCGGAAAAACCACCTTACTGCGTTGTTTAAATCGGATGCACGACTTGTATCCAGGAAATCGTTATGAGGGCTCCGTGCGACTCCATCCAGGAGGAACCGACATCCTGGGTCCGGGAATGGATCCGATTCAGGTGCGAATGCGGTTTGGGATGGTCTTTCAAAAACCCAATCCGTTTCCAAAAAGTATTTATGAAAATGTGGCGTACGGCTTGCGCCTTCAAGGAATGAACAAGCGAAGGGAATTGGATGAGCGAGTGGAGAAGGCGTTGCGGGAGTCGGCTTTATGGGATGAGGTGAAGAGTCGGTTGCATCAGTTGGCGCACAATCTTTCGGGGGGGCAACAGCAGAGACTCTGCATTGCGCGAGCGATTGCGACCGATCCTGATGTGGTTCTTTTTGATGAACCGACAAGTGCGCTCGACCCGATTGCCACTTCGAAGATTGAGGAGTTGATTATGGAAATGAAGAAGCGGGTGACCGTGATTATCGTGACGCATAACCTCCAGCAGGCGGGACGGATTTCGGATCGGACGGCCTTCATGTATTTGGGGGAGTTGATTGAGTTTGGGGAGACGAATCGAATGTTTACCAATCCAGCCAAACCGCAGACGGAAGACTATATTTCTGGGAGATTTGGATAAGTTTGGATGGTTCAGTTGACAATCGGTCTGTGCCGATGAAGAATTAATTCGATGAATGAGCCGACGATGGAGGCGAACGAAGATCGCCTCGAGAGAGTGCGGAGTTATTTCCGTGGGGATTTGCTGATTCTGCGCGAGGCGTTGTTGCGGATGGCTAGTTTGGCTCATACCAATCTGAGTATTGCATTAGAGTCCTTGGTGGAGAGGGACCCGGTGAAAGCGCAGAAGGCAATTACCGACGATCAGGAGATTGATCGATTAGAAGTGGAGATCGACGAGATGGTGGCTGGTTTTATGGCGACGCAAGCGCCGATGGCTTTGGCCTGTCGGCTGATGTTGGCGGCTTCGAAGCTTTGTAATGATCTGGAGCGGATCGGGGATCAAGCGGTCTCGATTGCGCGGCGCAGCATCATTTTGACGGACGAGCCTCCCTTGAAGCCTCTTCTCGATATTCCTCGGATGGGGGGGAAGGTGCTGGAGATGATTCGGATGGCGACGGACGCGTTTGTGGAGATTACGCCCGAGAAGTGTGCGGAGATTATCCAGATGGATGTGCGGGTGGACGAGATCAACCGTCAATTGGAGAGGGAGTTAACGAGCTTCATGGTGGAAGATCCAAAGACGATTACTCGGGCGTTGAATTTGATGTTGGTGGCTCGGTTTTTTGAGCGGGCGGCGGATCATGCCAAGAATATTGCGGAGCAGGTTTTCTATTTGTATACGGGGAAAGACATCCGGCACGAAGCGGAGTTGGGCAAGAGCTAACGGGGTACGATCGGGTTTGGGCGTCAGGCGCTCTGGAGGATGGTGGCCACGTCTAGGCGGATCTGGTCGGCGAGAGCGGTGGGGTTAGTAAATTTTTTCTCTCCACGAATCCAGTGATGAAATTCTAGGTCCATTTCTTGGCCGCTGAGGTTTCCGCTGAAGCCGGGGAGATGGGCTTCGATTTTTCGCTGATGTCGTTCAAAGGTGGGGCTTGTCCCGAGGTTGATGGCCGCGGGGTGGAAAATGCCATCGGCGAGGCAAGCCCGACCGGCGTAGACACCGTCGGGAGGGAGGCACTCGTCTTCGGTGGCGAGATTCGCGGTGGGAAAGCCGAGGCCGTGACCGCGACCTTCTCCTGAGACGACTTGTCCGAGGATCGTAAAGGGGCGACCGAGCATAGCGGAGGCTTCGATGAGTTTGCCTTCGTGGATGGCGGCACGGATTCGGCTGCTGCTGATTCTTTCGTTTTGGTAGAGAACGGGCATAGGATTATCGAGGGTGGCCCCGTGTTTTTCGCACCAAGTGGAGAGGAGGGAGACATCTCCAGAGCGGTTGCGTCCAAAGCGCCAGTTGGGCCCGACGGAGACGGTTTCGAGGGCGGGCCAAGAGGCGGCGATTTCTTGGAGAAAGTCGGAAGGTTCCTGAAGGGAGCGATCGCGATTAAAGGGGAGGGCGATGGTCAGTCCGATTCCCCAGCGGGTGAGGACGCGGAGCTTGTGGGGGAGTCCGGTGATTAAGGCGGGATGTTTATCGGGGTGGAGGACGGAGAGGGGGTGATCGCGGAAGGTGAGCACGGCGGTGGCGGCGGGTGGATGGGGAAAGTTTTCGCCGAGGATGACGCGGCGGTGGCCCAGATGGAGTCCGTCAAAAAAGCCGAGAGCGAGGTGCCGGATAGGGTCTCCCGCTGGGGAGGGGGCCAGCGAATCGATCTGCTTCACGTGCGACGGATGCGAGAAATCTCGGGGAGTGAGATGAGATGGCGGGCCAGGTAATCGACCCCCTCGGCGGCTTCGAGATCGGCCCAGCGAACGGCCTTAGAAAGTTCAAAGTTTCCGGAGCGGGTACGAATGAGGGCGGACATATGACCTCCGCAACCGAAGATGGCGCCGAGGTCGTGGCAATAGGTGCGGACATAAAATCCTTTGGTGCAGTGAATACGGAAGCGGATGCAGGGCATGGCGATTTCGAGGATTTCGCATTTGTCGATGCGGACACGGCGGGGCGGGCGGTCGACTGTTTTACCTTCGCGCGCGAGTTTATAGAGGGGAACGCCGTCTTTCTTGATGGCAGAAACCATGGGGGGAATTTGTTCGAACTCGCCGGTAAATTTTTGGAAGGCGGCTTCGATAGTGGCGCGATCCAGATTGGGGACGGGTTTGGATTCGAGAATTTTCCCTTGGGCATCCTGGGTGTCGGTGGATTGCCCTAATGTAAGAGTGCCTTCGTACTCCTTGTCTTCGGTCATGAGGAGGTCTTGGACGCGGGTGGCTCGTCCGACGACAAGCATGAGCAGGCCGGTGGCGATGGGATCGAGGGTACCGCAGTGGCCGACCTTGCGTTGATTAAAGCGCCGACGTACGAAGTCGACGATATCGTGGGAGGTTTTGCCGGGGGGTTTATCGGCGAGAAGGAGGCCGTCGAGTTGAGGGATCATTTTTACGAGAGAGTGTGAGGTTACGGGGTTACGGGGTTAAGGGAAGTCGGGAATGGAAAATCGGAAATGTAGGAAATCCAGATGTTGCGATTGGGTTGGAGGCAAGGAGATCTCAAGATGAAGAACGGCGTAAGGGAATGCAAAGATCGCTCGTGGCGAGTCGTAGGGCGTCAGGCTTTCAAGTTTGCAATGGCTTGGGTGAGGGAGATTAGGACGAGGTCGCGATTTTTTTCGGCTTCTTTGGTGAAGCGGATTCCCGCAGCTGCCTTATGACCACCTCCGCCAAAGGAGGAGGCGATAGCGTTTACATCGATCTTGCCCTTACTCCGCAGGGACACCCGTAAACCGCCATCACTGGTGAATTCAAAAAGCGATCCAACCTCAACTCCTTGAATAGAAGCTACTTCCTCAATAATTCCCTCAGTGTCCTCGCTCTTTGCGCCGCTTTTTGCGTAAAACTCTGGCAAAATCGTAAGAAAAGCAGACTTATTACTATCCTTTAATGTTAAAGTATTTGAAACCAGGCGTTTTAGAGCGTGGCGTTCGTGGGTAATGGAGAGATAGCACTGCTT
>Ga0049084_10000544_pt1 | contig 14855 bp, 10 predicted proteins | sample GreLakmeON33MSRF_FD_66720 | JGI IMG/M metagenome (GOLD analysis project Ga0049084, IMG submission 66720) | Freshwater lentic microbial communities from great Laurentian Lakes, MI, USA - Great Lakes metaG ON33MSRF | ecosystem: Environmental > Aquatic > Freshwater > Lake | place: Great Lakes... | reverse complement strand
CCAGCACCGCAGAGTTCACCGAAAGGATAATTGGTACCCGGAAGCCGGGGATGCACGAGCACGTCGGCATCCGGCAACTCACTTCCCATGGCATGATGATCGGTGACAATCAATTCCAATCCAATCGTGCGAGCATGTGCCGCTTCCCGAACGCTTGCGATTCCACAGTCAACCGTAATGACAAGATCGGCGCCCTTTTTTTTCAGACTGTCGAGCGCCTCGGAGTTGAGTCCATAGCCCTCGTCGATTCGATCGGGAACGTACCACTGCGGCGTGGCACCCGACGTTTGAAGACAGTCGATCAAAATTGCCGTAGCACTCATCCCGTCGGCATCGTAATCACCGTAGATCACGATGCTGCGGCCATTTCGAATCGCCGCCACAATGCGATCGGCCGCTTGGGTTATGCCCGGCAATGTTTCCGGGTCACGAAGATCGGACATCGTCGCGGAGAGAAATGCTTTCGCCGCTGCGGGATCAGCCAAGCCTCGGGCTGCGAGCAACCCTGCTACAACCGTCGGAACTCCGAGGGCTCGTTCAAGCTGAAGCGATCGCGACTGATCGTGAACAGCGATATGCCATCGCTTCGGCATCGATAGGAAACTCCGAAGGAGTGCTCAGTCAAAATGCATTGAAAACAAGAATCTAAAGAGATCGGATTAGACCGCTCGGCATCGTTTTGCAGCAACGCCTCAGCGTTTGAGCGGGGAAAACATCGTTCGCAATCGTATCGCATTGGCCACGGTGACTCTTTCGCGATAAAGTGTTGCCCCACGAGGTCAATCACCTCGAGAGCCTTCTTTGCGATCCGAAGGCATCTAGGATACTAAGACCCCAATTCGTTATTGAAGGAAGCTTCGACTATGTCACGCGGCCTGACGAACACAAAGGAACCCATGAAGGAGCCGGCCAAGATTGGCCGCGCAAATCTTCCAGAAGGGAAAGTGCTATGCGAGTATTGCTCGGCAAAGTGCTGTCGCTATTTTGCACTTGCCATCGACATTCCTGACACGCGGACGGAATTCGAATACATCCGCTGGTTTCTGTTGCACGAGCACGCCAGCGTATTTACCGAAGACGGAGACTGGTACGTCTGCGTTCACACCACCTGTAAACATTTGCAGTCGGACAATCGCTGCGGCATCTATCACACCCGCCCACCAATCTGTCGCGAGTACACCACCAAGGATTGCGAATTCGATGACGATTGGGTTTACGATCAGTATTTCGAGACGGCCGAACAGGTTGAAGAATACATGGAAGCAATGCTCGGTCTCACTGCAGACAAGATCAAGGATACGCAAAAGAAAAAGTTTCGAAAGCTGTCGATTCGCAGTGTAAAACCAAATCCACTGGCGATTCTCTAAGGAAAAGCGCAGACGTCTTTGGATTTGTACAGACACCCGTCACGCGCAGAGACCTGTTGCGCGAGCGACTCTTTCCTTGTATGAATTATAAAAAATAGATCGCACTAAAAACGGTTCGAAAGTTTCCGAGAGAGTTTTGTAGCATTCGACTGTGTCACGCCCCGTCCCTCCTTCGTTTCGGAAGCAGATTACCGTGATCGAACCTCGAACGCTGAAGGGATTTCGGGATCTTCTCCCCGCGCAGGCACTTGCCCGAGAACGTATTCTTGACATTGCCAGGCGCGTCTATCAATCGTATGGCTTTGCGCCAATTGATACTCCGGCGCTTGAATATCTTGAAATTCTTACGGGGAAAGGAAGTGACGAAACCGACAAGCAACTCTACCGTTTTGTCGATCACGGCGGTCGATCCGTTGGACTGCGGTTTGACTTGACGGTTCCATTTGCCCGCTTTGCAGCGCAGCATGTTGCTGAGATTGGATTGCCGTTTAAGCGGTATCACATGGCTCCTGTCTGGCGGGGAGAAAATACTCAGCGAGGACGTTATCGCGAGTTTATGCAGTGTGACTTTGATACGATCGGAACGACTTCCGCGGTTTCGGATCTGGAAACGGTGCTCGTCGTTCACGATCTGCTCGTAGCGATTGGAATTGAAAAGTTTTCAGTGTGCGTGAATGACCGTCGCGTACTCACCGGAGTTCTGGAGCAGCTTGGTATTTCGGACTGTGCCACAGCGGTGCTACGATCGCTCGACAAGCTCGCAAAGGTGCCGGCAGAGCAGATTCGAGCCGAACTCATCGCCATCGGAGTGTCAGATCCAAAAGCTTCACGATTGCTTGAAATGGCAGGATTGCGAGGAGATTCACACGAAGTGTTGTCGTTGCTCGAAGGCTTTGTAGGAACTTCGGAAATTGGACTCGCAGGACTCGCGGGATTACGTGGAATCGTATCAGGCTCTGTTGCGGCCGGCGTTCCCGAGGGCCGAGTGTTGATCGATCCATCGATTGCGCGTGGGCTTGATTACTATACGGGCATTGTGATCGAAAGTTTTCTTGAAGAACTTCCCGCAATTGGCAGCATTTGTTCCGGTGGACGCTATGACAATCTTGCAGGGCTTTACACAAAAGAGTCGCTGCCGGGAGTGGGTGCTTCGCTTGGACTCGATCGCCTCCTCGCAGCCCTTGAAGAACTCGAACGCATCGAAACGACGACAACTCCGGCAGAAGTATTTATTGTGTACTTCGATTCAAATCGTCTCGAAGATTATATTCGGATCGCCTCAGCCATACGGGCAGCTGGGATGAATGTCGAGCTTTATCCAGAGCCCAAGCGAGTTGGACAACAACTCAAGTATGCCGATCGAAAGGGATTTCGGATTGCCATTGTTGCCGGTGCGAATGAATTTGAAACCGGTACCGTACAAATCAAACATCTTGCATCCCAGTCGAACTCAATCGTTGATTGGCATGGCGATATGCACATTTTGACCGATGCGGTGCATTCGGCTCTTCAGGCTGATCAGCACGGACACCATTTGTGAGACGTTGCTCGAGTCGTGCAGCCATACATCGGTTGCGCGAGGTTCCTCTGGTGCTTTGGAAACAGGCAATGAATCGGATTGCGCCCCTGACGGTTGAACGCTGGCGTTTGAGACGGCCGCCGTGTTTTTAAAGAGGCGAGCCAAGAGAATTCGAGAGATCTTTTGTGCAGAGCCTCTCTCGATAGAGCAAAAGCCCGTGGGCGGCGTGATAAAGGGCACCACATTCCACGTCGAGATCTTGAGTTTGCTCAAGGAGCGTCACCAGTCGGTGTGCGGCTCGATCGACCCAAGGCTCCGTCAGTCGGTTGTTGTCGAGCGTAAGAACGAGAAATTCAAAGATGTGACCGGTAGCACCAAGCTTTGCAAACACGTCGGCTGATGTGCTTGCCCGTTCCAAATAACTCGTTGAAAAACTTCCGTCGGCCTGCTGATAGCGTCTGGCACTTTCGATTGCGTGCTGAATGGTATTTTCAGCCTTGGCCCAGCCCCCGGAAAGCTGTTCTGGTTTTTGCTTGGTCTCAGCGAGATAGTGATTTACAGCAGAGACCAGTCCATAGAGGCGATGAGTTCCTCCACAGGGGCTTGCGGCGAGATCGGCCTGCGATTCCATTTCCGCAACTCGCTCCACGGTCCACTCACTGCCGTCGCGAGCAATCCATGAGGTATCGCTTGGCAGATACGCCGAGAGAGCCATGAGTGTCCAAGTAGCTTCCTGCCCAGAAGTGATGTCATGCTTGGCTTGGTCAAGAAGTTTTAGAACCGTAAATGTGTGGCCACCCACCACGAGTGGAGTGTGTGGAGAAATTCCTCCCAGAGCGCACTGAGAGAGATAGCCCAGCCATTGGTCGGGATGTCCCTGGCCCGATTTGCTTCCTCCTTCTAAGACCGCAATCACCCCAACATCTCCCTTGCGCAGTGTCCATCCAGTCAGCGTTCCGCCCCCAAGCAAATAGTCAAGCGCGCAGACAGTCGATCCGTTGTGCTCTATCTGAAAATCATTTCCAAACGCCAGAATGCCATGCACGATTTGCCAAGCGGCATGGTCTGACGAGTTGAGGCGTCTTGCATTTTGTGCGTGATCGAGAACACGATCAATGCGCAAGCACAGTGCCGCTCGATCAATCGGAAGATCTTCCGTCGCATCACCTGTGGACGCAGTGTCTTGCGAACCCATGCATCCTGTGAGTGCGCCGCAGAATGCAGCGGCGAACACCGCCGCACGCAGCGAATGAATCGCACTCCAAAGGAAGTGTGAGCAGCTATCAGTACAACCGGCTCTCATGGGCAGGAAAAGAAGAAGCATTGTCACGAACCGATAGGTGATAGAAAAGGGAGTTGAATAACAGTATTCAGAAAGTGGGCATTGTAGAGTCGTCTTGGTGAACACCGTTAAAACAGAATGAACCGACCGGGAAAGTATCGGTCAAAAAAGGAATGTGTCATTTCATCCGAATTGTGGAATCCCGCAATCGTCTTCACCGCTACAATCCTTTCGTTCGTCGCACCAAACCACGCAGAACAGATTCTCGACAAAACAAAGTTGAGAATAAAAAGATCAAAGGAACACCAATCACATGCCATTCTTGTTCTTCGATGTGAAATACATGCTTGCCATTCTTCCAGCGATTCTGATCGCAATGTGGGCTCAATGGCGAGTTCGATCTGCTTACTCGCTGGCTTCTCAGCAGTCATCACCACTCAGCGGGGCTGCTGCCGCAAGACACATTCTCGACTCGGCAGGCATGACAACGATTTCAATTGAAGAGATTCCAGGAGAACTTTCAGATCACTACGATCCGCGTGACAAAGTGCTTCGACTTTCGCAGAACGTCTACCACGGAAAATCTTTGGCTGCGGTCGGCATTGCAGCTCACGAAGCGGGGCATGCGATGCAAGATGCCCAAGGCTATGCTGCAATGATTGTTCGCAATGCAGCGATCGGCGCGGCCAACTTCGGCAGTTCCGTCGGGCTGCTGGTCTTCATGGTAGGTCTTGGGCTCGCACTTCAGGGAATTGCGTGGCTGGGCATTGTTTTGTTTGGAGCGACAGTGTTCTTTCAGTTAGTGAATCTTCCGGTGGAATTTGACGCCAGCAACCGCGCGAAGAGTCAGCTTGTGGAGCTTGGAATTGTTCCACCCCATGAGATGACCTTTGTGAATAATGTTTTGAACGCGGCCGCTTGGACGTATGTGGCTGCGACGCTGCAGTCGATTCTCACGCTGCTCTATTACGCAAGCTATCTGACAGGGAAAAACGATTCAGATCGTTGACGCGTGCATTTCGAAACAATCAGTGGTGAAGCGAATAGAGAATCACATTGAGGGCGATCTTCTCGGCATCCTCCCGGCTATACCCAGTGCATTCAAGCGAATTCTGTTTTTCAAGAGCGCACGACAGATCGTAGGGTGAAAAAATAACGGCCCATCGATCTCCAATTCGAACACCTTCGAGCTTCGGAGTGATCTGTCTTTTTCCGGCTTTCAGCGGTCCATCGCTACCGGCAGGTTCGCGAAGCGTTACCTGCCGGATATCAAAACCACCATACTCTGCGGCAGTAAAAAGCGGATCATCGGTTGGAATCGGTTCGAGTTTGTGTTCTGGCATCAAAGCAAGCATTTCAGAACGAAATGCCTCGCTAAACGCGCGAGAAGCGCAAACGCTGTCGCACAAAAGCATTCCACCGCGCTTGAGAAATTCAGCTAATTGCGGCCTCTCTTTCGTACTCAGTTCAAACGTCTGTCGGCCATGCATAAAAACCATGTGATAATCAAAGAGGTGTGGATCGCTGATGTCGATTTGACGAGGAGCATCATCGACTCGTACAGAAAGATTACGTGCGGCAGTTCGCAGAATGTTTGCCAGTGCTGCGGGCGCTGCATTGCATAGGCCGCCGTGACGAAGCTTGGCGATCGAGATTCGACCGCGTTCAAAACGATCTTGTGGTTCGTCATTGTGTTCGATTGCGAAGAGCTCATCCTTTCGCTTGAGTTCCCGATTGGTTGCATACGTCAGCACATTGGTCCCGATTGCAAGCGCAGCCAGAACCTCTTTCTTGGCGTTGGCTGGAAGTGTATTGAGCTTTCCGCCACCAAGCTCCCACAGACACGACAGACTCGGACCGGCATCGTCGCCGACGAGTTCTGGCACATAGATAATGCACGTGCGGCATCCATAATCGACGCCAAGAAGTGGCCGTTGAAATTCAGGGCCAACAATTTCTTCTGCATTCCATGCCGGATGTTCCGGAGGAAGTAAGTTCAGGTCGTATTCAGGCTCTGGAAAAATCTCACGCACAAGCCCGCGAAAGCATTCATCAAAATTGTCACTTTTGGAACAGCATGCTTCAGCGAAGATGAATCCACCCTCATCGATGTATTCGCGAAGTCTTGCGCCGGCACGAGGACCCAAGTCAAAAAGAGTTTTCCCCGAAAGCCAAAGCACGGGTGCCTGCAAAAGGTCGTCGAGCTGCGCTCGCGGTGTGTCGACGACATGCCATGAAAGACCTGCGGGGTAGTCTGTTCGCCATCGTTGCTCGACATACTCCACAAGATGAGCAACGTCGTGTCCGTGTCGGTTCCAGTCTGCCTCAGGATCGTGTCGGCTCTTGGCAATAATGACTGGCCGTCGTCCCTTGGCTAAAAATAAGAGCGCAAAGCTGGTGGCGACTGTAGCGTCTTCGATGTTACCACCCGTCCACTTTCCACTCAGGGCATCCTGCGTTGAAACAAACGTTTTCGCTCCTTCGAGATACCAATCTGCTTGGCCGATATAACGGCGTGCGGTAAATCGACCGACGCGTTCAAGACCGTAGAGATAGTAATAGAGCCACTGTGCTCCCATAGTTCCAGGATTTTTCTGGACGGAAAAATTTCGACCAAGCCAGAGCATTCCCTTTTCGAGAACGTCTGGTGACTTTCCACCACCGCAGCAGCTCACCTGATTATTTCGAAACTGTGCCTCGGGTGTTCCAGTATGTTCCGACGTAATCCACACGCTGGTAATCCCGGCACAAGTCATGCTTCCGGTGCCAGCGTTCGTGCCGATGGTGTATCCCCAAGAGCCATCTGCATTGGCACACTTGACCCAATATTGCTGAGATCTCTGCCATGTCTCCTGTTTTACATTCACGCCGGCTTGTGCAGCCTCGTGCAATCCAAGCAACGCAAACTGTGAATTCGAATTGTCTCCAACACCACGGGTCGGGCCGTAGGACCACGAACCCGCCCCAGGCCCATCTTTACTTTGGCTATTCTCAAGCCATTGAACATTTCGAGTGAGAATGGGGCGATCGATAGCCGGGCTCAGCATTGCGAGAACCATCGTCTGCAATGAAACAGAATATGTTTCCTTTGGTTCCTGTTTGCGAAGCCATGTCAAGGCTTTTTGCATCGAGGGGTTATTCTCTGGAACGCCTCCATTGGCAAGCGCCAGAAGGACCAGCGAGGTAGCCCCGACTCGCGTGTCATCGGTGCGCATGGAGCATTCCCACGATCCGTTGAGCTGTTGTTCCCGCAGCAGATATTCCCGCGCCTTGTCGATGGATCGCTGAATCATCAGTGGCGATAGATCATCGTTCTGTGGCTTGGGTTTGTCCTGCGCCTTTGTTGGGCGGCTCGGACATGCAACCAGAACACAAAGACCGATGAGAAGGCGTGCCAGAAGAAAACAAAATTGTGAATGCATCAGACCTCATCCGCTTTCAGCACAGGACGTTTTCGGGCTTGTGGTGCCACAGAGTCAGCATATCGGTTATAACAAGAGCCTGTCGCGGAAGATGCCATCGGCTCGGCTTGCGGAGAGAGAGCTTTCGGTCGGCAGCGCTCGAAGGGCTGGTTCTCTTTCGTGTGGGAATTCCCTGAAGCGTTTCAACTTCCGCAAGAAAATTCTGAACAGTAGGAATAAAGAACGTGTCGACGGCACCCAAACCAAAAACAATCGATGACATTCTTCAAGAGTTTTCGCAGCATCGTCGGGTGATGAAAGAAGAACTGCAGAAGATCATCATCGGACAAAACGAGGTGATCGAGCAGCTTTTTGCTGCAATTTTCACGCGAGGACACTGCCTGCTCGAAGGAGTGCCAGGCTTGGCCAAGACGCTCATGGTGTCGACGCTTGCCAAAATTCTTGACGTTGGATTTAAGCGAGTTCAATTCACACCCGATCTCATGCCCTCAGACATTACCGGCACAAATGTTCTGGAAGAGGACGACTCGGGCCGGCGAAATTTTCGTTTTGTAGAAGGTCCAATTTTTACAAATATTTTATTGGCCGACGAAATCAATCGTACGCCCCCAAAGACGCAAGCGGCTCTCCTGCAGGCGATGCAGGAACGCGAAGTCTCGGTTGGACAGGAAACCTACACGCTTCCAGATCCTTTTTTTACGATTGCCACTCAAAATCCAATTGAGCAAGAAGGAACGTATCCGCTTCCGGAAGCGCAGCTCGACCGCTTTATGTTCAACATCAAAGTCGGCTATCCTTCGTCGAGTGAAGAAGAGCAGATTTTGATGGCAACTACCCGCTCTGAAAAACCAGAAGTTCGCAAAGTGCTTTCTGGCCGAGCGATCGTCAATATTCAAAAGTTGGTTGGCAGCGTTGCCGTGAGCGAATACATCGTGAAATATGTCGCTCGGCTGGTGCGTGCGACTCGTCCAAAAGATCCACAGGCACCACCCTATGTTGCCGAACTCGTTGATTGGGGAGCTGGGCCGAGAGCTGGACAATTTCTGATTCAGGGAGGCAAGGCACTGGCTGCGATGGATGGTCGATTTAGCGTTTCGATTGACGATGTTCGCCGAATTGCTGTGCCAGTGTTGCGACATCGAATCGCGACAAACTTTCAGGCGCAAGCAGACGGAATCACCAGCGAAAATATTGTTGAACGGCTTGTCAAGGAGATTCCTGAGCCGGACATTCCAAAACTGGTGAGATAAACAAATCACCATTGATCGTCCGCGTTTTCGAATGGCCTGCTGATGGAGTACGCAACTGCCAGTTTCCTCGGAGTGTGATCACGTGGTTCGACCAGTTGAACAGTATTTAAAGCCTGAAGTCGTACGGCAGATTGCTCGGCTGGACCTGCGAGCGCAGTTCATCGTGCGAGGATTTCTACAAGGGCTGCACGCGAGTCCCTATCAGGGATTTTCAGTCGAATTCAGCGAACATCGGAAATACACAACCGGTGATGAGCCCAAAGACATCGACTGGCTTGTTTATGCAAAGACCGACAAGTACTACGTCAAAAAGTTTGAGGCGGAAACCAACATCACAGGATATCTGGTGATGGATACGAGTCGATCGATGGCCTATACATATCGCCAGACGCTCACGAAACTCGATTACTCAATCTCTTTGGCTGCGGCGCTGTGTTGGTTGATGGTGCATCAGCAAGATCCGTGCGGACTGATGGTGTTCGATGATCGCTTGCATGCGAGTCTGCCGGCTCGCTCGAAGCGATCACAAATCGGCCATGTGTTATCACTGCTTGCAAAAACAAAATCATCCGGCAGAACAGATATTGCAAAAAGCCTTGGACAAGTAGCCGCCATGCTCCGACATCGGTCGCTCGTTATGATTTTTAGCGACCTGCTCGGTGATCCTGAACCGATTCGGCAGTCACTGCTGCGGCTGCGACATCGTGGTCATGATGTGATCGTGTTTCATGTGCTCGACGAGGCGGAAGAAAAATTTCCCTTTGAGGGCATGGTGGAGTTCACCGAACCCGAAGAAGAGCAGCGACTCGTGATTGACGCGGATGCGGTTCGAAAGAGCTACATCGAATCGATTCGAATATTTCGGGATGACTATCGTAAGTCTTGTTCGCACGCAGGAATTGACTACGTTCCCTTTGATACCAGCATGCAATTTGATAGGGCACTGATGGGATACCTGACGAGTCGGCGCACTCGATTCTAGGAGAAATTGTAATTCCGGATTGCGATTTGTTTGGAAGGGAAGATTCATGGGTCTGTTTTTTGCGACGCCGCTGTTGCTTGCCGGCATCGCCGCTGTTGCGGTACCAATCGCGCTGCACATGATGATGCGACGCAAGCCTGTCAAGCTTGAATTTCCTGCTCTGCGTTTTCTGCAGCAGCGAAATGTTGTGAATCGCCGTCGGCTTCGGCTTCGGCATCTGCTGCTCCTGCTGGCTCGTATTGCGGCAATTGTTCTGTTTGTCTTGGCGTTGTCTCGGCCAACAATAAAGGGCGCCGGATGGCTTGGCGATGCCGAAGGGCCACTGAGTGCCGTATTTCTTTTTGATACTGCACCTCGAATGGAATACAGGGAAGGAAATCGAACACGACTCGACGAGGCCAAGAGCCTGGCCAGAGAAGTGATTGAAAAACTTCCTGTCGCGAGCAGGGTGGCGATCGTTGACACCTCGGATGGAGTCGCCGTATTTTCTCCAACGATCACTGCAGCGAAGGCGCATCTTGAACGGCTCGAGACAGGCATGCCCGCGAGATCGCTTGTGGACGGAATGTCGGAAGCATTTCGAATGCTTGAAGCTTCTGAACTGCCCCGGAAGGAAATGTATGTGTTCACCGATCTCACGAACGGGGCTTTTCCAGGAGATTCGTCTCCTCGCAATGTGCAGGCGCAACACCCGTCGATTCCTGTCTTGGTCGTCGATGTTGGTGTGCTTGCGGCAGAAGATTTCGCATTGGGCGCAGTGTACATTCCAAACGATCGCATAGCCGTTGGAATGCCACTACGACTTTCGGTGGCCACAGGCAGGCTCGGCCCCGACGAGGATCGCTCCGTTGCAATTGAATTGGCAACGTCCTCTGGGCAATATACTCGTCGGGCGCAGCAGCGACTTTCTTGGAAGTCTTCGACACCCACAAGTGCACAGTTTGAACTTACGGGACTACCGGTAGGGGTTCAACAAGGGCGAGTGCTCATTGAAGGATCGGACGCACTCGAAGCCGACGATGAGCGCTATTTTACAGTGGAAGTTGGGGCGCCTTGGCGAGTGCTTGTGGCGGCACCTTTCCCCGCTGCGAGAACGGGATTGTTTCTCACCGAAGCCATCGCTCCAACGACGCTTAAAAAAGCAGGAACATCCCGATTTGATGTAAAACTCATCGATCTCAAACAGCTTGTTGAAACAGCGTGGGACGGTTTCGATGCGATGGTGCTCGTTGATCCGCCTGCTTTTCCCGATCGTACATGGGAACTGCTTCGAGATTGGATAGGAACTGGAAAAGGACTCGTGACGTGGCTCGGTCCTCATGCGGGGGATCCGCTTGTATTCAACACACCCGCCTCGCAAACGGTGCTCGGAGCAAATCTGGTACGTGTGTGGAGGAGTCCGGATGCCTCTAATTACATGGTACTCTCATCCCTTGATCACCCCATGGTTTCGGCATTTCGACGAGTTGCCGATTCTGTTGGATGGGAGGATTTCCCCGTCAATCGTCACTGGGAAATCGAGTCCATCGGTCTTCCCCCCGAGTCTGATGTTCAACAGAAAAATCCGCGGGGTGCTCAAAACAATCCTCCTGTGTCATCAACGGTTGTTGCGCAGTGGAGAAATGGTTTTCCTGCAATCATCGAGCATCCACTCGGTAAAGGATGGGCCGTCGTGGTAACGACTCCCGTTTCACAGGCTGCAGACGATCCCCAAGCATGGAACATTCTGGCGACAGGATTTGAGCCGTGGCCGTTTGTTATGCTCGCGAACGAATCAGTGCTTTATTCAATTGATCGTTCTGAACGGCGCAATGTCATCACAGGAAATCCTGCTTCCATTCGAATCGATCGTGAAGGAGTCACAGACGCCTTTGTCAAAACGCCGAAAGGAGATGAATTTCCAGTTCCTGTCGATATTGGCAAGAAGATCATCACCGTCACTGCAACTCAAGAAGCGGGCAACTATTCAATTCGTGCCGGCGCAGAGAACGATGGTATTGCCACCGGATTGAGTGCAAACTTTCCAACCATAGCGACTGATGTAAGCCGCCTGTCGCCAGAACTCATTGTGTCGTCCTTCGCGCCGGAACAGAGATTTGCCCGTTCAGAAAAGGAACTCGTTCGAGATGTGAATCTCGAACGCATCGGCGCTGAGTTATTCGGATGGTTGATTGTGCTCGCTGCTGGTGCGATCGTCTTGGATTGGTGGCTCGCCAATCGCTTTTATGCCGAACGTGACGACACATCACAATCGGCATCCTCTGCAAAGGATCAGTGGTCTGATAAAACGAATGCTTCGGAAGTCGATCAGAACCAACCCAGTTCGTCGAACGGTATTTCCACGGGAAAAGATCTGGAGGGGTTCGGAATTGACGAAAAAGAGCCGTTTGTTTTTGTGGAGGGCTACTCTGATCCTCCGCCGGTTTCTCCGCAATCCGGTTCCGTTGTCAAAAAGCGTCGACGTCGCCGCGAATGAGCCAATCAATACCCCTCCACGAACGTGAGCACTCGCTGTGATCGCCATCACCGATCTTTCATTTGCGATGGATCCCGTTGGCTCCTATGGATTTGTAATTCTTCTTACCGCAGTGTTGGCGGTGGTGCTCATTGGAATTGCCCCGGATCGTTCGCGCATTGATTCAGGAAAACTAAAAATACTTGTGCTTCTCAGGTTGCTTGTGTTTGTCGCAATCGTCATGTGCATGTTGCGGCCGACCATTATTTATTCAGAAAAAACAAGACAACCTGCCGAGATGATTGTGCTTGCTGACGGATCAAAAAGCATGTCGGTTACGGATGGTCCAGGTGGGCAGTCGCGATGGGAGTGGCTTGTTTCGTCGGTGGAGCGAGCGAAAGACGCAGCGAATGCACTTCGACAAAGTGGTGATTTTACTTTTGCCGCGTGGATGTTCGACAAGCAAACCCATTCCGTGTCGGGCACAGATGCCAATCCGTTGCCATTTAAAAATCTCGAAGACAGCCTGACCTCAGAAGAAACAGCGATAGGAGCGGCGATCGACGATGCGGTGCGAGCGAGTGCTGGGAAAAATCTTGCTGGATTGTTGTTGCTCAGCGACGGATCACAGCACGCCTATCCTCCCCGCGATCTTCCTCCGCAATCGGTGGCTCGTCGACTTGCAGATCTCGGTATACCGGTGTGGAGTATCACGTTTGGCGACCAGCGATCTGGAAGTCAATCACGCGATGCGTCGGTGGTTGGACTGGTGGCAGCAGAGACCGTCTATCAAAAAAACTCGCTCGAAATTGCAGGCCGTATCAAGTTGGATGGTCTGGCAGATCGGGAGTGTGTTGTCAAATTGCTTGCGGAGACCGACTTGGGTGTCATGCAAGAGGTCGCTCGACAGACTGTTCGTGCAGGAAATCGAGGCGAGGAAATCCCTGTGCGACTTCCGTGGGTGCCGGATTCAGTTGGAGAAAGAAAGCTTGTGCTGGCAGTAGAGCTTCAGGAAGGCGAAATCGTACAAAGCAACAACGAACTCTCGACATTCGTCAATGTTCTCGACGGCGGGCTGCGAGTTTTTTATCTCGAAGGAACGCCTCGGGTTGAACAACGATTCTTGCGACGGGCGTTGGCGCTCTCTCCAGATATACAGGTTGATTTTCAGTGGATCAATTCTGACCGTCGCCGCGAATGGCCGATGGATCTTGAGCGACAGCTTGCATCGGAATACTCGGTGTTTCTTCTGGGCGATATTGACTCTGAAGCACTGCGAGCAAAAGACATTCAAACGATTACAGCAAAGGTGCGTGCGGGAGCTGGGATCGGCATGCTCGGTGGCTTTCACTCATTTAACGCTGGAGGGTGGGGAAGTACAGCACTTGCACCGGCGCTTCCGTTCGAGCCAGATCGTCTTGCCCGACAATCTTTTGATCAACCGATCCGGGAGGATCTCCATCTGCGAGGACCGATCAAAATGATCCCGAATCCGAGGTTTGGGGCAATTTCAATTTTGAAGTTTGGAGGAAACGATCAGCAATCACTGCAGGCATGGCAATCGTTGCCTCCCTTTGAAGGAGCCAACCAACTTGGCCGATTGGTTCCCACGACCAAGCCGCTGGCCGCTACGGAGAATGGACAACCGATTCTCGTGGCTCGCGATTATGGAGAAGGACGCGTGTTGGCATTCGCGGCAGACTCAACATGGAGATGGGTCATGGCCGATCATGCTGAGGAGCATCGAAGATTTTGGAGACAGATGATTCTTTGGCTTGCAAAAAAGGATGATTCTGAAAGTGGCAAGGTGTGGTTGCGGCTCTCGCAGCGACGAGCTTCTCCTGGAACGGCGATTCAGTGCGATGCTGGAGTGACGAGCACTCGCGATGAGATTCATGTTGATATGGCGATGGATGGAATTCTTACTTCGCCATCAAAAAAGGTTCGACCCATTCGCATTGCCAAGGATGGAGAGGCTTTTACAGGAACGCTCGGAGAGCTGGTGGAGCCTGGAGATTGGAAACTGAAAGTGAGTGCCCATGGAACCGACGGCGGGGAGATTGGAACAAAAGAGGCTCGTTTCACTATTTACAGACAGGACCTCGAACTGGCCAATCCGATTGCCAATGTCGAACTGATGCGGCAACTTGCCGATGCGACGGCCAATGCTGGTGGTGGGGTTCGGGCACCGGAAGATATTTCCGACATCTTTCGTGCGATCGCCGAGAAACCAGCTGAATTTGTGATTGAAAAACAGGAATCTTATACACCGTGGGATTCCGGACCATTGTTATTCATAGTTTTATCGCTGATGAGTTTTGAGTGGTTTTTGCGAAAAAAATGGGGATTGGTCTGAACTCGCGAGAAAAATGCTTGCGAGTTGGGTCGGGAATCATCTTTGAAATGACAAGTGAACTTGCTACTCTCCGCCGCCCCGCCGGGATTTCTGTGTGAAGTTTTGAAGAGACTTCTTCCGGCGTATTCCGGCAGGGAGGTCGGAGATGTCGAGAGCTTGGCCCATTCGCGACAAACTGCTGCTCGTTGGACTTCTCGTTGCAGTGGTGGTAGGCACGCTGTC
>Ga0049084_10000543_pt1 | contig 14876 bp, 12 predicted proteins | sample GreLakmeON33MSRF_FD_66720 | JGI IMG/M metagenome (GOLD analysis project Ga0049084, IMG submission 66720) | Freshwater lentic microbial communities from great Laurentian Lakes, MI, USA - Great Lakes metaG ON33MSRF | ecosystem: Environmental > Aquatic > Freshwater > Lake | place: Great Lakes... | reverse complement strand
GTCGCGATGAAGCGCAAGCTGTCAGTCGGCGACAAGATGGCCGGCCGCCATGGTAACAAGGGTGTGATCGCGCGCATCCTGCCCGAAGAGGACATGCCGTACCTGCCGGATGGCACGCCGGTGGAGATCGTGCTCAATCCGCTGGGCGTGCCGTCGCGCATGAACGTCGGCCAGATTCTCGAGACCCACCTCGGGTGGGCCGCGCATGCGCTGGGCCTCTACTTCGCGACGCCCGTCTTCGACGGCGCGACCGAGAAGGAAATCATGGGTTGGCTCGACAAGGCCGGCCTCGAACAGCGCGGCGGCAAGACCACGCTGGCGGATGGCATGACCGGCGTGCCGTTTGAGCAGGATGTCACCGTCGGCTACATCTACATGCTGAAGCTGTCGCACCTGGTTGACGACAAGATCCACGCCCGGTCGATCGGGCCGTACTCGCTGATTACGCAGCAGCCGCTGGGCGGCAAGGCCCAGTTCGGCGGCCAGCGATTCGGCGAAATGGAAGTGTGGGCGCTCGAAGCGTATGGCGCCGCGCACATCCTGCAGGAATTGCTGACCGCGAAGTCGGACGACGTGACTGGCCGCGCGAAGATTTACGAATCAATCGTGAAGGGCGACGCGTCCTTCACGGCGGGACTCCCCGAGTCGTTCAATGTGCTCATCCGCGAGCTGCAGTCGCTGTGCCTGGACGTGGAACTCATCTCGACGAAAAAGCGGCCGGTTGAACTGACCGAAGAAGTCCCGGCCGAGCCGGTGTTGGAGGGTTGATGAACATGAGACCAAGCTTCACCGACGCGAAGACCACCCTGCGTGCCGACTTCGACGCGATCCGGATTAGTCTGGCGTCGCCCGAGAAGATCGAGCAGTGGTCGTTTGGCGAGGTGACCAAGCCGGAAACGATCAACTACCGCACGTTCAAGCCTGAACGTGACGGGTTGTTCTGCGCCAAGATCTTCGGGCCGATCACCGACTGGGAATGCCTGTGCGGCAAGTACAAGCGCATGAAGCATCGCGGCGTGATCTGCGACAAGTGCGGCGTCGAAGTGACGCAGGCCAAGGTGCGCCGCGAGCGCCTGGGCCACATCAAGCTGGCGACCCCGGTGAGCCATGTGTGGTTCTTCAAGGGCCTGCCGAGCCGCATCGGGCACCTGCTCGACATCTCGCTGCGCGACCTCGAGCGCGTGCTCTACTTCGAAGCCTACGTGGTCGTGGACCCGATGGACACCAAGCTGGTGCAGAACCAGTTGTTGACCGAGGACCAGTTCCGCAAGGCGCGTGAAGAGCACGGCTACTCGAAGTTCAAGGCGCAGATGGGCGCGGAAGCGATCAAGGCATTGCTCCGCCACGTCAGCGTCGACAAGCTGGCCGTCGAGATGCGCGAACGGATGCGCACCGAGACCTCGGCGCAGAAGAAGCTGAAGTTCGCCAAGCGCCTGAAGGTGGTCGATGCCTTCCGCAAGTCGAGCAACAAGCCCGAGTGGATGATCCTGGACGTGGTGCCGGTGATCCCGCCCGAACTGCGGCCGCTCGTGCCACTGGACGGCGGCCGTTTTGCGACCTCCGACCTGAACGACCTCTATCGCCGCGTCATCAACCGCAACAACCGGTTGAAGAAGCTGATGGAGCTGAAGGCCCCGGACGTCATCATCCGCAACGAAAAGCGCATGCTCCAGGAAGCCGTGGACGCGCTGTTCGACAACGGCCGCCGCGGCCGTGTGCTGCGTGGCGCCAACAACCGTCCGCTGAAGTCGTTGAGCGACACGCTTAAGGGCAAGCAGGGCCGGTTCCGCCAGAACCTGCTCGGCAAGCGCGTCGACTACTCCGGCCGTTCGGTGATCGTGGTCGGTCCCGAGCTGAAGCTGCACCAGTGCGGCCTGCCGAAGAAGATGGCGCTTGAGCTGTTCAAGCCGTTCATCTACAACAAGCTCGAAGAGCGCGGCCTGGTCGCCACCATCAAGCAAGCCAAGGAGATGGTCGAGAAACAGGTGCCCGAAGTGTGGGACGTGCTCGAAGAGGTCATTCGCGAGCATCCCGTGCTGCTCAACCGCGCGCCGACGCTGCATCGCCTGGGCATCCAGGCGTTCGAGCCGGTGCTGGTTGAAGGCAAGGCCATCCGCATCCATCCGCTCGTCTGCACGGCGTTCAACGCCGACTTCGACGGCGACCAGATGGCGGTGCACATCCCGTTGTCGCCTGAGGCGCAGATCGAAGCCTCGACGCTGATGATGTCGTCGAAGAACATTCTGTCGCCCAGCAACGGCACCCCGGTCGCGGTGCCGTCGCAGGACATCGTCCTTGGCTGCTACTACCTGACCAAGGCGAAGCCGGGCGCCAAGGGTGAGGGCCGTGCCTTTGCCTGCGCTGATGACGTGGTCCTGGCGCTGGAGGCCGGCGAGCTCGAAACGCTCACGCCGATCCGCCTGCGCTACACCGGTCAGTTGCAGGACATGTCGGCGTCGCGCGACGACCAGGACGTATTGCACGCCGACGTGCAGGACGTGCAGAACAAGATCATCAACACCACGGTCGGGCGCGTGATTTTCAACAGCGCGCTACCGAAGAACATCCCGTTCGTGAACGGCATGCTCAAGAAGAAGGGCCTGCAGCAGCTGGTGCAGCGCTGCTACCTGACGACCGGCATCGACAGCACCGTCGAGATGCTCGACAGCCTCAAGCAGGTCGGCTTCACCTATGCCACTCGCTCGGGCATGTCGATCGGCATTCATGACCTGATCATTCCGCAGAACAAGGCGGTTCTGTCGCAGAACGCCCACGACGAAGTGATCAAGGTCGAACAGCAGTACCTCGAAGGCGCCATCACCAACGGCGAACGCTACAACAAGGTGATCGCCGTGTGGTCGGACGTCACCGAGAAGATTGCCGACGCCATGTTCGGGGAAATGGAACAGCGGGATAAAGAAGGCAAGTTCAATCCCGTGTATATCTTCGCCGACTCCGGCGCCCGTGGTTCGAAGCAGCAGATTCGCCAGCTGGCGGGTATGCGCGGCCTGATGGCGAAGCCGTCTGGCGAAATCATCGAGCAGCCGATCAAGGCCAACTTCCGCGAAGGCCTGTCAGTGCTTGAGTACTTCATCTCGACCCACGGTGCGCGCAAGGGCCTGGCCGACACGGCATTGAAGACCGCCGACTCGGGCTACCTGACTCGCCGCCTGGTCGACGTGGCGCAGGACGTGATCGTTTCGGATCACGATTGCGGCACGCTGGACGGCATCGAGGCTCGGGCAATCGTTGAGAGTGGCGAAGTCATTGAGCCGCTGCGCGACCGCATCATCGGTCGCGTCTCGCTCGAGAAGATCATCGACCCGATCAAAGGCGGCCTGATTCTCGACTTCAACCAGGAGATCGACGAACAGCTCGCCGCGGACGTGCAGGACGCCGGTATCGAGAAGGTGAAGATCCGCTCGGTGCTGACCTGCGCCTCGCGCCGCGGTGTCTGCAAGCGCTGCTATGGCCGCGACCTGTCCACCGGCATGCTGGTGGAACTGGGCCTCGCGGTCGGTGTGATCGCTGCCCAGTCGATCGGTGAACCGGGCACGCAGTTGACGATGCGCACGTTCCACATCGGTGGCACGGCCTCGCGCATTTCGGACCAGTCGACCCTCGACTCGAAGCACAAGGGTGCGGCCAAATACGAGAACCTGCAGACCGTCGAGCGGCCCAACCCCGCCGGCGGCTTCGAGACCGTCGTCATGAACCGCACCGGCTTCATTGCGGTGCAGGACGATAAGGGCCGCGACCGCGAGCGCTACCAGGTGGTCTACGGCGCGCGTCTCAAGGTGAAGGACGGCGAAGCGGTCGACATCGGCAAGATCCTCGTCGAGTGGGATCCCTACACTTTCTCGATCCTGACCGAAGAGAAGGGTCAGATCCGGTTCAAGGACATCATCGACGGCGTCACCGTCCAGGAAGATCTCGACGAGGTCACGGGTCTGTCCCGTCTGATCGTCGTCGACTCGCCGGACGAGAAGAAGCAGCCGACGGTGGAAATCAAGTCGGCGAACGGCACCACGGTGCGTCGCTACATCATGCCGGTCAGCGCCCACTTGATGGTGCAGGACGGCGAGCAGGTCAACGCCGGCGACGTGCTGGCGAAGATCCCGCGCGAGACCACCAAGACCAAGGACATCACGGGCGGCTTGCCGCGCGTGGTCGAGCTGTTCGAAGCCCGCAAGCCGAAGGATCCGGCCGTGATCAGCGAGATCGACGGTGCGGTCAAGTACGGCGGCGTGGTCAAGGGCCAGCGCAAGATCATGATCGTGGCCGACGACCCGAACGCCGAGCCGCGTGAATACAGCATCCCGCGTGGCGTGCACGTCAACGTTCAGGAAGGCGACCGCGTCCGCGCCGGCGACCCGCTGATGGACGGCCCGAACAACCCGCACGATATTCTTCACGTGCTGGGCGAAAAGGAACTGCAGAAGTACCTCGTGAACGAAATTCAGGAGGTCTACCGCCTGCAGGGCGTGAACATCAACGACAAGCACATCGAGGTGATCACTCGCCAGATGATGCGCTGGGTCCGCGTCGAGGACGTCGGCGACACGGAATTCCTGGTCGACGAACAGGTCGACAAGTTCCGCTTCATGGAAGAGAACGAGCGCGTCATCGGCAACGGCGGCCACCCGGCCAAGGCCCAGCCGCTGCTGCTCGGCATCACCAAGGCGTCGCTGTCGACCGAGTCGTTCATCTCGGCGGCCTCGTTCCAGGAGACCACGCGCGTCCTCACCGAGGCCGCGATCTCCGGGAAGATCGACTACCTGCGCGGCCTGAAGGAAAACGTGACGATGGGACGCTTGATTCCCGCCGGCACGGGCTTCTGGTGGTATCGGCACGTGCAGATTCCGGCGGACGAACCGCCACCGCCGCCGCCGGTGCAGCAGCCGAGCGACGACGAACTGGAGCTGGACCGCGAGATGGAATATCTCGTGGAGCCGGACGAAGTCGAAGCGCGCGGGACGACCGGAGTCGAGTAGTGCCAGGAGGGCAGCACTTTAGTGCTGCCGCTTCAAACACCGAGGACCCAGAGAAGAAATTCTCTGGGTCCTTTTCATTTAGCCCGACAGCCCACCGCGATATGCTACCATGTGCTACATGGATGCCATTGGGGTCCGAGAGTTGCGCCAGAACCTGTCGGTCTACCTCGACCGGGTGAAGGAAGGCGAGACCATGCGCGTGACCGAGCACGGGCGTGCCGTGGCCTTGCTTACACCGCTGCCAAGGGCGGTGGACGTTCTTGAACGGCTGGTGGCCGAAGGCAAGGCGACCCCTCCGACCAAATCGCTCAGGAACCTGCCGCTGCCCAAGGCCGAGCCGCCTGGACTGCCGAGCAGCGAGGCACTTCTGGCAGAGATGCGCGAAGACCGTTTCCCGTGAAGGCCTACTTCGACTCCTCGGCGATCGTGAAGCTCGGACGACCCGAGCAGGAGTCGATGGCGCTCATTGACTACCTTGATGACCGTCAGCCCTCTGCGGTGACATCGATGCTGGCCGACGTAGAGGTCAGGCGCGCGCTCGAACGCCTGCGTTCCCGAGGCGCAGACCCGGGCGACCACTTACGGGGGTTCTTCCTAATCGATCTCTCGCGCGATGTTCGCGACTTGGCGGTGAAGGTCGCGCCGGAACTTCGCTCCCTCGACGCCGCCCACCTCGCCACCGCCCTGTCGCTTGAGGTCGATCTCGATTTCGTCACCTACGACGATCGCCTGGCCGCCGCGGCGCGAGCGGCCGGACTGCGCGTCGTGCAACCTGGCCGCTAGACCCCTCCTTTCCTGGCGGTAGAATCTCCGCCATGGCCACCACCGATCCCAGCCGCGTCGTCCTTCGCCAGCTTGCCGCCACCTTGGCCTACCGCGCCGCCAAGGTGCTGCGTGACCAGCCGCCTGAGTTCGGCTCGCAAGGAGTAGAAAGTCGACCAGACGGCGCCAGGATTTGAATTCGACGGCGACGCCAGCGCGAAGCGGTAGCTGAGACTGATGAAGATCGCGCCGAGATCGATGGTCAGGCCGGCAAGCCCTGGGATGTCGAGCTGCGCTGGTGCCTCAGCGGCTGCCGTCGCCTGGCAGGCGCCCTCGCGCAACGAAAAACACTCCAGGCGGCGGGCCTCGGGGTCGACAATCCAGCAATGCGCGACACCCAGTAACGCATAGCGCTGCGCCTTCACCTGCCGATCATGCTCGAGGCTCGCCGCCGCCGCGTAGTCCTCGTAGGTCAGCTTCGCGTTCAGGCCGCGGGATCATAGCGGCGGTTGCCGGCGGTTGTCTCAGCGGCCGAATTGGCGTGCGAACTCGATAATCGCCGGAGCGGCGGCTTTCTCGGGATGGCTGAGCGCCAGCACGATGCGCGTGTGACTTTCGCCGGACACTGGAGCCAACCGGCTGTTCACGCCGTTCGCGAGCAGAGCCGCGTACAGTAACGGCGATTACCGCTGCAGGGCGCTTTTGTACTCGCGAATTGTGCTGGTGACGCGCGACGTTTCTACTCATCAGTACGGTCATCACCTTGGAACCGCGTCCGGTGGCTGCCAGCCGATAGAGATCGAGCGTGTGTTTAGGGGTGTCGCACGTGGAGGATGAGGTGTAGCAGATGTCGTTGAGTATCTGTGCGACTGGGAGTTCGGCCCGCTCGTAAAGCAGCGCGACGCCCGCGCGTGTCGCGATGGAGCAGCCGCTGACCACGAGGGTCAGTGCGACCGCGAGAGTGCGCTGCGGGGCCCAAGCCTCAAGCCTTAAGCCCCAGGTCCTACTTCTTCCGAAACTGTCCGTACATCAGCTCCTCGGCGAACTCCACGCACTTGTATTCCATCAGCCTCGCATTGGACTCACGACGCCGGTAGAGGGGCATGCTCATCTTCCACGGCTTCGAGAAGACTTTCGGATCTTCGATCGTGGCTTCGTATTGCAGGGTGTTCGTGTCGGTCGCGGTGTAGCGTTCGGTCACCTTCAGCGCATCGCTATGGTGATTGCCAGCGCGATCGAACCACGTCTCTTCCATTTGATCGGTGACCTCGATCACGAGCGTCTCGCCGTCCCAGCGTCCGAGCGACCATCCCATCCACGCCGGCGCGGGACTCTTCTCCTGGCTGTTCATGCGGACGATGCGGCTGGTGCTGGCGTATTCGTAGGTGAACAGCACGTTGTCGGCCGACTGCACGATCTGAAACGGATAGGGCATGTAGGTGGCGCGTGGAATGCCTGGCATGAAGCACTTGACCTCAGGGTCGAGTGTCATCCAGCTTGCGCCATTCGCGTTTCTCTTGGCGAGTGCTTCGGGCAGGTACGGAATCTCGTCGCCCTCGACTACCCCCATGCCGGGCGGCACGCTGAACGCGGCGCCGAGCGCGAACACCGGGCCCTGCTTGGCCGGGTGCGCCTCGATGTTCCAGTTGGCGCTGCTGTTGGCCTGCCAGATGCCGTTCAGGTCGGGCGTGCCTTCCGGCGTGCGCGGGGCGCGAAACGCCGCCGGCGTGGCCGGGCCGCCAGGCGCGCACGCGGCTATCGCCGATCCGAGCGCGAGCGCGACCAGGACCGCTGACGCGAGGCGCGCGTGCCTCGTCATCGTGACGGCCCCTTGGGCTTGGTCTTGTCGTTGGGGTCGCGGCCATCTTTCGGCGCGCCGGTGCCAGACGAGCCCATGAACAGCGTGCGGCCGTCAGGGAACGTGATGTCACGGCCGTTGGCGCGCAGGCGGCCGTCCTTGGCGCGGAAGCCGGCGACCACCAGCTCGGTGCCGATCTTGATCGAGTCTCTGGAGATGCCGCCGCGCTGCAGCGTGTTGGGCGTGCCGCCCTCGACCATCCAGGTCTCTTTCTTGCCGTCCGGCCGGGTCACCTCCATGTGGATCCACGCATGGGGGTTGATCCACTCGACCTTGGTGACCGGGCCCTTCAGGGTGACGGGGGCCTTGGCGTCGAATTCAGCCGAAAACGCATGGTGGGCCAGGACTTGGCCGCCGACCATCAACAGGGTGGCCAGCAGGACAGTCTTGAGGCCTGGGGCCTGGGACTTTGGCAGGTTCAACAAGGCTCGAATCTCCTCACGGGGGGAGGATAACCCAAAGCGGGGAACAGGGGTCGGGGAATTGGCGGTATGATGCGGCGCATGAGATTCCTCCATCCGGTTGTCGTCGCGGCTACGCTGGTGGCTGGGTCGGTGCTCGTGGTCTCACTCGCCGCCCAATCAGGCAGTGCCTCACCCGGGGTGGCCCCGGCCGGCTGGAAGGTGCCGCGGACGGCGGACGGCAAGCCCGACCTGCAGGGCGTGTGGGGCAACAACAGCGTGACCCCCATGACCCGTCCGACGCAGTGGAAGGACAAGTCGTCGCTGACCGATGCCGAGATTGAGGACCTCAAGAAGATGGCCACGCAGTATGTGGACCAGGGCGGCGATGCGATCTTCGGCAACTTCGTCCAGATGATGCTGAACGCCAAGGATCAGGGGGCGTTCAAGCAGACGTCGTACGATCCGACCACGGGCAACTACAACCAGTTCTGGATGGCCGACCGCGAGTGGGACACTCGCACGTCGCTCATTACCGATCCGCCTGACGGGCAGTTTCCGCCGCTGACGCCAGAGGCCGTGGCCCGTCGCGCCGAGGCCGCCAACGTGCGCGCTGCGCGTGGCCGCGGGCCGTCGGACGGCCCCGAAGACCGGCCGCTGTCTGAGCGCTGCATCTCGTACGGCGCGCCGCGCACCGGCGCGAATTATAACAGCTATATGCAGATCATCCAGTCGCCAACGACGACGGTGTTGTTACAGGAGATGATTCACGACGCCCGCCTCGTCGCCATGACGCCCGGTACGCGCCTGCCGGTGCGCATCCGCCAGCTGCACGGCGACCCGCGTGGCCGTTGGGAAGGCGACAGCCTGGTCGTCGAGTCGACCAATTTCATCAACGGCTTCCAGGGGTCGACGCCAGACGTGAAACTGACCGAGCGCTACACGCGCGTCAGCCCCGATTACATCAACTGGGAGATCACGGTTGAGGATCCGAAGACCTGGAGCGAGCCCTACACCTTCATGATCCGCCTCAAGAAGGCGACCGGGATGATCTACGAATACGCCTGCCACGAAGGCAACTACGCCATGGAAGGCATTCTGGCCGGGGCCCGCGCGGAAGAGGCCAAGGCGCGCGGCGTCAAGCCGAGAGAATAAGCGCCACACCGGCGTGCGCGGCTAGGGAAGCTCGCCCGTGGCGGGCGATGGCCCGAGCAGCGCCCGCACTTGTGCGTCCAGTTCCGCAGCCATCGCCTGGTTGAAGAGACCGCCGTACCGCCATCGGACCACGCCCTGGCGATCGATCAGCACCAGGTACGCCAACCGGTCGTCGCCGACTCCCAGCCGGGATTTCCACGGACCGGTGCCGCCGAACACGATGATGGCATTGGGGCGATAGCGCGGATCGGTGTCCTTGCGCATGCCACCGGTAATGAAGGGCTTGGCGAGGCGTGCGAAGCTGCCAATCATCGGCACCTGATACCAGGTGAACTGTGGCTCGGCGCCCCAGGTGGTGCGCGCGTTTTCGAAGTCAGTGGATGTCGCCTGGGTCGTCCAGACGCCCGATGTTGCGGCCGTGACACCCTGGCCTGGATTACTCAGCCGTACGCCACCCGACAGCGCCACTGTGTTGACGAAGGGCGGGTTGGTGAAGGCATTCTGCTCGAAGCTGCCGTAGGCGCCGCGAATAATCATGTCATCCGTATTGGTGGGACCGATCGTGAAGCCCACCCGTGGCCGGCAACTTGATGGCCGGGCAGCCGCTCGATCGCGACGCGTTGTTCATGAATCGCGGCGCCGCCGGCGCGGCCTGGAGCTTCGTCGAATCGTTGCCCGACGTGATCCTGAGGCACGATGTGACCCACGGTGTGCAGTTCGTGGACTTCGACGGCGATGGCCGCCTCGACCTGTCGCTGACCAACAACGATCCTGCCGGTGGCGGGCGCCCGCTGCTCCGCAACACCGCAGCGCCACGCGGTCGCGGCTTCTTCATCGACGTCACGACCATCAAGCGCATCGACCCATGGCCACAGATGAAGCGCACCACCATTTTCCTGACTGAGACCCTCGAGCGTCAGCTTCAGCAGTTCGCCCGGCAGCAGAATCGCTCGGTCGCCGAAGTGGTGTGCGAAGCGCTGACAGCGCACTTGGATTCCAATCGGCAGCCATTCCAGAGGCCTGAGACATTCGACAGCGGCGAGACCAGTGGCACGAGCGCGCGGCCATTTTCTTCAAGGCCAATTCGCGCGAAGCCGTTGTGCCGCTGAGTATTCTTGGCGAAGTCGCTTACATGGTTGAGGAGAAGCGCGGCTCTCGTGGCCCGCGGTCACTGGCCGACTGGCTGCCGCGGGCTTCGGTCAGCTGGCACCGCTGTTGCCCCAGGACTTGCGACGAATGACCTTGCTGATGGCGAAGTATCCAGACCTGGGTTTCGTCGATTCGTCAGTCGTGGCCATCGCCGAGCGCCTCATAATCGGCACCATCGCCACCACTGATCGTTGGCACTTCACTGCTGTGCGCCCCTCGCACGTTGAGCGCTTCACGCTGGTGCCGTAGGTTAATGTGGCGTCCGCTTTTCGGCGGACCGTGTTCTCCGGCTGACCACCTTCGCCAAGGCTTCGGCGGTCAAGAAGCCGGAGGCTACTGCTGCCGCGTCGTCGCGCGCGTCAGGTCGGCGTGGGCGATCCCAGTGAGCATGCCCTGGCCGGTGAACAGCGTCTTGCGGTCCGAGCCGTCCAGCTTCAGGCTGTAGACGTTGCCGCGTAGATCGGTCAGGAACATCCGTCCCCCTTGAAGGTCGAGGGCAATCCCAATGGTCTCGCCGAAGCCGCCGGCGAGGATGGTGCGCGTGTGTGGCCCGTCCAACGTGGTGCGATTCACGGTGTTGCCGTCTGGAGGATTGCCGCGATCGGTCCAATAGAGATGCCGCTTGGCGAGGTCGAGTTCGAGGTCGATGGGCTCTGGCAGGCCGTCGAACAGGATTTCGATGTCGCTGCGATTGATCGCCGTCTGGCCGCGCGGGAGGTCGAGGTTGGCGCGCCGAATGGTGCCGACGTTGGCATTGTCGCCGCCCTTCTGCGTCCAGTAGATCTTGCCGCCGGCGACATCTACGGCCATGCCGACGCACCAGTTGCGTTGATCCTTGCGGGCTTCGTCACCGCGACCGGTTTCGACCAGCGTCTCCAGTCCCGAGCCATCGAGGTTGACGCGCATCACCCGCAGGCCTTCGCGGTCGGACCAATACAGCCTGCCGTTCTGCTTGTCGAGCACCAGCTGCTTGCCGGTCCACGTGCCACCGGCCTTGACGATGGTCGTCACGTTCGAGCCATCCAGATTCGACCGCTCGATCGACCCATCGTCGGCCGCGTAGTCGCCCATGTTGGTCCAGTAGATGTGGCCGGCCTCGACGTCGATGGCAATGCCGTCGGGTTGACCCTTGAGACCCTCGATCAGGACCTGCCGGTCAGCGCCCTCTGGCGTGGCCGACACGAGCTTGCCGCGCAGGTCGAGAAAGAAGATCCGCGCGTTCGGGTTGCCGGCGACTGAGCCGGACCAACCGAGGAACAGGACCAGGACGAGGAGGCCGTGTCGTGCCATGCGCACAGACTATACTCGGTTCGGATTCCCGATCAGACCCCAGACGGTCCTCGCGTCCATCGGCGCCGGCTTAGCCCTGGCCGTAGGGGTCTTCGCCAGCGCGTATCTGGCGAAACCGGCGCCGCCGACCGGGGCGGGGCAGGATGGCATCCGGAATCATCCGGCGCTGACGAGATTGAGCTTGCCGGAACTCCGGGGACAGGGTGGGTTGGGGGGGACCGCTCGTCACGAAGACGCTCGTGATCTACGGCTTGCTGTCGTCGTCCGGCCGGGCCGATCGCGGCGGCCGCCTCGTCGCGTACGACCAGGCGACCGGCCGCAACCCTTGGTTCGGTGACATTGCCGGGCGCGCCACTGGGCACGCCCATGACCTACTCCGTCAACCGCCGGCAGTTCGTGGCGCGAACGCTGCTCGGCGGCCAGCTGGTGTCGTTGGCGTTGCCCTAGTTGCGTCGGTGTACCTGGGCCGACTTTATGGCGCGCTCGGCCGCTGCCGTGCGCAGCATGCCGACCGCCGTGTAGATCACCACGACCACCACGCCCCAGCGGACGTAATCGAGCGGCAGCGACTTGACGATGAAGGCGGCAATGACCACGGCGAGCGGGCCGCCGATCATCAGGCCGATGGCGGCGCGCAAGTCGTAGCTCTGCTTGCGGATGAACTGCAGGCTACCCACCGGCATCAGGAACGCGCAGGCGCCCATCATGATCGGGAATGCCGCCGTCGGGTTCATGCCGAGCAGGCTGATCATGATCAGGCACGGAGCGTAGTAGCCGATGCCGAGCATCATCAGCGCCCCGAGGAACGCGGAAATCACGATGGCGGTGCCGAGCTTGGCGCCGGCGACCCCGAGCGCCACACCCGGCGCGGGGCCGATGCCCATGAGCGAGAACAACATCAGCGTGGCGGCTCCGATCAGCGCGCAGCCCATGCCGATTTGCACCTGGCGTCGCGGCAGGCTGGCGACCACGCCGGCGCCGAGCCATGCGCCGGCGGCGGCCGCGGCGATGATCGCGACCAGCGTCACGAACTCCACCTCGACGATGGTGATGTAGATCACGGCCTGCACCGTGGTCGGCACCACGTAGCCGACGTTGAGGGTGCCGGGAATCTTCTCGTCGCGCACCACGTTCCAGAAGCGGAACATCGAGGTCGTGATGGCATACGAGCCGATGCCGAGGGTGTCGAAGAAGTTCGCGATGAACGAAATGCCGAGCGTTCGGGGTTCTGGCCCGAGCGGCGTGGTGTCGGCGCCGGACGCGCGTTGCCGGTTGACGGTGGTGTACCAGGACGCGAGGTACACCATCGCAATCACGATCATGCCCGACAGAAGAATGGTTTTGGGTGCCATGGCAATGGATTCTATCCGACGAACTTGTAGCCCGAACCGTGAATCGTCAGGATGTGCTCGGGGCCGTGCGGCGAGGTCTCAATTTTCTGCCGCAGCTTGGCAACGAAATTGTCGATGGTCCGAGTGGTAGGGAACTCTTCGTAGCCCCACACTTGGTTCAGGATTTGCTCGCGGGTCACGACTTGGCCGGTGTGCTGGACGAAGTAGCGCAGCAGGTCTAACTCGCGGGCGGTGAACTCGATGCGGACCGTGCCGCGGCGGGCCTGGTGCAACTTGAAGTCGATCTCGATGTCGCCGATGCTGATCGCGTCGGCGGCCGGCTTGGCCACCCCGCTGCCGGTGCGGCGCAGCACGGCGCGCACGCGCGCCAGCAGCTCGGTAATCGAGAACGGCTTGGTGACGTAGTCGTCCGCGCCCAGCTCGAGGCCGAGCACCTTGTCAGTTTCCGCCGAACGGGCGGTCAGCATCACGATCGGCGTTGTGATCGCGCGCGCGCGCAAATCGCGGCACAGCTCGAAACCGTTCTTCTTGGGCAGCATGACGTCGAGAATAACCAGGTCGGGCGCAAACGCCGCGGCCTTCTGGAGCCCCTCGTCGCCGTCCACCGCGGTTTCCACCTCGTAGCCCTCAAGCTCGAGGTTGTCGCGCAGGCCGAGCCGCATTTGCGGCTCGTCTTCAATTACCAGGATTCTCTTCATCGTAGGGACTCTGCCAGTGTGGGTTCGAAAGCCTTCTCGCCCGGAATGGGGAAGTGCAGCGTGAAAGTGCTGCCCTGCCGTGGTTCGCTGCTGACCCGCACGAAGCCGCCGTGCCCGCGCATGGTGTGGTCGACAATCGCCAGGCCGAGGCCGGTTCCCTGGGGACCGCCACCCAGTTCGCGCTGCACCCGGTAGAACTTGCGGAAGATGCGGGCCTGCTCCCGCCACGAAATGCCGATGCCGTGGTCGGTGACGCTGATTTCCACGTGATCGCCGTGGCGCTCGGCCCGCACCTCGATGCGCTTGGCCTCACCCGAATACTTGATGGCGTTGGCGAGCAGGTTTTCGATCGCCTGCTCAGTGGCGCCTTGATCGGCCAGCACGCGCGGGAGCGCCGGAGCGATCTCGGCCTGGACCACGAAGTGGCCCTGCGAAAACTGCGTCTCCATGCGCGCCAACACGCGGGTCACGACCTCGCTCAAGTCGGCCGGTTCCATGTGGTACGGGCGCAGCCCGGCTTCCATGCGCGAAAAGTCGAGGATGTTCTCGATCAGGCGGGTCAGCTTCTTCGCCTCGCCGTTGATGATGCGGTAATACTCCTGCGCGCGTTCCGGCGTGCGCACGCGGCCCAGTTCGAGCGTCTCGGCGAATAGCTGGATCAAGGCCAGCGGCGTCTTGAGGTCGTGCGAGACTGAGGCCACGAAGTTGGACTTGATTTCGGCGACCCGCACTTCGCGCGCGGCGGCGCCGGCCACCAGGAAGACGCCGAGCGACATCGCCACCGCGAGCACCACCATCAAGGCCATCTGCGGTCGCGTGCTGGCGCTGACGATCTCGGGAATCGATTGCGGGCCATAGCCGGTGCGCAGCCCCCAGATTTCGCGCTGCTGTTCATACGGCACGGCGAAGGCCGCCAGTTCCTTGTCGAAGAAGATGATCGCAAAGTTGCGCTCGTCGACCGGCATGTCGTCCGACCGCGAGGGATCGGATTCAAAGATGCGCGAACCGTCTTCGGCCAGCACCGCGGCTTCGAGCGACGGGAAGCCCACGGGTTGTTGCACGTTGGCGAGGCGGTCGCGCAGGAGCGCCGGAATAAATTGCGTGCGCAGACGTTCGGTGTCGACCACCAGGCCGACCACGCTGGTCATGCGCTCGCGTGCGAACGACTCGAAGCGCAACTGCGCCTGCACGTAGTAGGTCCGGCCGTTGATCACTTC
>Ga0049084_10000541_pt1 | contig 14888 bp, 19 predicted proteins | sample GreLakmeON33MSRF_FD_66720 | JGI IMG/M metagenome (GOLD analysis project Ga0049084, IMG submission 66720) | Freshwater lentic microbial communities from great Laurentian Lakes, MI, USA - Great Lakes metaG ON33MSRF | ecosystem: Environmental > Aquatic > Freshwater > Lake | place: Great Lakes... | reverse complement strand
TTGCCGTGTTTGATGTGATTCACACCCTTGACCGCATCAAGTTGGCCGAAAAACTGGCCGATGAAATGGAGAAACAAAACCGCCGCCCGCCCTGTTTCGTTCAGGTCAACACGGGGCGCGAGACCCAGAAGGCGGGGATTGCGCCTGACGATGTTGGGGCCTTCGTCGCGGTGTGTCGTGACCGCTTGAAATTGCCGATGGTGGGCTTCATGTGCATTCCCCCGATCGCCGATGAGCCCTCGCCTCATTTTGCGCTCTTACACGAGATGTCACAGCGGCATGGGCTGGCTGGCTTGAGTATGGGGATGAGTGGCGATGCCGAGCTTGCGATCAAATTAGGCGCCACCCATGTGCGCATCGGCAGTGCAATTTTCGGCCAACGGCCAACATTCAAAGAGTCGGTTGAATTGTGATGGTTGTCTCGGGCGATACGGCTTCCAACACAGATAAAAGATCAAATTGAGATAAGGCCACGCAGCCAGCAGTTGGTGCGTAATCAGCCGTGGCCACGTGCATAAAAACTGCGCTGCCCTTGCCGCTGATCATGGGCGCGTCATTGTACCCCGTCACAACAATCAAATCATAGACGTGATCATCGCGCCACAGGTGTTCTGCGCTGGTTGCATGGGGCATTGAGACCCATTGATTATAATAAGCATCCTCGGGCGCGTCGCACCACCCGTCGTTGTGTTGAATGGCGCGCGTCATGAGGGATGTGACGGGCAACGCAAGTCGATCAGCTCGGTAAAGGAGTTGGCGCAGCGCAAATGTGCCGCTGGGCGTTGCGTTGTCGCCTTCTATCTTGTTGGCCGATACGCCATTGCGTCCAAGCGCACAGGCATAACGATGCCCATCGCAAATCAACGTTCCGCGTGCGGGCGTTTGTAGATCAGGAATAACGATCAAGGACATCATGCCGAACACGATAACGTCTTATTGAACGTTCTGCATGGCCTTGTATTTGTCGATGGCGCCCAGCATGGCTTGGCCGGGGCCGTAGCCACGCGCGCACTCTCGCCGGCTGGTGTTTTTACCGCTGTCACAGCGGCAAGTGCGGCAGGGGTCATTGATTCGCCACCGTAGCCACGTGGGCCGGGGGCAAACTTGTTGCGTGCTTTTAACTCGCTCATGCTGGTGGTTGAGGTCTCAAGGCGCGCGGCCCCTGCCGCACTTTGCCCCACCCCATCGCGTTGCAGCGGCATGAAGCGCGACTGGCCACTCGCGATGCCCGCCTTCGACGCCAATACTTTTTCTTGCGACTTGGCTTTGTCGGCTGTGGTTGCTGTGCCCAAGTCTCCGGTCCGTTTGAATGTTGGGAAGACATTGGCCTGCGCGTGTTTTATTTTGTAATCATCCACGCAAGAATGAGGGCGCAAATAAATCTATACAAATCAATATGCTAAGCGGATTTTGAGGGGCCTAAACCGTCCCCTGCGGCAGCTTTTGCTGGGCTAGAGCGTCGTGCGGAAAAGTGGATTCCGGTTTTCCGCTAAAATGATGCGACCAATTAAGAACTCAGAGCAAGCAGCCAGATTCCAACTTAATGCCGCTTGCTCTAAAACAGATGTCCGCTGCGTTTGGCTTTGGTCAGCAGGTAGCTGCGATTGTGCTCGTTCGACGCAAACACGTGCGCCACGCGCTCGCTCACCTCGATCCGATGGCGGGCCAGCGCGCCCACCTTGGCGGGGTTGTTTGTCAACAAACGCACCCGGGTGATATTGAGCTGTCGCAACATTTGCACGGCGGGCAAATAGACGCGCTCATCATCGTCAAAGCCCAACTGTTCGTTGGCATCGACGGTGTCAAAACCAAAATCCTGCAATCGATAGGCGCGCAGTTTATTGACCAATCCAATCCCGCGCCCTTCTTGCGCCAGATACAGAAGTACCCCTGCGCCCTCTTTTGCGATGGCCTGGATCGCTCCGCGCAACTGCTCACCGCAATCACAGCGCAAAGATCCCAACAGATCGCCTGTAAAACATTCCGAATGAAGGCGGGTCAAAACAGGCTGAGATATATCGAGTGATCCAACAATAATGGCCAAATGCTCTGCGCCACCATCGCGCGAGCGAAACGAGACGATGCGGGTATTTTCAGCATCTGCAAGGGGCACACGTGCCTCACTGACAATGCGCAAATCTTCGGCTTGCAAGCGCTCAAATGAATCGATGGCGTGTGTAGTGATAACCCAACGCCCATTTGACTGCGCCCATGCTGATGCGTCTTCAATTGCAATCGGGGCACATAACGCTGCCGGCAGCAGGCGCGCCATTTTGATTAAACGAACCGATGCATCAGCGACGCTCCCGGCCACAGCGGCGCTTACTTTCACACCGTGCGGCGGAACGGGGCCTTGGGCTTCAGGGTTGATCAGAGGTTCAATGTGTTGTTGCGTCCAATCACTCAAGCCCATCAATATGACAGCGCGAACGTTTAAATCGCTCAAGCCTAAAATGGCGGCGCGTCGACCTGTCACAACCAGGCTTTTGTCGCCGATCTCGGGTCTTGAGAAAAGCGCCAGAGGACCTGAATCGATGGTTTCTGCGGCCCTCACCAGCGCGGCTTCGGTGTCGCACAGAATGACCACAGCGCTTCCGCGGCGCAGTTCAGCCAATGCGCGCTCGACGCCCTCTAACAGCTCGGGCGCGCTCAGGCTGGCGTGGTCGTGGCGTTTCTCAGGGTGCGGTTTCGGCCCGGCGATGGTCATGGGTGTCTATATACTCTGCCGTCTGGGTTCGGGCCATGCGCTAGTGGTCAGATTCTCACATTCGCATCCCATTTCGGACTGCGATCTTGCGAATGTTAAATCCGCGCCACGAAAGGCTTTTTACCTGGCTCTTGGTTGGTCATCACCGCTTCTTTTTGGTACACAGAACGCCAAGCTCAATTCTAGGGCCGCAGGGGAATCAGGTGATGTCGTCGGGCCGCTCGCTTTTGATTGTCGAAGATGACGAATTGCTATCCCGCGCGCTGAAAGAACAGCTCGCTGCTCAGCAGGATTTCTTTGTGATCGACGAAGCCGCAACCGGTGCTGCAGCCCTGTCGCAAACCAAAGAAAATACTTACGACATGATTTTGCTCGATATCGGCTTGCCCGATATGGATGGTCGCGATGTGTGTAAACAGATGCGACAAAACGGTGTGCACTCGCCCGTCGTGATGCTTGCGGCTGCAGATTCAGATGACGACATGATCACCGGGCTTGAAGCCGGGGCCAATGACTACGTCACCAAACCTTTTCGGATGGCCGTTCTTCTGGCGCGCGTACGGGCCCATCTTCGCCAGCATGAAAAATCTGACGATGCGATCTTTGTCATCGGCCCCTATAAATTTCAGCCAGCTGCAAAGATGATGATGATGGGCGACGGAGTGAATAAAATCCGCCTCACCGAAAAAGAAACCGCGATCTTGAAATATCTTTATCGGGTCGGAAACAAAACGGTCTCACGCGAGACGCTGTTGGGCGAGGTCTGGGGCTACAACGCTGCGGTGACGACACACACCCTGGAAACGCACGTCTATCGTTTACGGCAAAAAATCGAGATGAATCCCGACCAGGTTCAGATTTTAATGACTGAACCTGGCGGGTATCGACTCAATCCGTAAAGCAAATCTGATTTATTCGCGGCGTGAGATGTTGTTCAACAAGTCGCGGATGTTTTGGCGCAGATCGGATTTGTGGATGCGCCAATAGGCACGCACGAGTTCGAGCGTTTCGGTGCGCTGCATCGGATCATTCTCGAAGCTTTCGCCTGCCTCGCTCAGGTCTTCGGGCGCGCTCGCCGACGGGGCATGTCGCTCGCCGATCGTATCCTGATTGATGTCCTCGAAAAAGTACGAAATCGGACAGCTCAAGACGCGTGAGATGTCAAACAGGCGGCTTGCGCTGACCCGGTTGTGCCCGCTTTCGTATTTCTGGACCTGCTGAAAGGTGACGCCAACATCGCCTGCCAGTTGTTCCTGGCTTATGTGAAGCAATGTCCGCCTCAATTTGATCCGCTTCCCAACGTGGATATCCACGGGATCAGGGCCCCCATCCCGGGTGCTGGGCCTCCCGCCTCTGCCACGAGTTTCCATTGCGATGACTGCCAATTCTATATTCCATTATTTATTGTTTTGAGCACCGCTATTCTTGTGACAGCGGATGGTAGATTCTAAGCCAAAACTTGCTATTTTTCCCCATTAAAATGTATCCAATGCAGCACAGCGTGCCAGCTCTTTCGTATTGGGTCGTTCGTAGAACGAAGAATTTTAGTGAGCGGAAACCCAACAATTCAGGGTTCGCCATATCCAATCCAGGTTGGCCCCTGCTGATACAAGCTGCTACAAAGACTTTGCTTGAGGGTGGCCCTCGCACTTTTGCCAAAGGCCTCCTTGTTCAAGCGCCCGTTGATGTTCGGTTGGATTATTTTCTCATGTCCAAATTCTCCTTAGCGCGTCGTGCCGCTGTTGAGCGCAAGACCAAGGAAACTAAAATCAGGGTTGCCGTGAACCTCGATGGAGCCGGGGTTTATAAAATCAACACGGGCATTGGCTTCCTCGATCATATGATGGAGCAGCTCTCTCGCCATAGCTTGATGGATTTGGAGATCGAAGCCTCAGGCGATCTGCACATCGACTTTCACCACACCACCGAGGATGTCGCCATTTGTATCGGCGAAGCCGTGTCGAAGGCCTTGGGTGAGCGAGCGGGGATTTGCCGGTATGGCTCGGCTGTCATCCCCATGGATGAAACTCTGACTGAGGTGGCCATTGACCTGTCAAACCGGCCTTACCTGATTTGGAAGGTTGCGTTGAGTAAGCCAAAGCTGGGCGAAATGGACACCGAGCTTTTCAAGGAATGGTTCCAGGCTTTTTCCCAGGCTGCGGGGGTAACCCTGCATGTCAGCAACAGATACGGCGAAAACAACCATCATATCGTCGAATCTTGTTTCAAGGGCTTAGCGCGCTCGTTACGCCAAGCGGTGGACATTGATCCGCGCAAGGCCGACGCGGTCCCGTCAACCAAAGGCATTTTGGGCGGAAGCCTCTAAATCTGATGAGCGTTGCAATTATCGATTATGGCTCGGGTAATTTGCGCTCGGCGGCGAAAGCCTTTGAGCGGGCGGCGCGTGATGTGGGCTATACGGGCGCGATTGCAGTGACGTCCGATGCGGACGCCGTTGCCAAAGCCGATCACATTGTCTTGCCCGGTGTTGGGGCATTTCTCGATTGTCGCCGTGGGCTCAATGCGGTGCCGGGCATGGTGGACGCGCTGAACGAGGCCGTCATGATCAAAGCTCGCCCCTTTTTGGGGATCTGTGTGGGGATGCAGCTCATGGCCACGCGCGGGCTCGAGCATCATGAAACGCTTGGCCTGAACTGGATTGCTGGCGATGTGGTTGCGCTGGTTGCCCCGCCCGATGCTGCGAGCCTGGGGCCTGGCGGCACAGGCTTTCGCATTCCCCACATGGGCTGGAACGAATTGAGAATTGCCGGGCCACATCCGGTGTTGAGAGGCATTGCGCCCGGTGCTCACGCCTACTTTGTGCATAGCTATCAGATTCAGTGCGCCGACCAATCGCACGTCTTGGCCGATGTGGACTATGGCGGCCCCATTACGGCGCTGATCGGGCGCGATAATATGGTTGGCACGCAATTCCACCCCGAGAAGAGCCAAGCCACCGGCCTCAGACTAATCACCAATTTTCTGGCGTGGGCCCCATGATTTTATTTCCCGCCATCGATTTGAAAGACGGTCGCTGCGTTCGCCTCAAGCAGGGCGACATGGCGCAAGCCACCGTGTTCAATGACGATCCGGCTGATCAGGCGAAAAAGTTTACCGCCGCGGGCGCGCAATGGATTCACGTGGTCGATCTCAACGGGGCTTTTGCGGGCCGTCCACTGAACGCTCTGGCAGTTACAGCCATCATTGCTGCGGCTAAGGTTCCCGTCCAACTAGGCGGTGGTATCCGCGACATGTCCACCATTGAAGCGTGGCTGAAGGCAGGGATCGCCAGAGTAATTTTGGGAACCGTCGCCGTGAAAACACCCCAGCTGGTGCGTCAGGCGTGCAAAGCCTTCGCGGGGCAAATCGCGGTGGGGATTGATGCGCGCGATGGCATGGTGGCGACCGAAGGCTGGGCCGAAACCTCGAATCTCGCTGTTGAAGACTTAGCCAAGCGCTTCGTCGATGCCGGAGTGGCGGCGATCATTCACACCGATATTGATCGAGATGGTCTTTTGGGAGGGGCCAATGTGGCCGCTTCGGCCGCGCTGGCGCGCGCGGTGCCCATTCCGGTCATTGTGTCTGGCGGTGTGTCGTCGATTGAGGACATCAAGGCGGTGAAAGCCGAAGCTGCGTCGGGCTTGGCAGGTGTTATTGCCGGGCGCGCGATTTACGATGGCCGGCTCGATATCAGCGCCGCCATTGACGTGCTGAAAGGCTAGGGCTGCGTGCTGAAAGTTCGCATTATCCCTTGTCTCGATGTCAAAGATGGTCGCGTCGTCAAAGGCGTGAAGTTTGCTGATTTAAGAGATGCGGGCGACCCGGTGGAACAGGCCCGCCTCTACGACACAGAGGGCGCAGACGAGCTATGCTTTCTCGACATTACTGCGAGCTCTGACAATCGCGACACCTTGTTCGATGTCGTCGCGCGCACTGCCGAGCAGTGCTTTATGCCGCTGACGGTGGGCGGCGGCGTGCGCACCACAGACGACATAAGAAAACTATTGTTGGCGGGGGCCGACAAAGTTTCTATCAACACGGCGGCTGTGAACAACCCCGAATTCGTCAAGCAAGCTGCCGAAAAATTTGGCAGTCAGTGCATCGTTGTGGCGTTGGACGCCAAGCAAATCAAACCCGGCACCTTCGAGATTTTCACCCATGGGGGCCGCAATGCCACGGGGCATGATGCTGTAGCCTGGGCCATGCGCATGGCAAAATACGGTGCGGGCGAAATTCTACTCACTTCTATGGACCGTGACGGGACCAAAGCAGGCTATGACATTCCACTCACCCGTGCCGTGGCCAACGCCGTGCCCGTGCCCGTGATTGCCTCGGGTGGGGTGGGCAACCTCGATCATATGGTGGCGGGTGTGCGCGAAGGCCATGCCACCGCAGTTCTTGCTGCTTCTATCTTCCACTTCGGTCAATATACGATTCGTCAAGCCAAGGTGCATTTGAGTCAAGCCGGCCTGCCAGTGCGACCAACGAAAGAGCGAGGGAATTAAAAATGTCGGCGACAGAAAAAATTCTACTCGAGATGTTTGATGTGATTGAAAGCCGCAAAACGGCTGACCCTGAAACGTCATACACGGCGCGCTTGTTTGGCAAGGGCACACAAAAGATTGCGCAAAAATTTGGCGAAGAATCAATCGAAGTGGTTGTTGCCGCAGTGTCAGAAAGTCAAGAGTGCCTCATCCGCGAGAGTGCCGATGTGATTTATCACTTGTTGGTGTTGTGGGCTGACAGGGGCGTAAAACCCACACTCGTGTGGGAAGAACTTGAAAAACGCTTCGGCACGTCGGGTTTGGCCGTTAAAGAAGCGCGAAAGAAATCCGGCGGCTGAAAGAAATCCGGCATGACTTACGACGATCAAAATATTTTCGCAAAAATATTGCGCGGCGAAATCCCGTGTAAGAAGGTTCATGAAGACATCCACACGTTGGCCTTTGAAGATATCAATCCGCACACCCCGGTGCACACGCTGGTGATTCCCAAGGGCAAGTATGTTTCCATGACTGACTTCGCCGCCAAAGCCAGCGATGCAGAGTTGGCAGCGTTTAATCGCGCGATCTTGAAGGTGGTCGAGATCAAAGGGCTTCAGAACAGCGGCTACCGTCTGATTACTAACAATGGCCTCAATGGTGGACAAGAAGTGCCGCACCTTCATGTTCATGTTCTCGGTGGACGCCCGCTGGGGCCGATGTTGACGCGCATGTAAATTTTACACCCCAGCGGTATATGCCGACCGCGCTATGGCCGGTATAGCCTGTATTTTATTTTTTAACAGGTGCGGCTGGGCACGGATGAGCGGTGTCGCCATCGACACATGCGACAGATGTTGTCAAAAACCCCAAGGCGTCTTCAAGTTCGCGACGGGGAATATCTGGCCCCTGGTCACCATAGGTAGGCGTGCGCCAAGCCTGTGTCAGAATATAAACCCTCGCATCACCCTGAATGGCTTTTGTATAGCGCGTTTCCCCGACGCCGGTTTCGCGATTGCGCTTGCAGCCTAAGTTCAAAACGCGCTGGCATAGCCGTTGTTGAGGCCTGACTGGAACTTCTCTTCAACTGAGCCCTGGCACGCGCCGAGATTTTGCCCCTGCATCTGGCGATACAGCGCATCGAGCGGTAGCGTGGTCATATCGTGATACACCTCAAGCGTGATCTTGTTGCGCCTAGCTGTCACGGTTTCATTGGCAGGCAAATAATCGAGCACTTCGATATTGCCGCGGTAGGTCGTCACATTCTTCCAGCCAGCCGGAAACAAAAGCATCGCCAGCCGTTCATTCGACAATGTCTTTTTCTGCAGGATGGTCATTTGTGCCATCGCTGCGCTGACGACAAGGGTCGATAAAGTAGCGGCAAGAAGAACTGTTTTCATGACATGCAACATAAATTAATCGTGTGGCGGATGCATGGAAAAATCATGGGGTGGAGCGGATTTGACGTTCGCCATCTTATCTGCGGTAGAATTGAGAAGCGAATGTCAAATCCAAAGCTCCACTCAAGACCTATATTTTCTCGTCGTCCTGATGATTCTCACATTCGCAAGATCGCAATTCGAAGCAGGATGCGAATGTGAGAATCGGACCACAAGGCTAGGACTGATCCTCAATTAATTCAATAATCTCACCCACCGGGCCGATGATGCAGCCTGAGCGAACCGATCCATAATGTGCCTGTGGTGGGATGACGAAAGGCACTGAGATGTCATCTAGACTGCCAACAGAAAAGCTCGTGATCGCCACGCCTGGAGGCAACTGTCCGGAACTGCGAGGTCGTGGACCAGCGGGCGGCGGTAGTCCATCCAGTTCAAGTTTGTTGCCGCGCTCAGACATTACCAGCACCGACAATCGAAAGACATGTGAGGGGGGCAGTCCCAGCGCGTTAGATAAAACTCTCACCGGCAATGACAAATCGCCCTGATCGCCGAGTGCAAATTGATCGCGGTAAAATATTTTCAATGCATCAAGGTCAGGCCCGGCCAAAACCACAATGAAGGGGCGGTCGACAAATGATGAGATTTCAGGGTGATTAGATTTTTCCCGGTCTCCCGTATGACTGGCCAGGTAAATCACTTCGCCGCCCGGCCCCAACACTTGCATCGCGCGGATCGGCGATCCGGGCCCTAAAGCCTCCGTGCGGCCAATGATTCGCACATCGCGTTGATCAAATGTCGCTTGCAAGGCGTCGGCGTCCTTCACGGCAATTTCGATAGCGCTCCAGCCATAACTTCGAAGTGGGGTGTAATCGGGCACAGCGTCGATGGCGACTAAGCGTATAAAGACTTCGGCACCACTTTCAGGCTGCAGCAATATTTGCTCGCGCCCTGCCATGTTGGGTGTGCCCCAAGACAGGGCCAAATTCTTCGATACGCGTCCCCGGCCCAAGGGAACATAAGATAACCACCGGCTGTACCACGCCGCCGCCTCAATCACGTTGGGCACGCCCACAGTTGCCATTTTGATGCTCTTGAGTTTGGCCGAAGCAGGTCCCTGTGCGCGGGCCGCAGATGCGGCCCACATGCTCGCCGCCATCCCCATGGCGGTGCGCCGCGAAATCAAACCCTGAGTGTCGTGTTCTTTGGCCATGCGCTCAATGTGCTCGCTCAACACGTGCAACTCAATCTGAAAAGAACTTTTTGGGCAGGGCTGATCCATAACGTGGACTCGATTGGTGCGAACGGTTGCTCTTGGGGGCGTCACTTTCTATGGTGGGTCATACTTTTACGAGTGTTATGAAAATTCCCATGAGAAATGTCCACGTCTTAGTCATCGGGGCAGGCATCGGCGGGCTGACAGCCGCGCTGGCACTGCAACGGGCGGGGCTTAAGGTTTCTGTATTCGAGGCCGCCCTCCAGCTTGGCGAATTGGGGGCCGGTCTCACGATTAGCCCGAATGCGACGCACGCATTGGAGTATGTGGGCCTTGGGCCCTACATGGCCGAGCACGGCGATAAGCCCGAAACCGGAGCCAGCGTTCATTATCAAACCGGCGAGGTGCTGTACTACACTCAGCGTAATAGCGAGTTTCGCGAAAAATACGGTGCCGAGTACTACCAAATTCACCGGGCCGATGTTCACGGCGCTCTGGCCGATGCTGTGCGAGCCAACGACGCCAACGCCATTCATCTCAGTCATGCATTCAAAAGCTTCGTACAATCGGGCGAGACGGTCAGCGCAACGTTTGCCAACGGCCAAAGCTTGACCGGCGATGTTTTGATCGGCTGCGATGGGGTGCGCTCCGTCGTGCGTGGCGAACTGTTTGGGGTCGAGGTGCCGCGCTTCACCGGGCAAGTGGCGTATCGCGGCCTGGTCGATGCCGAGCCCGTGCGCGAACACATTGTGCCCACGCCATCATCGACTGCTATGGGGCCTGGGCGTATTTTCACGCGCTATTTCGTCAGAAAAGGAAAGCTGGTCAATTTTGTTGGTATCGCGCGCACCGATGCCTGGAAAGAAGAAGGCTGGAGCATCCCGGCCACGGTCGATGAAATGCTTTCAGTCTATAGCGACTTTAACGAACACGCTCGCGCCATTATTAAAAGCACGCCGCCTGGCCAGTTATTCAAATGGGCGTTGTTTGACCGCAACCCGCTGCCACAGTGGACGAAGGGTCGCGTAACGCTGTTGGGCGACGCGGCGCACGCCATGTTACCATTCTTAGGGATGGGTGCGGCCATGGGTTTTGAAGATGGGGCCATTATCGGCCGCTGCTTCGAGGCCTCAAGCACCATCGACGAAGCCTTGGCGCGGTATGAAAAAGCGCGTAAAGAGCGCACCACCATGGTGTTGCTCAACTCGCGCAAGCAGGGCTCGGTTTATCAATCTGATAACCCCGCCAGCATGCGCGGCCAAACTTCGGGCGAGTTGCGCTTAGGGCTTTTCGATTACAACGTGAAAACAGTGGAGGTTTAGATTTTACTCGATCAACGCCCCGGCATCAGGCGGCGATAACTCAATACCTCGGCGATGAGCAACCGCTTAACCGACGCAGCGCCATCTAAATCCGCAATCGTTCGTGCCACGCGCAAGATGCGGTGATAGCCGCGTTCTGACAGGCGCATTTTCTCAGCAGATTGAGTCAGAAGCGCGCGGCCATCGGCATCGGGGCTTGCAACCTTTTCCAATAACTCGCCATCGGCTTCAGCGTTACTACCCAAGCCGTCGCCTGACAGCCTTTTTGCCCTCAACGGCAGCCTGGGCCCTCAGGCCATAGGTAGCAAAGGCGTCCATGCCGGTATCAAAAAAGCGCGAGACCTGCTTTTCAAGTGCGGGTTGATCGAGTTTGAGTGGGTCCAACGTAATTTGCCCCAAGACCTATTTTAACTTGGACTCGATGGCGTCCCACACTAAGGCTTCCAATGACCCGCCATCGAAACGATTGATCTCTTGAATGCCTGTGGGCGATGTCACGTTGATTTCAGTCAGGTAGTCACCAATCACGTCAATGCCAACAAAAATCAGGCCGCGTTCTTTTAATGCAGGGCCAATGGCCGCGCAGATCTCTTGTTCGCGTTTGCTGAGCGTGCTTTTTTCAGGCCGTCCGCCCACATGCATGTTCGAGCGCGCCTCGCCTGATGCCGGAACGCGATTGACCGCACCCACAGGCTTGCCGTCGACCAAAATAATGCGCTTATCGCCTTGACGAACTTCAGGGACATAGCGCTGAACAATGATCGGCTCGCGCCACATGGACGTGAACATCTCCAGCAACGAATTCAAGTTCTCATCGTCGGGCTTGATATGAAACACACCCGCGCCGCCGTTGCCGTACAAAGGCTTGACGATGATGTCTTTGTTCTCAGTGCGGAAGGATTTCACTTCTTCCGCGTCGGACGTAATTAATGTGGGCGGCATCACACCCGGAAAGTGCGTGACAAAAATTTTTTCAGGCGCGTTGCGCACGCTGACGGGATTATTGACCACCAATGTCTTGGGATGAATGTGCTCTAAGATGTGCGTGGCGCTGATATACGACATGTCAAACGGCGGGTCTTGACGCATCAAGACCACATCGACAGTTGATAAATCGATAGACTCAAAGTTGCCGAGCGTGAAGTGATTGCCCAGCTCACGGCGCACCTGCAGCGTTCGTGCGCGCGCGACGACTTTGCCCTCTCGGAACGACAGGTGTTTGGGTAAATAATGCAAAAGCGCATAGCCGCGCTTTTGGGCCTCAAGCGCCAGAACGAAAGTGCTATCGCCGTGAATGTTGACAGACTCAATGGGGTCCATCTGAATGGCAACGGTTAGGGTCATCTCAAATACAGCATCCTTTACGTGCGGGCTAAAAAGACAAATAATTAATTGATACGCTCGCGCAGCTCTTGAACGACTTTTGCGATTTTGTTGCGGTCGGGGCCGTCTTGCGCGAGCGAGACAAATTTATCAAACGATTCGATGGCGTGTTTGAGGTAGCCTGCGCGCATATGTAATACGCCGGCTTCACGCCACAAGGCTAAGCTGTGAGGTACCAGCAAAATCATATTTTCAACGGCTTCAACGGCCTCGCGGATGAGGCCAAGGTCGAGCCGCCGTGTTTTGACGTTATTCTGCAGCCGGATCAACACATCGCGATTGCTCACGGGTTGATAGTGCGCGGCCTCAAGCTCGACGCTCGGGCCCACCACGACCTTTAACAACTCGCGCAATTCTGGTGCGCCCATGATGCGCCCATGATGGAAGGGGTCGACAATCACGCGCCGCCCATCGCGACTTTCAAGTCGAACAAGAAAGTGCCCCGGAAAATTTAATCCCGCCGCTGCCCAACCCTGCGCACGCGCCGTCGATAAATAAAGAATCCCCAAAGCCACTGGTAAACCGCGCCGCCGGTCAATTACGCGCATCAAATTGGCATTATCTAAATCGTCGTAGGTTTGCTCGTCGCCAGTATATCGGAACTGCTCGACCAAAGCGCTGTTCAGGGCTTCGGCCATCTCCTCAGGCGAGGGGTCGTCGTCAATACTCTTTTGCACAACGCAATCGCTCACGGCGTCGGAAATAGCGCGCAGATGATCGCGATAGAATGAAAGCTCTGACGTCGGTAATTCCATGGCCGCAAACAGCAACGCCGCTTCGGCCACATCTATGGCTTCATCGGCCTGTTCGGCGATGTGCTTCAGTGCGTTGCGATTGTCGGTGGCGGTCATGGTGCTGAATCTATCGTGGAGCAGATTTGATACTCGCTACCCTACTCCGGCTGCCAGGCATCGCCAATACGGCCTGGCCAAAGACGCTCAGATACGATCATTGCATCAAACCGGATATCGTACTTGGCCAGCGTTGAGCTTTGCGCGAGAAACGTAGCAGCGGCGCTTTGAAGCCGGGCGCGCTATTGATGCGTGATGGACTCCAAGGCTTCATATTCAGAAGCCCGTGCTTTGACTTCAATAAAGGCCAAGATCCGCCCACATTTGGCGACAATGTCGATCTCGCCAAAACCAGCTCCACGCTTTCCCACAAGTCGAGGAGCAATCACGCGCCACCACGTGCCCCATAGCCGTATCAGGCAGAGTATCTCAGCCAGTCGTCCACGCCGCTCGGCGCGGCGTCCGCGCTGAATTCGTGCGCTTTCAGGCGTCACGCGATTTAGCCAGGGCAAGCGCACGCGCATAAACATCACGCCGCGACGTGCCCGAAAGTTTGGCAATCTCGTTGGCGGCATCGCGCACCGACATGGTTTTCAGCGCATCACGCAAGGCCTCATCCACATTAATCACCGGTCCCGTCTCTACATCTGGCGCGCCGTCCACGACAATCACAATCTCGCCCTTGGTTTGTGTCGCATCATAATGCTTTGCCAAGGCACCCAGTGTCCCGCGCCTGAATTCTTCATGCAGCTTGGTTAATTCACGCCCCACGACCGCCTCACGTTCGCCCAGGACGGCAGCCATGTCGACCAATGTTGAGGCGATGCGATGTGGCGATTCAAAGAAGACCAAGGTGGCCTTTAAACCTAAAATCTCGCCGAGCATCTCACGGCGGGCCTTGGTTTTGGAGGGCAGGAACCCGCCAAAATAGAACCGATCCGTTGGCAACCCTGCGGCCATCAACGCTGCCAGGGGCGCCGATGGCCCAGGAATGGGAATCACGACAATGCCGTGATCGACGCAATCTTTGACGAGCTTAAAGCCCGGATCAGAAATAAGCGGCGTGCCAGCATCACTGACCAAGGCAAAGGACTCGCCTTCTAGTAACCGCGAAATGATTTGTGGCCGCATGCGCTCGGCATTGTGGTCGTGATACGCCAGCATGGGCGTAGATATGCCAAAGCGGTGCAACAGACCCCCCGTGACACGCGTGTCCTCACAGGCAATCGTCCCCACAGCTTTTAAGGTTTCGTTTGCACGGGTCGACAGATCAGCCAAATTGCCGATGGGTGTGGCCACGATATAAAGGGCAGCCGGGGCTTTCGACGGCGTTTTGGTCTCTGTCGGCCGTGGCGTTGCACCTGCCGATGCTTTATGTGAACGTGACAAGGTCGTCCTTTATTATACTGATTCCAATGTTCAAAAACGCTCGTTCACTTTTTGTCTCTGCGGTGGCGATATTGTCTCTGGCTGCGTGTGCCAGCGCAGACTTAGCACCCTCTCAGCCTGCCGCCAAAGCCCCTACCACCAAAGATGTAGCAAGCCCTGCGTCGCCTCGGCAAAACGCCCCGCTCATTGGCGCCTCTGCTTT
>Ga0049084_10000538_pt1 | contig 14934 bp, 10 predicted proteins | sample GreLakmeON33MSRF_FD_66720 | JGI IMG/M metagenome (GOLD analysis project Ga0049084, IMG submission 66720) | Freshwater lentic microbial communities from great Laurentian Lakes, MI, USA - Great Lakes metaG ON33MSRF | ecosystem: Environmental > Aquatic > Freshwater > Lake | place: Great Lakes... | reverse complement strand
TACTGGCTGGCCATGCGGCGGGCCGACAGCAGCCACTATCTTCCCAGACAACTTCCCCAGCGGCTTCCGTCGGAAAAAAAGCTGCCGAGCGAGGCCCCGCTTACGTGCCCCGCCCCGCCTGCCCGACGCGTGGCTTAAGTTCTGCCACGTAAAAACTCGGCTTCTCTCCGGTGGCAGCACGCATAAAGATAGGGGCTCTCCGGAGCGTTCTCTAGAGAGATTGGCTCACCGGGCTTTTTCTAGAACGCGTTCTCACTCCAGTACGAGTTTTCCAATGCCCCAACCGACGCTATCCCATGCGCGCAAGAGCCGTGTGAATCCGGATGCCGATGGCTTGCCTCGGGTTGTGATCGATCTCGAAAAAATCCGCCACATGAACTGCGGCCTGGGCCGGTTTTCCCTCCATCTCGGCCGTGAGATTCGCAAGGCAGCCCAGGGACGCGTGGAGCCTGTGTTCTTGGTGCCAAAAGCCGCCGATAAGTATTTTTCTGGTGAGACAATTCATCGGATCAATGTGGCTTTGTGGAGGAAGGAAACCCTGCTGCGGTTGGTGCGGCCACTGGTGCAACCCCTGCTGCCAAAGCCAACCGTGAGCCTTTGGCACGTGACCCATCAGGCATCGCGATACTTGCCGCTGGATGCGCGCGTTCCGGTTTTGCTGACGATTCACGATTTAAACTTTCTGCACGGGCCTCTGCACGATGCGCACTTGAAGGACATCAAACGCAAACTGGCTGACATCCAGCAGAGAGTGAACCGGGCCGTGGCGATCGTCACCGATTCTGAGTATGTTGCCCGCAACGTGCAGGAGCACATTGCTCTGGGCGGCAGGCCTGTGCACGTGGTGCCGCTGGGGCTCTCGGAGCCTTGTGCCGCATCGGTGGCCCCGCCGGCATTTGCGCCGTCAGGGCCGTTTCTGCTGAGCGTTGGAAATGCTTCGGCCCACAAGAATTTTCACGTACTTTTTGATCTGCTCGAAAAGCTCCCCGGGCAGCGGCTTGTGGTCGCAGGCAAAAAAGCGACGCCGTACGGCGAATTTCTCGAACGCGAAGTGGCCCGCAAGGGGCTGGTAGATCGGGTGATTTTGCCGGGCGAAGTGTCGGATGCCGATCGGCAATGGCTCTACGAACACTGCGAAGCATTTTTATTTCCATCGCTCACCGAAGGCTTTGGATTTCCGGTGCTTGAAGCGATGCAGTGCGGCAAGCCCGTCTTCGTGTCGCGTCGCACGAGTTTGCCCGAGATTGCCGGCAGCCATGGCTTTTATTTTGATGCTTTCGACGCCGCGAGCATGACGGCGGCCTATTGGGCCGGCATGGCGGCGTTTCGCGCCGACACGGGGTTTGCCGCCAAGGCACAGGCGCATGCTGCCGGATTTGTATGGGCCGAAACGGCTCGCGGTTACGTCCGCCTCTACGAGCAGATTGTGGCTGGATTGTAGAAGAAAAGTGGTATTTCGGCCGCTTGATCGGCCCGCTATTCTCCCGTCCACGATGCTCGATAGCACCGCCGCGTTTGGGCTTTCCATAGGATCGCATAGAAACACACCAGAAAGAACCAGGAGGCTGGCCGTGCAGAAGCGGGCATTGATCACAGGGATAACGGGGCAGGACGGTTCGTATCTGGCCGAATTATTACTCTCAAAGGGGTACGAGGTGCACGGCCTGCGCCGCCGTTCCAGCACGTTTGGCACCGAACGCATCGAGCATCTTTTTCACAATTCACTCGAACACGAACGGGGATCGCTGAAGCTTCACTACGGCGATTTGTCAGACGGCAACGGCCTTGCCCGCACGATCCGCGAGGTCGCTCCCCACGAGGTTTACAATCTTGCGGCCCAAAGCCATGTGCGGGTGAGTTTTGACCAGCCGACCTACACGGCCGATGTTACCGCGGTGGGAGTGCTGCGACTGCTCGAAGCGATTCGCGATATTCAAGACGGTTCCGGCCAGCAGATCCGTTTTTATCAGGCGTCGAGTTCAGAAATGTTTGGCAAGGTCGTGGAAACACCGCAGAAAGAGACGACCCCCTTCTATCCGCGTTCGCCGTACGGCGTGGCGAAGCTCTACGCGCACTGGATCACAACAAATTATCGGGAGAGCTACGGCCTTTTTGCCTGCTGCGGCATTCTCTTCAATCACGAAAGCCCGCGACGGGGCGAGACGTTTGTGACGCGCAAGATCACGCGCGCAGCCACTCGCATCAAGCTCGGCCTGCAAGACAAGCTCTTCCTTGGAAACCTCGATGCCAAACGCGACTGGGGCTTTGCCGGCGACTATGTCGAAGCCATGTGGATGATGCTTCAGCAGGACGAGCCGGACGACTTTGTCGTGAGTACCGACGAGCTTTATTCGGTGCGAGAGTTCTGCGAAAAAACATTTTCCCGATTGGATCTCGATTACCAAGACTACGTCGAGATCGATCCCCGCTATTACCGGCCCGCTGAGGTGGAACTGCTCTTGGGGAGCAGCCAGAAGGCCCGGGCAAAACTCGGCTGGAAACCCAAGACGAGCTTTGACCAGCTTGTCGACATGATGGTGGCGGGAGACATGCAACTGGCACAGCGGGAAAACACGTCGGCCGGGCGAGCGTTGCCGCACTTTTTCAAGGCAGCGTAACGGTTGCAGGCATCGGCCACGCACAACGGTTACGCTCTGTCAGGCAACGCCAACGCCTATGCGACGCATCTATTTTGACATTACAGACATTGTCAATTTCGCGCGCAAAAACAGCCGGGTGTCTGGGATCCAACGCGTGCAAGCACGGTTAGTGAGCTTGCTTGCGGAGCACTACGGCGGAGAGGTCATTCGCTGCGTGTATTGGGATTGTCGTAAGGGTCGTTGCTATGAGTGCTCGGCTGCCGGGCTCTTTGAAAGCAAAGAATTTTCGGCGGAAGATCTTTTGTCGAAGCTTGGTCTCTTTGAAAAGTGGGGATTTCTGCGGAGTGAAATACGGCAGCACGCCAAGGCTTACAGCCGCAGTCGGCTCATCCAGTTTTTTAGAAAGATCTATCTTCGACTCGTTGCAACGCTAGATCCGCAGCGTTTGATCGCGATGGGTTTTTCTACCCCACGGACAGCATCAGGTCTGGCAACCGTAGAGCGAAAGCTATTGCGACAACTCGTTGTCGAAGACGCTATCGTGCTGATGGGAGCCCAGCCGTTGCACCGTCATGTGCATCGCTTGGTCAGCGAACACCGTCTGCGGGGAGGAGAGGTCAATCAATTGATCTACGACCTCCTCCCACACCACTGGCCAGCGTACTTTCCCTCCAGTGTGGTTTCCAAATACAGATTATTTTTAAGCCGAAGCATTCCAATAGTGTCTCGCTATATCTGCATATCCGAAAACACTCGTCGAGACATGGAGGGCTATCTGCATGAGCACGCTGTGCTTCGCGATGCCGTCTCTCTGCCATTGGCCCACGAATTTGTTGGCTTTTCAAGAAATGCACGCAATGATAAAGCCACCAGCCAGCCGGTTGCCAGCGTCGTTGAAAGCAGATACATCCTCTGCGTGGGCACAATCGAGATTCGGAAAAATGGTTCAGGCCTACTCAAGGTATGGCAGCGCCTGATCCATCGGCTCGGCGATCGCGTGCCGCAGCTTGTGTTTGCGGGCAAGCGTGGCTGGCTCACCGAGAAGTTTGATTCACTTCTTGCGTGCGATGTGGCACTTGCAAACAAAGTGACCATTCTTGAAACCCCAACCGACTCGGACCTTGCGGCTCTCTATCAACGATGCGTGTTCACCGTGTACCCGAGTCTCGCCGAGGGATGGGGCCTTCCCATTGGCGAGGCAGCTTGGTTTGGAAAATACTGCGTGACATCAACAACCACATCGATGCCGGAAGTCTGCGGCGACCTTGCTGACTATGGAGACCCGAACAATCACGAACAGATCGCCGCTGTCATCGAGCGGGCCATCGGCGACGATGCCTATCGTTTATGCAAGGAGGAGGCCATCTCAAAAGCTCCTCTTCGGACGTGGCGTGATGTTGCGGAAGATTTATTCAGTCTCGTACAAACTGGACAAAGAGCGTCCGCAAGCGATCTGTCGCAGCGCACTGAGAGTTGATGGCCTGCCGAACGAGAACGTGCCAGAGAGCAATGAGCGGAAAGCCGCTCATTGCTCTCTGGCAAGCCGCATGCCCACCAGTGTGTAACGCGTGTGCGGAGAATTCCAGTTGCGATAGGCACTCCTGGCATACAGCGACCACGTGTGCCAAGAACCGCCCCGCCTCACTCGCACGCGGCCAGTGGCTGGGCCCTGCGGGTCGTCTACCGGAGAGTGCGCATAGAAATCGTCTGCGTGCCAGTCGGAAACCCACTCCCACGCATTTCCATGCATGTCGTAAAGGCCCCAGGCATTAGGTGCATAAGTGCCGACTGGTGCAGTGAACGCAAAGCCGTCGCGCTGCGACATTGCTCGCGTGCTCCACCGCAGCCAGTGTGGCTTGGCATCGGCATCGAAAATGTTCGCCACCTTCACGAGCGACTCCGGATCATCTCCATTGGAATAACGCGTGCGCGAACCCGCCCGGCAGGCGTATTCCCACTCGGCCTCTGTTGGGAGGCGGTACGCCACTTTTTCTTCTGTACTGAGCCACCTTCCCATCGCCACGGCATCGTTCCATGTGACATTGAGCACGGGATGATCGTCGCCTTGCGGAAAGCCTGGGTTGCACCAAGAGTATTTCAGATCGCGTCCCTCAAAAGCATCGCCGCGCACACTTTTTGCGGAATCGTAGTCTGCCCTGTAGCCATAGCCGCCCGTGCCATCGGCAATTGACTCTGGTACGTAGCCAGAGGCAGTCAAAAACTTTCTGAACTGGCCTACCGTCACCTCGAATTGTCCGAGATAGAACCCCCGAGTGATACGCACCCGGTGTACCGGAGCCTCATCGAATAAGTCTTGGAAACGCTTGGGCTCATCCTCTGGGTAGGCCAGAGCAAGGGATGCGGGCGTGGCGTCGCTCCCCATCATGAATGCACCTGCGGGCACCAGCACAAACTTCATACCCAGCGAGTTTTGAATGTGGCTTGGCACGGCCCTAGGTCCTTCCACGACAGTCACCTCGGCCGCAAGCGGAATGGCACACCACCCTGCGGCAAGCAGGTGCACGGCCATCGTGGCCGGCCGTCGTTGATTGATTGGGCGAGAAGTCACGCAGTCTCTCCAAGACTTAAGTGGAATCGCTCTGTGAGGGAGCAGGCCCGAAAGAGTAGCAGTGCCAGAGTGTTTTCATTCCAGCGGAATGAGAACGCAGACCCCCTCCTCATCCTCGAACGGATCGAAGTCGCCGTCAAAGGGTCCGAAGATGCCGGGCGTGGACCTCGTGGCAAACGTCATGATTGACATGGTGGACATGATTGACATCGTTGGCATGGCGGGACTCCTCTCCCTCAAGTCCACCAAGGGGGCGGCGCGGAATCAAATCTGTCAAAAAACAGCCCAAAAGCACAGTTTTCCACGTCTGCCGGCCCCCTATGCCCGTACAAATAAACGGTGGCAGCCAACAAATTTGGGTACTCTATTCGGAGGTTCGCTGAGGTCCGTCCTTACCTATCGCCCCCAGATGTGGTGGCTGCCACCGTTTATTTTTATGAATGACCCTTGGTTTCAGGATCGCTTCGCCCTTCGCATCGGTGGTGCCCAGTACGGCAAGGGCACCGAGATCTATAAGTTTGAGTTGATCAAGCGGGCCAAGCGGCAAGCTATCGCCGAGCATCCTGAGCGACGGATGCTCGACTTCGGCATCGGCGAGAACGATGAAATGGCGCCGGAAAGCGTGCGGGCCGTCATGCACCGAGAGATCGACCGGCCGGAAAATCGTGGCTATGCCGACAACGGCATTGCCGCCTTCAAGCAGGCCGCAGCTGCCTTCATGCAGCGAGAGTTCGACGTCCACCTCGACCCCGACAAAGAAATCAACCACTGCATCGGCTCAAAGACGGCCTATGCCATGCTTCCGGCCGCCTTCATCGATCCCGGCGACATCACGCTCATGACCGTGCCAGGCTACCCCGTGGCCGGCACCGCCACACGCTGGTTCGGCGGCACGGTTCACAAGTTGCCGCTCTTGCCGGAACATAATTTCTTTCCAGATTTGGACGGCATTCCAGCCGACGTGCTTGCCCGCACAAAGTTGATGGTTCTTTGCTACCCCAATAGCCCTACAGGCAAGGCTGCCACCCGGGAATTCTATAAGCGCGTTGTCGATTTCGCGATGCGACACCGAATCATTGTCGTTCAGGATGCTGCTCACATCATGCTCTCCTACGACGATGCTCCGCTCTCGTTTCTCTCCATCGATGGCGCCAAGGAAGTGGGCGTTGAGGTGCATTCGCTGTCGAAGGGTTTTCACATGATCGGCTGGCGATTGGGGTGGGTGTGCGGCCACGAGAAAATCGTGCAGGCCTTTGCCGATGTGAAAGACAACTGTGACTCGGGTCAGTTTATGGCCATTCAGAAGGCGGGCGCTGCAGCGCTTTGCGATCCAGAGATTCCCAAGCGCGTGCGCGAAAAATACCGGCGAAGATTAGAAAAACTCGTGGGCGTGTTGCGGGCTTGCGGCTTCGATTGCGAAATGCCAGGCGGCACCTATTTTCTCTATGCAAAAAGTCCGAAAAGGGCTGGCGATCAAGCGTTTGCCACGGCGCAAGAGGCCAGCCAGTTTTTGATCCACGAACTGTCGGTGTCGACTGTGCCGTGGGATGACTGCGGCGCGTACCTTCGATTTTCGGTGACGTACGAAGCAGAGGACGAGGCTGCCGAGGACGACATCATGGCCGAAACACATGCTCGGCTGTTGCGGGCTAGGTTTAAGTTTTAAGATTGCGGCCCACCCCAAGGAATCCTATTCATGCGTCTTGTGTTCAGCCTGCGAATTGTTTTCGTGTTGCTCGCGACCGGATTCCTCGTCCTGCCGGCTGCCGGTTGCGGCGCTAAGAAAAAGGGAAAGAAGGGGAGTGGACTCACGATCAAGCAACAACTCGACAAGGCGGAGACTGAATCTTCGCCCGACCGAAAAGCTGCTGCGTATGTAAAAGTGGCGCGATCTCAACTCGCTTCGAGCGACAAGTCTGGCGCCAAAACCTCCGTGGGCAAGGCGTTTAAGGAAGTGAGTGGTGAGGGCGATGCCAATCTCTTTTCGCCACGGCTTGTGGATATTGCAGAGTTGTTTGTGGCCGTTGGCGACAAGAAGCAGGCTAGAAAGTCGCTCGAACTCGCCACCACGCTGGCTGTTGATCCTGGAAAGATAGAAGACCCGATTCGCCGGGCAAAGATTCTGGCAACAGCAGGTGCTGTGTATGGCGAGAAGATCAAGGGCCTTGGCGACATCAAGCTCGCGAAGGAGTGGCTCGAAAAAGCTGCCGTGGAGGCCGACGCCGCCGAAGCGAGATTCCGTGCCGAGGCTTTGGCTGCAGTCGCAATGGGCTACACCAAGGCTGGACTTGGCAAGGATGCTGCCGGCATGGTGGGCAAACTTGAGGAAGCTGCCCGAGCCCTCGAGGAGCCTCGCGCCAAGGCTGAGGCGTTTGCCGCCGCAGTGAATGTGCAGGCCCAAACTGGCAACAAGGACGAGGCCATCGCCTTGCTGGCAGAGGCAAGCACCGCAGCCAAGAGCGTGGAACGCTCGGAGAGCCGAGCCTACGCATTGCTCGCCGTTGCAGTAGCCTCGAGCGCTGTCGGTGACAACAAGCAGGCGCTCTCACTGCTCAAGGAAGCCGATAAGGCAGCCGATAAAGTGGCCGATCCCGAAACACAAAAAACGGTTGTCGAAAAGGTGCGATCGATGATGGCCGAAATTGAAAAGAAGAAATAAGCTCGGATTTACGCTTTCTTTTTTGCCGCTGTCACCACCTTCAGTGCAGCGAGGGCCGCAGTGCGGGCCTGTGCGTGGTCGACGATCGGCTCAGGATATTCTTGGCCCAGTGTGATCCCGGCCTTCAAGAGCACGCTCACTTCTGTTGCTGAAGGCTCGTGGATATCGTCGGCCGAGAGCTTGGCTAACTCGGGCACCCACTGCCGCACGTAGGACCCATCGGGGTCAAACCGGTTGCCCTGGCTCGTGGGGTTAAAGATTCTGAAATAAGGTGCCGCATCGGCGCCGCAACCGGCCGCCCACTGCCAGCCAAGCGTGTTGGCTGCCAGATCTGCATCCACGAGGGTGTCCCAAAACCACCGCGATCCCTCCTGCCACGAAATACGCAAATCTTTCACCAGAAAACTCGCCACGATCATCCGCACGCGGTTGTGCATCCAACCGGTGCTCCAGAGTTGCCGCATGCCCGCATCCACCACGGGAAACCCCACCCGTCCCCGCTGCCACGACCGTAGGCCAATAGGATCGTTGGCCCACGGAAATGCACTGAAATCGCGTCGCAACGGGGCTTCTGGCGTGTGGGGAAAGTGGTACAGCAGGTGCGACGCAAATTCTCGCCAACCCAGTTCTCGCATGTAAACTTCCGCGCCGCCGGTGATCTGCAGTGCGGGCTTGCCGCCGACGGCATCTCGCACTGCGTGCCAAATCCTGCGAGGCGAGATTTCACCGAAGTGCAGATGGGGGCTGAGCGAACTTGTGCCCTCGTGGTCTGGACGATCTCGCTGGCTGCCGTAGGCAAACAGATGCGGGTCCAGAAACGACTTCAGGCGTTTGTGTGCGCCAACTTCACCGGGTGTCCATGCCGTTGCCATGGTGTTGGTCCAGTGAACCGCTGGGAGCAATTTGAGCGATTCAACCGATACGTTACGTTCCGCTGCCGGGCTGATCGACTCAGCCGCGCAGAGTTGTTTTGGTTTGGCCACTGGCTTGAGCGGCTCATCGCGGGCCAGCAGCGAACGCCAGAACGGCGTGAATACCTGATACGGTTTCCCCTCTTTGGTGGCCACGTGTACGGGCTCAAAGAGCAGCCCACCGTTAAAGCTTTCGGCGTGGAGTCCGTCGTCAGCCAGCGATTTCTTGATGGCTGTGTCGCGTGCGATGACTGCTGGCTCATACCGCCGATTCCAAACAACGTGCGTGGCGGAGTATTCCCGAGCGAGCGATCGCAGCGAATCGAGCGAAGGCCCCCGACGGATCACCAACGGGGCTCCAGCTTTTCTAAGCGACTCGGCCAACCGCAGCAGCGAAAAATGCAACCACCATCGGGATGCCGCACCGGGCTCCCATGGGGCCTCCTCCTCGGGCGCCCAGATAAACACAGGCACAACGTTTCCTCGTCGCCCTTGGGGTGCCATCGCCGCATCCAGAGCGGGATTGTCGTCGAGTCGCAAATCGTTACGAAACCAGACGATCGTCGTGGGCATGGCGGTGGGCATGGCTATATGGTTCCTTGTAGTTCGTTAGAACAGGGGCCGTGCACGCAACGGAAGACAAACACCCCCAGAACGGCTCCCACGAACGGAGCCGTGAGGTAGATCCACACGCAATCTAAGTCGAGCGAAACAATCGCCGGGGCGAGCGAGCGAGCGGGGTTCATGGAAGCCCCACTGATGGGTCCTCCTATCAATGCTTCGAGGGCGACAACCGCCCCAATGGCAAGGCCCGCAGTGCCTCCTTGCTCTCGCGATCCGGTAGACACGCCCAGAATGACGAACATCAGCATGGCGGTGAGCAACACTTCAAGCATCCACGACTGTACGGCAGAGCCGCTGGGAACGGTGGCTCCCAGCGAGGTATCGGTGGGAAACAGAAGATGAACGACGACACTTGCCAGGATGGCTCCGCAGCACTGGCTTAGAATGTACGGAACCACGAGACGACCGGAGAACCGTTTTGCACAGTAGAAGCCAATCGTGACCGCCGGATTGATGTGTGCGCCCGACACGTTGCCCAGCGAGGCAATCATCGCAAAGACGACGAGTCCGAATGTGAGCGAGACCCCCAGAGGAGAAACCGCTCCACTGCGGTCAACGATGATCGCCGTTGTTCCGGCAAACACGAGGCAGAAAGTCCCAATGGCCTCGGCGACGAGTTTGTTTTGGAAAGAAACCATACCAACACACCGTTTTCTTGTGAGTGCGAATGGCATCAACGGACTCTTGTTACTGGGTTCGAGAAGATGCCTTGTGTACGAGAGCAGCGTGCAGGATTTCTACAGGGTGCATGGCCTTGCGGCCCGTGCCATCGAAAATCTGGTGCCGACAGCTTGTGCCAGGGGCGGCAATGAGCGTGTTGGCGTCGGTGGCGCGAACGGCAGGAAAGAGCACCAAATCGCCTATCTGCATCGATAGCTGAAAGTGCTCTCGCTCGTAGCCAAACGACCCCGCCATTCCACAGCAACCACTGGGGATCACCTCCACAGAATAGTGTAACGGCAGCGAAAGAATTGCCACGGTTGGATCAAGCGACGCCAACGCCTTTTGGTGGCAGTGGCCGTGGAGTTTAATTTTCTGCTCGTTGGCGGTGAAGGCATCGGCCCCAAACTTGCCTAGGGCCGCTTCGCTTGCCAGAAACTCGTCGATCATGAACGTCTGTTTCGCAAGGCGTTGGGCCGCAGGCACAAGCGATGCTGGCACCAGATCGGGGTACTCATCGCGAAATCCAAGAATCGCCGATGGCTCAATGCCAACCAGCGGTGTCTCATCGGTAACAATGCCTGAAAGAAGCTTGATATTGCTTGACGCAAGTTCGCGTGCCTCGCGAAGCAATCCCTTTGAGATATGCGCTCGGCCGCTGTCTGCATGCTGCGGAATCGACACTTCGTAACCCAGTGCCTCGAGTAATTCCACCGCCTGGATGCCGATCGTGGCATCCAGCGTGTCGGTGAACTCATCGCAAAACAGATGCACGCGGCCGTTGGGGGCCACGGAACGAGACTGCGGCGGACCTTTTCTAGCCCTCTTTTGAAACCAGGCCGATAGCGTTGTGGCGTGCAGGTGTGGTAACGATCGCTGCTGGGCAAATCCCATGCACCACTTCAGCAGGGATCTCGTGCCGGGTGCGGAGACGGCGAAGTTATAGAGCCACGGCACGAGGCTAGCCCATCGCATGGCTTTGCCTGAGTCGGCGATGATCCGGGAACGCAGCGGCAGCCCATGCGTGTCGTGCCAGTGTTGCTCCCACTCCGCCTTGAGCCTCGCCATATCGACATTGGATGGACACTCGCTCTTGCAGCCCTTGCACGACAGGCAGAGATCCATCACGTCGGCCAGTTCCGGCTGATTCCACGGGTTCACTGCATCTCGCGGCGAGGCCAGAGCCTGCCTGAGCATGTTGGCCCGCGCCCGCGTCGTGTGCTGTTCGTCCCGAGTCGCCATGTAACTGGGGCACATCGTGCCCCCCATCTCGTGCGATTTGCGGCACTGCCCCACACCCGTGCATTTTTCGGCCGCGCGGAGCACACCTCCCGAAGCATCGAAATTGAATACCGTGTCATAGTGCGGCTCGGGCTCTCCCGGTAGAATCCGCAACTGTGTATCCATCGGCGGTGTGCCGATGATCTTGCCAGGATTCAAGATGCCCTGTGGGTCAAACGTGCGTTTGACCCGTTCTAAAAATGCATAGCACTCGTTGCCGACCATCGTGCGGATAAACTCACCTCGCAACCGGCCGTCGCCGTGCTCGCCGCTCAAGCTGCCGCGATATTTTTTTACCAGCAACGCGACATCGGTTGCCACATCGCGAAACATCTTCAAGCCGGCAGGCGAACGCAGATTGAAGAGCGGTCGCAGATGCAGTTCGCCGGCGCCAGCGTGCGCATAGTGGATGCACTCGACGCCATATTTGTCGGCAAGTAACCGGTCAAACTCAGCGATGTAGGCCGGCAGATCCTCGACGGCCACGGCCGTGTCTTCGACGATCTCGCGGGGCTTGGCATCGCCCGGCAGGTTATTCACGAGTCCTTGCCCAGCGCGGCGCAACTCCCATACCTTCGCGCATGCGTCGCCAGACAGCATGGGATACGCGTAGCCGAGGCCCGCTGCACGCAGATCGGCTTGGATCGCGCTCAGCATCGTTTCAAGCGTCGCTGGATCGGCGTGGCGTGCCTCCACCACAAGCACCGCGCCGGGGTCACCGACCACAAAGGACCGATTTCGTGTCTGCTCGAGGTTGTCCGCCGTGCAATCCAGAATCTTTTTATCGATCAGTTCGCAGGCGGTGGGCCTGTGTCGCATGGCCACAAGCGTGGCCCGCAGCGCCTCTTCGACCGTCTCGCAGTGCACGCACAGCAGGGCTCCTGGCGGCGGCAGTGGAATCAGGTTGAGCTCATATTCCACGCCAAAAAAAAGCGTGCCCTCTGACCCAGCCAAGAGCGTGCAGAAATTGAAAGGCCTGTCGCTGGCCCGATCAAAACAGGAGGCGTTCATGAGCGAGTCGAGCGCATAGCCTGTATTGCGGCGAGTGACTTCGGGTCGCGGAAAGGCATCGCGGATCGTATGCCGCACCTCAGAATCGCTGAGCAAGTCGCGAATGTCTTGGTAGATCCGGGTTTCGAGCGTGTCTGGCCCCACGCACTTGGCCGCAAATGCTTCTGCCGAGAGTGGGCCAAAGACTACCTCGGATCCATCGGCCAAAAATCCTCGTGCGCTCACGAGATGATCCCGAGTCGAGCCGTAGGCAATGGAATTGGAACCGCAGGAATTGTTGCCCACCATGCCGCCGATCATGGCCCAAGATGCGGTGGATGTTTCCGGGCCGAAGAAGAGGCCGTGCGGTGCCAGAAACAAGTTCAGGGCATTGCGTACCACTCCAGGCTGTACTCGCACCCGACGGTTGGCCACATCCAGCGAAAGAATTCGGTTGAGATGACGGCCCGCATCGACAACGATCCCGCTCCCCACGACTTGCCCGGCCAGCGATGTGCCGGCCGCGCGAGGAATCAGCCCAATCGGCTGCCCAGCATTGCGTTGAGTGGAGGCAAACCGAACGATTTCAAGGATGTCGTTCTCCGACTCCGGCACCGCGACGGCCAGCGGACGCTCCTGATACTCCGAAGCGTCGGTCGAATAGATGGCCAACGAAAGTTCGTCGTACAGCAATGTGCCCTTAAGTCGACCTCCGAGCGATGCAAGCATTTGCGAAACGCGAGCGGTGTGCGGCATGGGTGCTGTGGAAAGTGCCATAAGTCTATTTTCTGCCGCCGACTGGATTTGTGCAAACCGAGCCAAGAAAATCAACTCGAATGAGACAGGAATCGCCATGCTCCTTGCAGGTCTTTGGCTTGATTCGTACAACGGTCACGCCGGTCCGGATTCGCGTCCTGTCTTCAATCATATTCAACGAACATTTTTCAGGATTTTTTGAATGACCAACACTGCATCGAGCGCTTCGGCCTGCCTTCCCGAAGCCCAGAATCTTCCCGCCGTGCTGAGCAAGGCGTTGGACGCCGGCCGCGGCATGCTCAAGCTCTCGCCCACATGGGTGCCCCGTAGTTTTCTGCATCCAGGCAAACGGCTTCGCCTGCATCCGGCAGACTACTACTCCTACGGTCTCGACCGCGGCGGCATCGATGAGCGGTGGTTTGCCAGCACGACGGAGGCTGCCAACGAAAACCGCACGGCCGACGAGGGCCTGAGCTGGTGCGTGTTTGAAGGGCAGCGATTTCTCTTGCGAGATGCCGTGGCCGATGCTGGCGCTCGGCTCGTCGGCACGTCGATCTGGGGTCGCTACAAGAAGTGGCCCGTGTACTCGAAATTTTTTGACAATATGGGACCGATCCCGCACCACATGCACCAATCGTTTGCGGATGCGAAACTTGTGGGGCAAGAGGGGAAGCCAGAGAGCTACTATTTTCCGCCGCAGTACAACAATTGTGACAACCATTTCCCCTACACGTTCATGGGTCTGGAGCCTGGCACGACTCGGGCCGATGTGCGGAAGTGTCTTGAAAACTGGAACTCTGGCGACAACGGAATCCTCGATCTCTCGACGGCATACCGCTTGAAGCGAGGCACCGGCTGGCTCATTCCGCCGGGAGTGTTGCATGCACCCGGGTCTTTATTGACCTACGAGCCGCAGTGGGGCAGCGATGTCTTTGCGATGTTTCAGTCGCTCGTGGAAGGCCGAGCGGTGCCTTGGAGCCTGTTGGTCAAGGACATGCCAAAGACCAACCACCAAGACCTTGATTTCATCATTGGCCAGTTGGATTGGGGCAAGAACATCGATACCCATTTCAAGCAGAACAACTACCTCGAGCCGATCCTCGATGAGAAGCGTTCTGACAGAGGTGCTCGCGATCGCTGGGTCGTTTACGGTCGCGTAGACGGCCAGCAACTCTTCAGCGCAAAGGAACTGACGCTCGATCCCGGCGCGAAGATCACCATTCAGGATGCTGGCGCCAGCGGCTGGATCACGGTGCAGGGCGAGGGCCGGGTGGGCGTTCATGCTGTTGCAACACCCACATTGATTCGGTTTGGCGAGATGACGCACGACGAACTCTTTATCTCAGCTGAGGCTGCCACGAACGGTTACGAGGTGGCCAACACAGGCCCCGGGCCGCTGGTGGCACTGCGTTACTTTGGGCCGGATGTCCATGGCGATCTGCCGATGCATGGCGGGAAGAACTAGCTCGAACAAAACAGAACATCTGGATGGAAAAACCAATGACATCTCCACACACGCTCCCCAAACTTCATAACGCCATGTGGCCCGGCCTTGTTGGCAAGGGGGATGGCGATGGACAGGAGCCACCCATCAGCCTCGAACGGATGCTGGAGCTAACGGCTGCCGCGAACGTGAACGGCCAGAAATTCGATGGCATCGATTACTTTCTTTTTTTGCCACACACCAATCCTGAGGCCAGCGATGCAGAGCTCGAAAAGATCGCCAATACAATCGCTCGCCACGGCCTTGCGGTAGGCTCGCTCGTGGCACCGGTGTGGCCGGGCACGGTGGGCGATTCTGCCATGGGCGATGCGGCAGCGAGAGAAAAATTTTTGTCTGCTGTCAAAATGGCCTGCCGGATTGCGAATGTTTTTGAGAAGCAT
>Ga0049084_10000537_pt1 | contig 14946 bp, 18 predicted proteins | sample GreLakmeON33MSRF_FD_66720 | JGI IMG/M metagenome (GOLD analysis project Ga0049084, IMG submission 66720) | Freshwater lentic microbial communities from great Laurentian Lakes, MI, USA - Great Lakes metaG ON33MSRF | ecosystem: Environmental > Aquatic > Freshwater > Lake | place: Great Lakes... | reverse complement strand
AGGAGGAGAGTCCTTAGTCGTTCAAGCCGATATGCGGATCTCGACCGAGGTCCATCGGTTATTTGATGCGACCATCGAGCATTTTGGTCGGGTAGACATCCTCATCAATAATGCTGGTGTGCTGATCTTCAAAAAGTTTAGTGAAATCAGTGATGAAGAGTTCGATCGTGTGATGGACAGCAATGTAAAGGGGGTCTTCTATGCGCTACGAGAGGCATCAACCCGTCTCTCAGATGGGGGTCGTGTGGTCACGATATCAAGCACGGTCACACGGATGTTACTCCCAAAATACGGGGCCTATGCGGCAAGTAAGGGCGCGATCGAGCAGCTGACCCGAGTCTTTGCTAAGGAGATGGGGGAAAGGGGGATTACAGCGAATATTGTTTCACCCGGCCCTGTGAATACAGAGCTCTTTACCACTGGCAAGACTGAACAGGATATTGAACGGATATCAGCCATGTCCGCTCGGAACCGGGTAGGGGAGACGGGTGAGATCGCCGAGTTAGTGCTCTTTCTGGTGAGTAATGAGGCAGGATGGGTGACCGGTCAGAATATAAGTGCCAGCGGTGGGGTCGCTTAACCGTCCTCGAATAGGGGATCAGTCACCCCAAAGATTGGCTATGATTTATTCAGTACTAAAGCTGTATATCTTTTTAATATCATTTGTCTATACTAGAATGTTGAGTACTTATCTAAGGAGATTAGGACGATGGCAGCTTGGTTGATTCCCGCTTTAAAGATGGTCCTTCCTCATATAGGCACGATCCTCTCGGTCGCAACCCCCGTATTCACCAAGAAGAAGGCCGATACATCGTCTGATCCCACCCTCCAGCAACAGATCGATGAACTTCAGTCAGCCGCATCATTGAGTGCGAACCAGATTAAGGATCTTGCGGAGCAATTAAAGAGCACCGCTGCAGCGGTCGAGCAGGTAGCTTCTGTCGCTGAATCTAAGCTAAAGACGATGATGATCCTGTGCGTCACCGCGACCGTGATCTCATTCTGTCTAGTCCTCTTTTTAATCTTAAACCGATAATATATTTATAATCTATATGGAACAGTATGTTAGCTATATAACTCTCGGATCATCGGACATGAGTCGTTCCTGTGGCTTCTACCAGAACTGCTTGGAGCTACCCAAACTCAAATCTCCACCTGGGGTTCATTTCTTCTCACTCGGGCACACCCGACTCGCGATCTGGTCACGTGAGAGCTTGGCAACGAATGCCGACCTGACATCTATGGGGACGGGCTTCCAAGGCTTCTGCTTATCTCACAATGTCCGCTCTCACGAGGAGGTAGACTCCTTGTTATCACGTGTTGCCGCAGGGGGGGGCACGGTTACACGATCAGCCCATACGACTAACTGGGGTGGCTATGCAGGATACTTCACCGACCCCGATGGATTCTTGTGGGAGGTCGTGTATAACCCCAAGTTCTTCCAGGCCTAACGGATCAGCACATCACATCCGCCGACATCTGAGGTCAATACGACTATAACTATTTTTTACCTTTTTTAATCAGTATGTTATACGAATAACCTTCCCCAAGAGTCTCTTTTAGTTTGCTCATAATGTATATTATGTTAAATGTGGAATATAAATGACTCTGGGCCCCACCCTGTCGTCAGAACTGTATGGAAGGGTAATCTTAGGTAGATTCGAGATCTGTCTGTGACAGGCGTTAAGGAAGTATGAACGAGTTACTCAATGCACTAATAAACCGACTGGCCCGATTCCTAGCGATGACGGGATCGGGGATTGCATTCCTGACAATAGGAATGTTCAGGAAGATGACCCGCCGCAGATCCGGGGTCAGTTTTAATGCCGCGCTGGTACTGCTGCTACTTGCGATTTTGGTCATTCCATTTGCGATGAACTATACCGCTCACCTGTTGGCTGGAAATTGATGCATCGCTCGTCTTAAGTTATCGGACTCGAGGCGGCAGGAGGTGCGTTGCCCAGACAAGCCCCCTCCCACCACTCTCAAAAATCACGCTGATTGCAGGTTCAACGACCCATGAAAATCGCAGTGGTCTAAATGCGGGTGATGCAGATGACCATCGACTAAGTAGTCAATATGATCCCCATGAGGGATCTGTGGATGTCCACAATTATCACCATGAACGTGCCCGCGGTCATGGCCTCCGCAGACATGCTGTGGAGTGCAGTGAGCGGGATTCGCCGAACTTACCTCAAGAACATGCTCGTCCACGTGATTCCCATGGACATGATGCAGATGTCCATCGTGGAGGTAATCAGTGTGTCCGGAATGGTTAATGGCCAAGTGCCCACATCCGGGTCCATGCTGGTGCTCGTGATTCTGATGTTCCTTGCAGCTACTCATATAAATCCCCCCATGATGGTCAGAGAAACGATTAATCTGTCAATTCACACCCAATATCACAATACCACTAAAACTTATAATTGACTATCACCCACTAAAGAAGCTAAGAACCCTCAATTCACGGATAAACCTGCCCTATTCTGATCTGGTTCAGACGATCATCCTCAGTCTGCGCTTCGAGCAATAGCTGATCCCATTCGTCTGGTCGATCCCCACTCTCCAGCATCTTTCTGCTTAAGATCGTCGACCTGCCGAGTGATTGCCTATCGGTGGCCGGATGCACTGAGCACTGAATTCAACGATAATTAAGCAACCCCCAATCTCAGACTCATATCTGTCATGGCATCCATTACACACACCCTATCATTAGAGGAGTTATTATGAATACGATCGATGCCATCCGCTCACGACGGGCTGTCAAAAGTTATGACCCCACTCACCGGATGACGGATTCCGAGATTAAAGATCTGTTGTCGCTGGGTCTGCTCTCTCCGACCGCATTCAATATTCAGCATTGGCGTTTTGTGGTGGTGGATGACCCATCATTGCGTAAACAGATCAGACAGGTATCGTGGAATCAATCTCAGGTCACTGATGCATCTCTCTTGATCATCATCTGTGCCGATCTCAAGGCATGGGAGAGGCGTCCGGATCGTTACTGGCGAAATGCGCCGAGCGAGATACAGTCATTCATGCTCCCCGCAATCGATCAGTATTACCGTGGTAAGGATCAGACTCAAAGGGATGAGGTGATGCGTAGCTGTGGTATTGCATCACAGACACTGATGCTGGCCGCTCAATCGATGGGATACGATTCATGCCCGATGGACGGATTTGATTCTGTCGAGGTGGGTAAGATCATTCACCTCCCGGAGGATCACGTGGTATCGATGTTTGTTGCGATCGGCAAGAAGACCCAAGACGCTTTGCCGCGCCCGGGTCAGTTGACGCTGGACGAGGTGGTCATCAATAACTGCTTTACTCAATCCTGAAGATGGCATCAATTCACGGTGAAGTTTTGAACAATGGGTCTTGAGGGCGTATCATCTCACTCTGAAAGACTATTTTTATTCAATGAATATACGGGAGACATTGTGAGGATATCTTACTTAGCGGTGATTACTTCGATTGGATTTTCCCTAATGAACCCATTTACTGCGGCTGCAAACCCAACCTCAGGAACCCTCTCTGGAACTGTTACCTTAAGCGCTTCAATCGCCGGGAAAGCATCACCCGAGGATACACTCTTCATCTTCGCTCGCTCGACAGAAGGCCCCCCCATGCCTCGAGCCATAACGGTGAAGAAGGTTAAAGACTTGCCTGTCTCGTTCTTGCTGACTGATGGAATGGGAGCTCGCCCAGATTTAAAAATCTCTAACGTTCCACAACTCATCATCACTGCCAGAATCTCAAAGTCGGGTAAGGCCATGCCAGAGAGCGGCGATTTGCAAGGGTTGAGTCAGAAAGTAAAGCCGGGTGATAAGGATATTAGTATCGTTATCGATCAGCAGATCCCCTAGTTCTGATTCGACCGACCCTCGCATAGAGGGAGTCAATATACAGCCCCCTACTCATCTCATGACATCAGTCCCATCGGTGGGATACTCGCGGGGTGACGGGTTGGAACAAATAATATTGAGGTGTATCATGCACCCCATAAACGATCTTTATAATCAATGAATATACTGGAGGCGTTGTGAGGATATCTTACTTGGCGGTGATTGCTTCGATTGGATTTGCGTTGATGAATCCGCTCACAGCGGCCGCGAACCCCCTTGCCGGTGCTGCAAAGACTGCTGCCGGAGGTGAGGGCAAGATACTCGCCACCCTAGATGCTCCTGGTTACACCTATATAGAACTAGAAAATAACGGCAAGCGTTTCTGGATCGCAGCTCCGACCACCCGTGTAAAGGTGGGTGACCGTGTCCAATTCGTTCAGAGTATGGTGATGAATAACTTTAACAGCAAGACACTGAACAAGACCTTCGACCGAATCATCTTTGTCACAGAGGCGACTGTACAGAAATAATGTAACCCCCCGTCCCGGTACAAATGATCTGTATCGGGACCGGAGTTACCTCCCCCTCCTCCTCTGTGGTTTAAGTTTAGTCTTATTCTCCGCTACCTCTTCCGGTAGATCCTGATCGGGATCGATGAATCCAACGAATAACTTACTCTTCAGTTTCTTCATCTCGTCGCGATATCCAGAGGCCTTCTCGAACTCCAGGTTCTTCGCAGCATCCAGCATCTGCTTCTCGACCCGTTTGATCTCCTTCGCCAGCTGCAACTCGCTCATCGAGTCATAACGGGCCTGCGCCTTAGCATCCTTGAGGTGTTGATGAGCGGTCTCGATATTGTAGACACCATCGATCAGGTCCTTGATCCGCTTGTGAACGCTCCGCGGGGTGATCCCATTCTCTTGATTGAAGAGGATCTGCTTGTTGCGCCTTCGATCAGTTTCACCGATCGCTCTTTTCATCGACTCGGTCACACGATCAGCATAGAGGATGGCACGACCATTAATATGGCGGGCAGCGCGTCCCATGGTCTGTATGAGAGATCTCTCTGACCGTAGGAAGCCCTCCTTATCGGCATCCAGTATCGCAACCAGAGACACCTCCGGAATATCCAGACCCTCTCTCAGCAGATTGATACCGACCAGAACATCAAACTTGCCCAGCCTCAGGTCACGGATGATCTCCACACGCTCGACCGTGTCGATATCCGAGTGGAGGTAACGGACCTTGATCCCGTGATCTGAAAAGTAATCGGTCAGGTCTTCGGCCATACGCTTGGTCAGTGTTGTGACCAACACCCGCTCGCTCTTAGCTGTCCGTAGGCTGACCTCGGACATCAGATCATCGACCTGTGTTGTAGCAGGTCGTACCTCGATGATCGGATCAACGAGTCCTGTCGGCCTGACCACCTGCTCGACCACTTGACTGGCATGAACCCGCTCATACTCGGCTGGGGTGGCGGATACGAATACCGTCTGCGGCATCATCCTCTCGAACTCATCAAAACGCAGTGGTCGGTTATCTAGTGCAGAAGGCATCCTGAAACCGAAGTCCACCAGATTCTCTTTACGAGATCGGTCACCCTTATACATACCCCCCACCTGTGGGATGGTGACATGGCTCTCATCGATCACCATCAATGAATTAGGCGGGAGATAATCAATCAAGGTCGGGGGTGGCTCACCGGGATTTCTACCGGACAGATGTCTCGAGTAGTTTTCGATCCCCTTGCAAAATCCCAGCTCGTTCAGCATCTCCAGATCGAAACGGGTTCGTTGCTCGATCCTCTGAACCTCGACCAACTTGTTATTCGCATGAAAAAATTCGATACGGTCTCGCAGCTCCGCCTTAATGGTCTCGATCGCGCGTAAGGTCGTGCTCCTGGGAGTGACGTAATGACTCGATGGGTAGACCGTGTAACGGGATAGCTTCTGAAGGATCCTCCCAGTGAGCGGATCAAAGAGAGCGAGAGACTCGACCTCATCATCAAAGAGAGAGACCCGTAGTGCCTCCTCCGAGCTTTCTGCCGGGAAGATGTCCAGAACATCACCCCTCACACGGAAGGTCCCACGGTTAAAGTCAGTCTCGTTACGGTCATACTGCATCTCTGTCAGACGCTTGATGGCTTCACGTTGTGTAATCTTTTCATGCTCACGCAGATGCAGAATCATTCCGTGATAATCAACAGGATCACCGATTCCGTAGATACATGACACGGTGGCAACTATAATGGTGTCATCTCTTTCGAGTAGTGACTTGGTCGCGGATAATCTCATCTGCTCGATATGGGCATTGATGCTTGAATCCTTCTCGATGAAGAGATCACGAGAAGGGACATAGGCCTCTGGCTGATAGTAATCGTAGTAGGAAACAAAGTACTCGATCGCATTCTCCGGAAAGAATTCACGCATCTCTGCATAGAGCTGTGCGGCAAGAGTCTTGTTTGGTGCCATGATGATTGCTGGCCGTCCGAGTTGCGCAATCACGTTCGCCATGGTGAATGTCTTACCCGACCCGGTCACACCCAAGAGCGTTTGGAATGCGAGTCCATCTGATATGCCTTCCAAGAGTTTTGCGATCGCCTGTGGCTGATCACCGGCAGGCTCAAAAGGCTGATGTAACTTGAAGGGACTGTTGGGGAAGGTTATGATCACAGGTATAATTCCAGCATTCTATTTATTACTAGAGCAATTTTATCATGCGGGTCTAACCTGCATCAGTGTAAGGACACTACCGTGGAATTGTCTCATCGCGTTAAATCCATCAAGCCCTCCCCCACCCTCGCTGTGACCGCTCGAGCGGCAAAGCTAAAGTCAGAGGGGAAGGACATCATCGGTCTTGGTGCGGGGGAGCCTGACTTCGATACCCCACAACATATCAAGGACTCGGCTATTGCTGCGATCAACCGAGGGTTCACTAAGTACACCCCGGTCGGTGGCACACCCAGTCTCAAGAATGCCATCATCAGTAAGTTTAAACGTGAGAATAATTTCGACTACACCGCAAAACAAATTCTAGTCTCATGCGGTGGTAAGCAGAGCTTCTTCAACTTAGCACTGGCAGTCATTAACCCTGGTGATGAGGTCATCATCCTGGCACCCTACTGGGTTTCCTACCCGGATATTGTTCTGATTGCAGAAGGCAAGCCGGTCATCATCGAGGCTGGTATCGAGCAGGGATTCAAGATCACCGCTTCACAACTCGAAGCTGCCATCACTCTTAAGACTCGGATGTTTGTAATCAATAGCCCGAGCAATCCATCCGGCGCGGTCTATACCGTCGATGAATTGAAGGCGATCGGTGAGGTCTTGCGTAAACATCCTCGGATACTAATTGCGACTGATGATATGTATGAACACATCCTCCTTAATAATGAGAAATTCGTAAATATTTTAAATGCATGTCCGGATCTGTATCCGCGGACCATGGTCCTGAACGGTGTCTCGAAGGCCTATGCAATGACCGGGTGGCGGATTGGTTACTGTGGTGGCCCTGAATCGATCATCACCGCCATGGAAAATATTCAATCACAAAGCACCTCGAACCCGACCTCCATCTCTCAAGTCGCTGCAGAGACCGCATTGACGGGTGATCAGTCTTGCATCATCCCGATGGTGACCGCGTTCAAGGATCGTAATCGTTACGTGACAGACAAACTCAACTCCATGCCAGGAGTGAGATGTCTGTCCGCTGGAGGGGCTTTCTATGCCTTCGCTGATACCAGGAAGGCGATCAGTACGCTGCATGACAAAAAGATAATATCCAGTGGTACTGATATCGCCTTCAGTGAATATCTCTTGGAGTATGGAGAGGTAGCTGTGGTACCCGGATCCGCATTCGGAAGCGAGGGCTATATCAGGCTCTCATTTGCTACCTCAATGAGTAATCTAGAGAATGCACTGGAGAGAATCCGCAAGGTGCTGGTCTAAAGTACCTAGAATAAGAGTCAACTAGTTAGATTAAGCTTATGATTTGGGGCGTTTCTTAAGGATTCGATTGACCGGCTTGGCCCTAGCCATTAGTATATGCACCTCTTCAATTCCCCGATAGCTCAGCCGGTAGAGCGACGGACTGTTAATCCGCAGGTCCCAGGTTCGAGCCCTGGTCGGGGAGCCACTAAATCATGGGGTTGCATGATTATCTCGCAGCCACCTTTTTAACACTCTGTAAATGTAACCAGTATGTAACCACGTTTTCTCTACATACTGCCGTTATCACCTTAGCTGAACACCCCAGAAGCAGCATTTACCTCTACACCGCTACAGAAAGATTAATTTCCGGAGACTCTCCCCTCCCGTTTCTTGGCGGTGATGGCATGCTTGCCAATTTTCATCAATACATCCCAAGCCGGCCCTGGGAACTTGTGTAGACCAATCATCACAGCCTCTAGTGAGGATAGGAAGTAATCAACATCCTCTTCACTGATATTGAGTGGCGGCAGGATCTTAATAATCGGTATAGCATGACCAGCCACTTGGGTCAGGATGTGATGATCATCCAGCAGTGGAATGACGATTGCCTGGGAAAACAGATTCTCGTCCATCTTGTTGACCATCGTCCAAGCTGCCTTCAGCGCCAGCGACTCGGGCTTACCAAACTCGATCCCGATCATCATCCCGCGCTGACGAACACCCTTCAGAAACTCATATCGAGGGACCATCTCCTCAATACCCTTGCGGAATCGTGCACCAAGTACCAGAGCTCGTTCGGTCAGATTCTCATCATCTAGCACGGCGAGTGAGGCCAGTCCCGCCGCCATCGCTAGATTACCCATTCCAAAGGTGCTGGCATGGACGATTGCGCGATGCATCGAGTCATAGACGCTGTTATAGATGGATCGACGGGTGATAGTCGCACCCACCGGCACATACCCACCCGAGAGTGCTTTAGAGAGGCAGATCACATCCGGGTGCAGCCCATCAATCCACTGACAAGCGAGAAATTTACCCGTGCGGCCCATCCCCGACTGGACCTCATCACAGACCATGAGTGCACCGTACTTACGGCACAGACTTTGTGCAGCAAGCAGATACTCGTCACTCGCGATATTGACCCCCTTACCCTGGATCGGCTCGAAGACGAATGCGGCAACGTCGCCCACAGAGAGTCTTGCTTCAAGTCCTTCAAGATCACCAAGCTTCACCTCTGATCCGCCTGAGAGCAATGGCTCGAATCCTCGACGGAAACTTGCCTCACCATTCAATGATAGAGATCCGGTAGTCAGTCCGTGAAATGCCTTTGCCAGATGGATGATGCAAGAACGGCCTGTTGCAGCTCGTGTGAACTTGATCGCAGCCTCGATGGCCTCCGTTCCAGAATTACTGAAGTAGACGGTATCGAGTCCCTCTGGCATGCGTTTGATGAGTTCACGAGCCAGAACACCCGCGAGTAGCGGACCATCAAAGCCAACCCAGCCCGGAAAATCAGAATCCAGAACCTGTTGCAGAGCACCCCGTATGGTCGGATGCCGACGGCCAAAATTGAAGACGCCCCAGTTACAAAGGAAGTCAAGGTATCGAGTACCCTCCTCGTCCCACAGGTAAGGTCCCTCGCCACGGACCCAAGAATGATTAAATCCAAGTATGCGAAGCACCTTCACGAAGACAGGGTTCACATGATCTTCAAAGATTTCGAAGTTTTTGCCGCGAGATTCGGCAAGGATGCTATTGATATCAATTGGCATGGTTTAAATTTTTAAATTCAAAGTGGATGCAGGATACCAACTGACCGCGGCCGGATTTGTTAAAGATATTAAGCTTATCGATAAAACACTGCAACCAGTTAAAAACGCTGGGGCTATCTCTAGCATCAGCGTATGTCCTCCCCAGTCAAAATCTTCATTTTCACCATCTGCAGCACTCCACCTACCCGGCACCCCCTGACAAGGTTGATGGTACCTATAGCCCCCCCCCGTTGCCTTCCTTCCACGTCAGTGAGGCCCACGGTGAGAAGTGGGGATGGGTACAGTCTATTAGAGGGTTCGTGAGAACTTTTAGATAGGGGTTCAAGAAAAGTTCAATTTTTAAATTTGAACTAAATCGCCTCAATCATTAACAAACGTACAAGGGCCATGACCAGATCGATTGGTATTGGATCTGATAAGGGCCTGAACCGTGTAACCGATCTGCTCATATCACCGGCAGTATCGTTGATCTCACCGCTTTAATTGTGTAATGCATGTGTTGAATCAGTCGTTACGGGTCACTCTGCTCTCAGAGCAGAGTTAATTTTTTTAAGGAGTGAAGGCGATGATGAGTTTTCTGATGGTTTTGACGACTGCTACCTTGGTGATGTATGCGATTGTGATTCGGAGTTCATCCTCCATGAGGATTGCCAGCCCACCGCGAAGGTAGGTATATAAAGACCGGTAATTTAGAAGGAGTACATCAGGCGACTCGTTGCTGATGGTTACGTTACCAGTGGACCGAGGGTAGCGTTTCTATTCGGCATTGAGTCGGTCTGATTAACCGATAAAATCTGACGAGTATTTCATATCCATTTGAGTGCTGGTGGCACAGAGCCCTCACCCAGGCATAACCCTCAAGAGCCTCCGCCTTCAGACTCAGCCACTTTTTATTTATTTCCCCAGAGTGAGCGTTTCTGATCTGTTCTTATTGAGTTCAATCGAATCTCATGACCATCATGCATAAGATTTTTCTAATGCTGGCTCTTGCCATTGTGAGTAGTAACGTAGCGGCTGAATGGACATCAGTCGGTAAAAATAACTCATTCACCGGGTATGTCGATTTCATTAGCATTGAAAAAAACGGAAATAGGGTGAGGATATGGAGCATGAATGATTACAAGGTGCCTGGATTTCTGACTGGCGGAGAAAAGTATTTATCCACAAAAACTCAGGTTGAGTATGACTGCAAAGTTGAAACGAAGAGAACGTTATCCTTCGTCCTTTACTCAGAGCATATGGGGAATGGTGAGCGCGTTAGTATGGGGCACAGTCGACCAGCTAATGATGATTCAGGGAGTGGAAGATATAAATTAAATCCACCTGGAAGCATAGATAAAATCCTATGGGATTTGGCTTGTGGCCAACGCTAGCACTAGAGCATAGCCCCGTCTCTGAGGCCATCATGAAGTTGCATAACGAGTACATTAAGAGATATCGATTATAAATGTAAGACGAGTAACATTCAGCAAGCCATCCCGGCCTGAGATCCCCTCAAGCCGATCGTAATCAACATACCAACTGAGTAGGCTCTTCTTGATCGAATTGTGTTGTATAAATTTCAACACATTTCTAAGCTGAGCCTTAACCGCTATATCCTAGTCGATCCAGTTTAATCCATTTCCGTTCCCGGCCAAGTCCGGGAGTTCCCCGTTAAATAAGTACCACTAAACCTTAGTGATCTAGCAGGCTGAGCAATATCAGTGAAGGTCCGCTAGGGTGCTTGTTTCTCATTTCATACTCGTGCACAATTTCCACTAAACTCGGAATTTATTTAAAGGGCAATCGTTTAATTCATGGATTATGTAGATGTACTCAGTAAGGACACAAGGATTCCATTACTGTTTTCCTACAGAAGGTGTCCTTATGCGATGAGAGCAAGAATGGCTTTGATTGATTCAGGAATTGATTTTAATGTATACGAGATTTCATTTAAGAATAAACCTCATGAGATTATTGAAATCAGCCCCAAGGGGACGGTCCCTGTTCTCAGACTCGCCAATAAAGTGATTGATGAAAGTCTTGATATCATGATGTGGGCCTATGCAAATGGGAGCTCTTCACACTATTCAGATTTAGATAAAGACGTAATTGATACTGGGCTGGAACTGATTCGTAAAAATGATCATGAATTTAAATTACATCTAGACCAGTACAAGTACTTTACAAACTACCCATCAAGCTCAAAGGATGCGTTAGGAGGTGCCTGCCTATTCTTTATCGAGACTTTAGAAGGAATGCTCAACCTGAATAAGTACTTATTGTCGGATAAGATCTCCTTTGCCGATATTGCGATATTCCCTTTTATTAGGCAGTTTGCTGGCGTAGATATGAATTTTTTTACCAGTCTTAAATTTCATAGGGTTCAGGAATGGCTGTCAGATCTTACAAGTAGTGAATTATTCATGAATGCAATGATTAAACCCAGACAGAGAAATGCAAGTGCACAAACAGAGGTTCCCTAATCATTACGTCGTTTGTTCTAGTAATTAACCAATGGCTACTGATAGGCTACCGTTGAGAGTGGGTTTGACGCATAAATCTACAGCATTCTTAACTGGAGTCATGCTCCTAATCGCCACCTCTGTGATGTCAGAAGGAGGGAATTTAGGGAATGACTTGAGCTATCTTGGAGACTCTGGCAGTATCTTCATACAAGACAACACACCGCTTACCCTTAAAAAAGGGATAACCGCTCAAGCTGAAGTACTGGAGGTGCTGGGAGATCCTGACACAGTCAGTGCAGGTCCTACAGGTAATGTAGTCTGGACTTACTTAATGGATGCTACTGTCCTAATATCAGAGGACAGAACGTCCTTTGTGATTAATCCTTCCCAGACAAGCAAAGGGACTCTAATCCTAGTGTTCGATGCCTCTAAAAAATTCATCGAGTGCGGGTGGAGCTACCTTACTATACAAACTCATTAAGACTCCTCCCCAAGGTAGATTCAGGACCCATCGCGGCTGGAGTAACCCACTATCTCCTTCAGCAGCTCCAGCTGACTAGGTATCCTAGGGTTCAGCCGATCTAACCTAGAGGCTTCCTGCCTCTGGTCCTCTCTGTGAACAGTCCTGAATATATCGCGAAGTACTCAAGATACCTCAACTTGAGCTTGCCTACCCTTGACCCTGCCTTCATCTCTGCAGTGAAGCATCTGTGCTGCAGGTTCAATGTTCGCAATTTTTCTTTGCCCTTTTCAGTCTTTGGTCCAGTGCTTTCTCCTCCATGAAACTGACAGACGTTCTTGTCTCTCAGGGCAGGTCTGCCACATTGCTTCTTAGTTTGACAGAGGGGGCTATTTTTCTTCCGTACACTCCATTTGGCCAGATTCATTCTCTTCAAAGAAATCAAATAAATCCCTTTCTTGCCCTAACTTACTTTTAATCATCAAAGTACCCACGGTTAGATTTAACTCAAAGTACATGCTTGCCTCATCTCTACTCCTGTTTTCCACTGTTCCGTAGATAGTCTCTGCGGTTCTTTTTGTAATATTTCCGGAGCGAGTTTCATTAAGAACTACTAGCTTACTAATTGGGTCGACTACAAGTGTGTATGGATATGAATAAACATTACCTGTACAAATAAGGTCGGATTTCATCCCTCTCGAGAGTTTGGAGAGTGTTGCCTTGATGGCTCGTGGAAATTTATCCTGACACTCTGTTTTAATTAATTCAACTTCCTCCTTCGTCTTTGCTGGTTTACTGTTTTCTATAACACACTCTTTATACATTGATGATTCCAATAATTCTGCGTGAGAAAGAGATACTGAAAATACTGTAAAGAGGATTGTCACGAGTAAATTTTTCATAGTTTATTTTTAACGACCCGTATTAACCGCCCTGTTTTGTTGATGTGATGTGCTTGAACTTTAGCATATCTATTTTTATTTAACCCAATGAGGGTCTCATTCAGAATTAAATCTCAGTCTCTTTCATGACTTTTTTAATGCCTTCATATTTCTGTAACAATTGGCAGGTATATTTCCAGTTGCCACAGTGCTTGTCCCCCTTTCATTGTGGCCGAGAATGGCTAGTGTGTGTGCCTTACCATTCTCACCTATTCTTATTTTTCTGTAGTGACTAATCTCAGTTCCGCCTTTATTTGGAAAATTAGCTAAAATTTAGGAGGCGTCAACTGCAGCGGCACGCCAACCGTTTCGTTCACTCCATAATCAGATTCTTCAATTAGTCCGCCTCTGGTGGGTTCTAACCCTAATAGTTTTAGATGTACTCCCATCATGATGATTACTGCCGTCCCCCTTTGTCCCAGATACATCTCCATCTCAGCGAGTAACTCACCCATCTTGAACTCAACTCCGAACTTCAACTTGGCTGTGTAGACCCGCTCTCCTGCTGCTCTAATACGTAAATCATGTAAATACTAGACATTAATCGATTGATATTATATATTCATCGATATAGAACAATTATTGCTAGAATTAATGATTATCTGTCGCCTCTCAACGATACTGGGTGCAAGACGCATCAAAGTCTCAGACGTATGTCGTGGGACAGGAATAGCGCGTGCCACCGTCGATCGATACTACTTCGACAGGGTGAACGGGTTTGACCGTGAAGTATTATCAAAGCTGTGCAACTTTCTACAAGTCAAACCTGGTGATCTGCTCGTGACAGTGGAACAGGGTGATCTATTCACTGTTAGAGTGGGTACCGAATAATGCTTAATACCGTCGCGGGATAAAAAATGATTGAACGAGAACTCAAGCTGCTACTGAATGCTAATGCGCTCAAGCATGTTCAGGTCAGCTATGCAGTCATGTCAAATGGTTACATGATTGTCGCTGACGGTAATCCGTTGGAGACCACGAAACGTGAAATACGAGAATTCAAAACACTGGATACTGCTGCCAAGTTCCTATTCAGGATAGGCATCGCCAACTTTGCCGTTAAACTCAATACATCTGGGTAGCGCTAGTTCGCGCTGAATCCCATCCATCCCATATTCATGGGCCAAGAACAATCATATTGCCCAGGCCGTCAGCTTGTATAAACCGATACTCCAGAGTAAATCGGAAAAGCCAACGGGTACTTACACTTCAACTAACGTCTAGAGTTACTTTAACAAAGGGAGCATCACGGCTAGTCTAAACTAATCGAGTATTTTCCTATTGTAATAACGTGTTGACGATCTATCTTAATCACTTACTTTATAAGTTCAGGACATGGCAGACAATGAATTACAGCAACATATTGGGCAATCCACGGTCTTCGCGTGAATGATACCTTTAAGGCGAATGGTAGGGTCGTGGCGATGACAGGTGACGGGGTCAACGACGCACCCGCATTAAAAACAGCCCACATCGGGATTAACCAGGAGAGTTTAGAATTTAATTCGAGGTACTAATGAACTTTAGGCAGAATCGGGCATCCTATAATTAC
>Ga0049084_10000534_pt1 | contig 15002 bp, 13 predicted proteins | sample GreLakmeON33MSRF_FD_66720 | JGI IMG/M metagenome (GOLD analysis project Ga0049084, IMG submission 66720) | Freshwater lentic microbial communities from great Laurentian Lakes, MI, USA - Great Lakes metaG ON33MSRF | ecosystem: Environmental > Aquatic > Freshwater > Lake | place: Great Lakes... | reverse complement strand
TCGGCGGCAAGGTCGAGCTGAAGGCGGATGGCTTCTTGGCGATCGACGATGGCACGGGCAATTACCTCGCCGGGGCGGCCTTACCGATGACTGCCGCGATTCCCGTGCTCGTGAACCAGGTCGGGCTGACCTTAGGTGAAGCTGTCACGCTGCTAACGGCCGCCCCGGGCCGAGTTGTCGGGGGTAGGGGAGTCTTGGCGGTCGGCCAGCCGGCGGACCTTATGGCTTTCCATTGGGATGGTTCCTCGGCCCGGCCGGAAGTGGGCGGCGTCTGGCTGCGCGGCCGCTCCGTCGCCTGAGGTCCCGAATAGGGTTATTGAAAAATTCGATATAAGCTCGGGAAGCTAAACCTCGCCTCTTCGTGCCCGGAGCCTAGTTTGAGGACATGTACTCGGAACCATTCGAAGTCTTGTTTGGCTTTGCCTGCCTAGGACTTGGTATCTACCTGCCGATCCGTTTCTTAATGCTCATTAGAGAGGTGAAATCGCTCGAACAGCGTTTAGCGGTTTTGGATAAAAGAATCACGGTGCCTCTGGCTAATCCAGTCGCAGTGCCTTCGGTGGCGGCTCCGGTTACCTCCGTTGCCTCGCCGCCCTTCGCCTCTGCGGTCGTCGCACCTCCTCCTCTCCCGACGAAGACGGTGCAGCCGGCGGAACCGACTCCAGCTGCTATCGCGCAGCCTGATCCGCTTTCGGAACGTCTCCGCGATCTCGGGCTGTTGCCTCCGACTGACCTCAGCGGCGAGTATGCGCTGGGCGCTTGGTGGGCTGTCCGGGTCGGCGGAGTCTTAGCCGTCGCGGCCGTCGTCTTCTTAGGCATCTGGCTCAACTTGAATTCCGCTATCCCCCCGATTGTCCGCGTGCTGGAAGTCGCTTTGGTCGGGGCGGGGCTTTTCTGGGGTGGCCTCCGTCTTGCTTCGAAGCGTAAGGACCTGGGGGAAGTGCTTGCCGCCTCCGGTCTCGCCGTCTGGCAGTTCGCCGCGTGGGCCACATATGGCCTCGATAAGATGCGGGTCTGCGATAGTGCGGCGCAGGCTGCGTTGGTCCAGTTTCTCGTGGCATTTGGCGTCGCTTTCGTCGCTATGGCCAGGGGGAGTAAGCTGTTCGGCCAACTCGCCGTCATCTTCGCCACCGTCGCGGTGTATTTCTCCATTGGGTCCGGCGCGGCGCCTGGGTCTACGGCGACGGGTGCTGGCCTGATCGCCTTGCTGGGCGTCATCCTGATGGTGCGCGGCCCGTGGGGTTCCGCCGGAGTGCTTGGCTTAATCGGTTCGCAGGCCTGCCTGCTTTTCCTTTATGACGCCATGCCGACGAACGGTGCGAATTATCTGCCGCTGCAACTCGCGGCGGTGGGCTCGTTCCTTGCGCTCTGGCTGGGCGAACGTCTGGTGAAGGACGACGCCGTTCTGCTTGGCCGTGATGCTCGGGCGGCTTTCCAGCTTGCGAGCTTCTTCGCTCCGGCCTGTCTTTCGCTCTTTCTTGCGACCGGCGGCGAAAATGACCGTGCGACAGTTTCCTTACTCGTCGCCGCTGTGGCGAGCATCGCAGGTTATCTGGAACTCCGTCGCAATGCGCTCGTGAGTGAAGTGCTCCTTTTGGCTGCCGTCGGCTTCGTCGGCGCCGGCTTGGCTTGGCTCGTTGACCCGCACCTCGTCTGGCTCATCTGGGCTGTCGCAGCCGCGGCCACCTTGGTCGTCGGGACGCGCACGCGCTCGGAACTCGTGCGCTGGTCTTCGGAGGCCCTCGCCGGTGTCGCGATCTTCGCGTTTATCGACCACCCTCCGGCGAAACCTTGGATCGCGCTGGCGGGTCTCGCGGCCTTGGGCCTCATGCTGGCATTGCGTGAGGATTGGGAGCGGGTCTCAGGTTGGCAGAAAATCCGCCGTGTAGTTGGCATCCTGGGCCTGGCTGTCAGCGTGCTGGCCGTCCAGGACCATTTATCTAAGGCCGATACGGGCTGGCCTTGGCTCGTGCTGTTGCTCGTCGCAGTCTTCCGTTTTCGCCCGGCCCTGCTTTGGGCCGCGGCGCCCGCCTATGTCCTGTCCGCTTGCCTCGTCGTATTCGACCTGACGCAATCGAAGTCATGGTCAATCCTCTGGTCCGCAATGATTTTGCTCATCAATGCAGTCGCGCTTTGGCGACTGATTGGGCTGGAAGGCGCGGGTGCAAAGGTGGTGCGGGCCATCCTTTCGTTCGCGACCGCGGTCATCGTCTTCACTTTGGTCCATTACGTCTCCTATTTCGCTTTCTCCCAGGGATTACAGCCGGCTCGCCCTTCGGCCCCGATGGCGGCCTTCACTTGGACTTTTGGTGGCCTGCTCTTGGTCGCCCTGACTTCGGCGCTACGTAGGCTCGGCACGGTGCCGACGGATCTTTCGCTCTTTGCTGCCGGCGCCTTCTTCGGGCATGTTCTCCGGGTGTTGATGATCAAATTGCAGGGAGTCCAAGAGCTTGGTTTGATCCAGGCGCCTTTTATCCTGATTGGCTTGGCCTGTCTCCTTTACGTCCTGGCCATCCATACCCGAGGGCAGGGCGCTTGGGGCACTTTCCAGCGGGCGGCAATCGCTTCGGCGATACTGTTAGGCTCGGCTTTCTTTATGCTGGCGCATCTACCCGGCGCTGGCGTCTCGCTCTTCTGGGCCTTGGCTTCCGTGCTGACGTTCGTCATCGGCCATCTCCTGACGACGCGTTCGCTGCGCATGGTCGGCCTCGTGGGCCTCGCCATCGCGACCATCCGGGTACTGTCACACGACATCACCGACCTCTTGGGCCGCATTGCGGCCTGCACCGCCTTGGCCGTCGCCTTCTTCGGCGTTGCCTGGCTCTACGGCCAGATCACCGCCGACAAGAAGGACGCTTAAATTACGGCCCCCTTATTCTTTCTATGACCCCACTGCGTTACGATTGCCACGTCCACCTCGTCGGCAACGGCCAGGACGGGAGCGGTTGCTGGCTGCGGGTCGAAGGCCTCTGGCTAAAGGCGCTCAGTGAGGTTATGCGTCGGGCGGTCGGGATGCCGCTGCCGCTGACGCACAAGGACTTTGACATAAAATACGTCGAGGCTCTGCGCGACCTTGTCCGTGGCTCCTACGTCGACAAAGCCTTATTGCTGGCGCAAGACGAGGTCTTCGACGAAGAAGGTAAGAAGATGGACTTCGGGTCGTTCCATGTGCCGAACGACTATTTATTTAAGGTCTGCCGCGAGAATCCCGAGTTCGTGCCGGCGGTATCGATTCATCCCGGGCGCAAGGACGCCTTAGAGGAGCTGGACCGCTGCCTGGCCTCCGGTGCTCGCGCGCTCAAGCTCTTACCCAACTGCCAGAACGTGAATTGCTCGCTTCCTCAGTATGACGAGTTCTGGCGACGCATGGCCGCTGCGGGTCTCCCGTTCCTCTGCCATACTGGCGGCGAGATGACTGTGCCGGTCATCAATCGTTCTTACCAGGACCCGCGCATCCTGCGTCGCCCGTTGGAGCTCGGCGTTAAGGTCATCGCCGCCCACTCGTCGGGTAATAGCCACTTCTTCGACCAGAACTACTTCGGTGAGCTCATCAAACTCATGGATGAATTCCCCAAGATGTATGCGGACACCAGTGCCCTCAATAGCCCAATCCGGAGCGGCGTGCTGAAGCAGGTCAAGGAATCCGGCCGCTTGGGACGTTTCCTACACGGTAGCGATTATCCTGTGCCCGTGGGGGCTTTCTGGGTGCGGCTGCGCGGGCTCATCACCACGACCCAATGGCGGGCAGCGGGCAAGATCTCGAACCTCATCGAGCGCGATGCTTTCCTGAAGCGAGCGATGGGCTTCGATGAAGGTCACTTCACCCGCCTGGGCGAAATCCTGCGGGCCGTTTAGGCGTCAGATCGCTTTTAACAGCGCGGGGATGTCGACCGATTCGGAAATCATCTTTTCGATGATCGGGATCTTGTCGGCGTCTTCGCGCATGGTCTTAACGGTCATATTATTAATACGCGCCGTGACCGTGAACGATTCGGCTTCCACGGCGGCGAGCGGGATGCCGGCCTCGGTGAGGCGCCGGATCATCTCGTCGTTGGGCAGCAGGCCATTGGAAAGTAGCACGCCCGCCAGTGTCTTGGCGCCGCCGCCGTTAATGAAGGCGTCGAGCAGGTCTTCCCGATCGCCGGGGACGATGACCAGCGTGCCGGGTAGCTTAAGGTATTCGGCGGCCCGGCGGGCCGACATCGCGCCGATGAACACGCGGCGGACGCGGCGAAGGCCGGCCGGCTGGTGAATCCAGCGAGCACGGGTCTCCTGGGCGACTTGGTCAAGGTTAGGGTAGGCAAGGGTCTCTTGGAGCGGCACGACGCCCAGGAGAGGCACCCCGAGGCGCTTAAGACCCCGCCCCGCGAAGTCTCGGATGAACTCCAGCTTATCGGGCATGACTTTGTTTAAGATGACGCCCACGACCTCGACCCCCGCCTTATCGAAGAGCGCCATATTAAGGGCGATCTCATCGATGGGTTTGCCGATGCCGCCTGCGGCTACGATGATCGCCTTAGCGTTCAGGACTTTGGCGTTATCGGCATTAGAGGCGCCAAAGACCGAGCCGACGCCGGCGTGACCAGAGCCTTCGACCACCACGATATCTTTACCGTAAGCGGCGCGGTCGAAGGCCCGGCAGATACGGTCTTGAAGTTGCGGACCAATTTCTCCGGGATTTTCCAGGAATAGTTTGGTGAAATCAGGACCGATAGCCACGGGGGACATCGCCGAGATCGGGATATCCAAATTGAATAAGCCATCGATTAACAAAGTATCTTCATCGACTTGATCATCACCCGACTGCACAACGCGTTGCGCGATCGGTTTGATGTAACCGACGTTAAGTCCCATGGTCTGAAGTGCGGCGGTCAAGCCAAGGCAGGTCGTCGTCTTGCCATCGTTCATCCGCGTGGCGGCGACAAAGACCCGGCGGGTATCCTTGTTCATCGGACGGGCTAGCAGACCCGGTACGTTATCCGCAAAACGCTTCTTGAGGGCCATGGTTAAGCGACTGGGCCGTCTTTACGCGTAGGGTAGAGGTAGGACTTGTCGACTGCTTGGGCGGCCACGATCACAGCCGTTCCAAAAATATCATGCGCACTGGCGCCACGAGAAATTTCCGCGGCGGGACGTTCGAGGCCGGTCAGGATTTGGCCGTATGCGGGGATGTCCGCGATGTGTTGGGCCATCTTGGAAGCGATGTTGCCAGAGTTGAGGTCGGGGAAAATAAGCACGCAGGCTTTGCCGGCGACGGTGCCTGAGACTTCTTTGGATTCGGCGGCGAAAGGGTTGAGGGCGGCGTCGGCCTGCATTTCACCGTCGATATCGCACGGGATGCCTAATTCGCGTGCCTTACGACGGGCCAGTTCGGTGGCGGATTGAACTTTCTTCACGGAAGCCTGGCGCGGGTTCGCGGAATGCGTGGAGTAGGCGAGCATCGCCACCTTGGGGATAGTATTGGTAAGATGCCCGGCGAGACCGGCAGTGGTGATTGCGATATCGGCAAGCTGTTCGGCGGTGGGATCAGGGATGACGCCACAATCGGCGAGGAACAGGACACCATCGCAACCGAATTTCGCTTCTTCCGATTCCAGAATCTGCATCGAAGAGACGGTCTCGACTCCAGGTTGCCGCGGCAAAGTTTGCAGGATGGTGCGCAGGCCGGAAGCGGCGTGCGTGGTGGCGCCAGAGATGAGCGCATCGGCTCCGGAGGTCGCGACCATGAGGCACGCGAAGTAGTTAGGATTGAGGACTAATTCGCGCGGATCACCTTGGAGGTTGGTATTGCCATAGCGCTGGATGGATTCGAGCTTTTCGATGTAACCCTTCAGCTCATCACTGCGCTCGGGTTCGATGATGCGAATATCATCGAGTCGGATATTAAGCCGAGCGGCGTTGACTTTGATGCGCTGCCGATCGCCGATCAGAATGGGCACCCCCAGCTTTTTAGTGGCGAATTGACGGGCCGCTTGGATGACGCGCGGGTCGGCACCTTCGGGGAAGACGATGCGCTTAGGGTGATTCTGCAGTCGGGCGGAAAGACGTGAAATAAGGGACATTGGATAATGGGGGCGCCCATGGGACGCCGCATACGTCCCATTAGGCGTAAGACTGATAAAAGGGCGAGACGGAAGGCGTCTGCCATCCGACTCCTTGTCAGCCAATCACTTGGCGGGCGTAGGCAGGGTAGGGTTGAAAGCTGGGTACCCTTTAAGTGCGGTGCGACTGGCGTCGGTCACCGGGTAGCCTAACAGCGTGAAATAATCAGCCACATTGGCTTTGGCGGCGTGGCCGTAGCGTAAGACAAAAGAGTTTTTAAGCTCCGGAATCGCCGTATTAGCTTTCTCGGGCGTCGTGGCGTAAGAGCGCAGCGCCTCGCGAAGGGGTCCCCAGCCGTGGGCACGAATAAGGACGACAAAGGTAGAAAGTTGTTCGAACGGTCCGAGATTGGGTGGGGTCGCGAGGCGTTTGCTTAAAAGAACATCCAGTTTGACCATCGCAGGGTGGCCTTGGCCGGGCGGCTTGCCCACGAGTTTTTCCATCACGTAGAGAGAAAACAGATTACAGGTGACTTCCGTCTGGCCTTCGAAAGTCCAAGACTTGCGTTGATGGTTATGGCCGAGTTCATGAAAGAAGCCCCAATTACCTTCTTTGATTAATTTCGGGAGATTGATCGCGTCCGCTTCGGAGGGATCAATCCAGCACATGAAAGGGTAGCCGGAGTGCATGAAGCCGGCGGAAATCTGTCGATCGGGCATGACGCGCTCGGGGGCTAAGCGCTTTAGGGCGATGAGGTCATCTTCCAATACCATCGCTTTATCCCACCATTCCAAGAGCGGCTTGGGGTCGGCGACTTTCTTTAATTCCGAAGTGCGGATATGGAGGATGACTTGTTTGCCAACGAGGGTAGCCCAAGGAGCGGGCTCGTGTTTGGCTTTGCTCCAGGATTCGGGAGTATCTTTGCCCAGGATATAAGTCGGTGCGGCCACTGCGTTCGTAAATTGCAGAGGCGATCCTGGCACGGCCTTTTCAGGGGCTTTTCCCCCTTTGTTTTGGACGTGAATGAAGAGCTGGCCGCCAAACGCGTTGCCAATCTTATTTGCGCCGATTTTTAATTCGAAGGAGCGACTGATCAGCGGGAAGCGGTTCCACTTATCAAGTTTGAAGAGACTGTCGCGGTGGCCGCCGACCACGATTTTTACGATTCGTCCCGCGGGAAGGGTGGTGGCGTGCACGACGAGGACTTCGCCCGGGGCGGCGTAGAGACCGGTTTCCTGCCAGACTTCCGGACCCGTGGCGAGGTTGGGGGCATTGCCTGCGGCGGTGTCCCAACGGGTGAGCAGATTGGCATCGTAGCTTACCGTCCGGTTGACTCTTTCCTTGGCCGTGACTTCTCCAGGGAAATCTTTCGCCGCCGGGTGGGCGGAAAATGTCCCCGGCTCTTTCGCCATGTAGGACTTGATGGCTTCGTGTAGCGCGGGGCGCTCGGCCTCGGCGGGTTGGACGAATGGCGACTTGGCTCCCGGGGTGATCGTTTCCGGATTCGTCGCGGCACCAACCAAAATAAACGATAAGACTAATATGAGGAGCGGACGCATGGGGTGATGGGGTTCAAGGTAGCCTTAACTTTATCTCCCTAAGTCCAATCTCTAAACCCCGATTTTTATCGGAGGTTCCCGAGCGTTATCAGCGGAACACGACGGTTTTATGACCAGCCAGCAGCACGCGATCCTCGACGACGGCGCGCAGGCCGCGGGCGAGGACGACCTTCTCGATGTCTTTGCCAAGTTCGACCATGTCTTCGGGGGAATCGGAATGGTCGACGCGAATCACGTCTTGTTCGACGATGGGGCCCTCATCGAGGTCCGGCGTCACAAAGTGGCAAGTGGCACCGATTAACTTGACGCCACGCCGATGGGCTTGGTGGTAAGGTTTGGCGCCGGCGAATGAAGGCAAGAAAGAGTGATGGATGTTGATGATTTTGCCGGCGAAGTTGCGGCAGAGCTGCGCGTCGAGTACCTGCATGTAACGGGCGAGCACGATGAGGTCGGCTTTCTCCTGCCGGAAAATTGTCTCCATCTGCCGATAAGCCGCATCTTTGTTTTCTGGCGTGACGGGGATGTAATGAAAAGGTATGCCGTGGGCTTCGACAATCTTGCGATGGTCTTCGTGGTTGGAAATGACGCAGGGGACGATGAAGGCGAAATCTTGGGCGACGTGACGGGCGAGCAGGTCGTAGAGGCAGTGTTCCTGTTTGGAGCAGAGAAGAATGACGCGACGCGGCTTTTGCGAATCGGAGAGCAACCAATCCATCTTATATTTTTGGGCGATGGGCGTGAATCGTGTACCGAATTCTTCGGCGGGAAAAGCAAAGGAGCTGGCCCGCATTTCGACGCGCATGAAGAAGCGGGACAGTTCGGTTTCGGAATGTTGGCTGGCTTCGGTGATCCAGCCTTGGTGTTGGGCGATAAAGGAAGATACCTCGGCGACGATACCGCTGGTATCGGGGCAGGAAAAACTGAGGGTGAGGGTACGGTCCATAGGGCAGGATGGAAGGGTGGAGGCGAGTGGGTCAAGTCGCAGCCTCAGGCTCGAGGCTCGGCTTGCTCATTTTCGGCACTTTTTAAGCCTCAAATCATCCGGGGGTGGCTTTCCTGTGGGATTGACCAGCCCCGCTCTCATCCTAAATTGACCCCTTACCTTTTCCGAAGATGGCTAAAACACTGTTCCAAAAAGTCTGGGAAGCGCACGCGGTGCGCAAGTTGCCTAATGGGCAGACCCAGCTATTTATCGGCACCCACCTCATCCATGAGGTGACGAGTCCCCAGGCCTTCGGCATGCTCCGGGACCTGGGCCTCAAGGTGAAATACCCACAGAGGACCTTCGCCACCGTCGACCACATTGTCCCAACGAATGAGCTCAAGGAGCCTTATTCCGACCCCATCGCCCAAGAGATGATCGAGGCCCTCCGGAAGAACACTCAGGACTACGGCATCCGTTTCTTCGACACCCATACGGGTACGCAAGGTATCGTCCACATGGTGGGTCCGGAGCAGGGTATCACCCAGCCTGGTACGACCATCGCCTGTGGCGACTCGCACACGGCCACCCACGGTGCGTTCGGCGCAATCGCTTTCGGTATCGGCACCACGCAGGTACGCGACGTGCTTGCCACCCAGACGCTGGCGCTGAGCCCACTCAAAGTCCGCCGTATCGAGGTCAACGGCAAGCTCGCACCCGGCGTCTACGCCAAGGACGTGATTCTTCACATCATCCGTAAGCTCGGCGTCAATGGCGGCATCGGTTACGCCTATGAATACGCCGGTACGACCTTCAACGCCTTCTCGCTCGAGGAGCGCATGACCGTCTGCAATATGTCGATCGAAGGCGGTGCCCGTTGTGGTTACGTGAACCCCGACCAAAAGACTTTCGACTACATCAAGGGCAAGCCCTTTGCACCCAAGGCGGCGGACTGGGATGCGGCGGTTGCCCGCTGGCAGTCTTTCGCTTCCGATCCGGGTTGCGCTTACGATGAGGTCGTTAAGTTCGAGGCCTCGGAAATCCGTCCGACCGTCACCTGGGGTATCACGCCTGGTCAGGCTATTTTTATCGACGAAAAGATGCCTGCCTTAGAAACCTTGAACGCGGCCGACCGTCAGACGGCGGAGGATGCTTACAAGCATATGAAGTTGGCTCCCAACACCCCAATCAAGGGCACCAAGGTCGATGTCTGTTTCCTGGGTTCGTGTACCAATGGCCGCATCTCCGATTTACGTGAAGTCGCCAAATATCTCAAGGGTCGCAAGGTCAGCGCTTCGGTCAAGGCCATCGTCGTACCAGGTTCCCAGCTCACGGCCATCCAAGCCGTCCATGAGGGTCTCGATAAGATTTATATCGAAGCCGGCTTCGAATGGCGTGGCGCGGGTTGCTCGATGTGCCTTGCGATGAATCCTGACAAGCTCGTGGGTGATCAGCTCTGCGCCAGCTCCTCGAACCGTAACTTTAAAGGCCGCCAAGGCTCGCAAACCGGTCGAACAATCTTGATGAGTCCCCTGATGGTCGCCGCCGCGGCGATCACCGGTCAGATTACGGACGCCCGCGAAGTCTTTAAGGTCTAATGTCCGTCTCCGCTCCAGTCGCCCGCGTGCTTGAGCGTATCGCCTCCGGCGAGTCCGTAACGGTCGCCTGTGTCGCGGAAGGCGTCCGGGTCCAGCCAGACGTCATAGTTGATGCCCATTACGACGGTAAGCCCGTCTGCACGGTGACGCTGCCTTGGGTTATCGACGGGTATGCCCTTTTGTTTGCCGACGAGACCGTCGCCGCATCCATCGCCGAAGACCGTCTCGCCGCGATGGCTTCGGCCTTGGCGATGCCGGTCTGCATCATTCGTCACGCCTCGGCGCCTGCCGCCTAATTTTTCTTAACGTCATGTCCCTCGCCCAAATCACTCAAGTCAAAGCCCTCGCGCTCGCCGTTCCGGGCGACGATATCGATACGGACCGCATCATCCCCGCGCGCTTCCTGCGTTGCGTGACTTTTGATGGCCTCGGCGAGCACGCCTTCCGCGATGAACGCACGGGTCCCGACGGCAAGGAGCGGGCGCACCCGATGAACTCGGCCCAGGCCGGCAAAATCGCCACCGCCAAGCAGGGTGTCATGGTGGTTGGTTTTAACTTTGGTTGCGGAAGTTCCCGTGAGCACGCTCCGCAATCTCTCTGGCGCTTCGGTTTCACGGCCTTCGTGGGCGGTAGCTTCGCCGAAATCTTCTTCGGTAATTCCACCACCTTGGGCGTCCCTTGTGTGACCCTCTCCAAGGAAGATCTCGCCGAGTGCGACGCCTTTGTCCGCGCCAATCCGGAGGTCGAAGTCACCGTCGACATCGAGAAACTCACCGTCTCCGCGGGGGCTAAGACCTGGAAGGCCGACATGGCGGCTTCGGCACGGGATGGACTGACCAAGGGTAAATGGGATCCCATCGCCGATTTGCTCGAAGGTGCTGACTCGGTCGCTAAGACTGCCAGGGGCCTTGCTTACGTCGAAGGCAAGTAAGCGCTTTAGGTTAGAAAGCAAAAAGGCCGCCCAGTGGGCGGCCTTTTTATTGTTAAACAAAGAGGAGCTTAGCCCTTCCAGACGCGGAGGAGGGCGTCGGCCATGTCAGACGGCGTGGCCGCGACGGAGATGCCGCACTCCTCGAAGATCTTGATCTTGGCGGCGGCGGTATCTTCGGCTCCGCCGATGACGGCACCAGCGTGGCCCATGCGACGTCCGGCCGGAGCGGTGGCGCCAGCGATGAAGCCCGCGACGGGCTTCTTGCAGTGCTCCTTGATCCAGCGGGCGGCTTCGACTTCGGCATTACCGCCGATTTCGCCAATCATGATGATGGCATCGGTTTCCGGGTCGTCGTTGAAGAGCTTGATGACGTCGAGGTGCGAGGTGCCGTTGACGGGGTCGCCGCCGATGCCGACGCAGGTCGACTGGCCCTTGCCTCGGCAGGTAAGCTGCCAGACGGCTTCATAGGTCAAGGTGCCGGAGCGGGAGACTACGCCGACATTGCCGCGGCGGTGAATGTAGCCCGGAGCGATGCCGATACGACAGCCACCGTGGGACTTGTCGCCACGACCAGGGGTCACGACGCCAGGGCAGTTCGGTCCGATGAGGCGCGTACGGCGTCCGGCCATGGCGCGCTTGGCGCGGACCATGTCACGGACCGGGATGCCTTCCGTGATGGCCACCGCGAGATCGAGGTCGGCGTCGAAGCATTCCAGGATGGCGTCGGCCGCGAAGGGCGGGGGGACGAAGATGGCGGAAACCGTCGCACCGGTTTGTTTGGCGGCCTCGGCGACGGTGTTGAAGATCGGTACCTTGAAACCATTGTGCTCGAAGACTTGGCCACCCTTGCCCGGCGTGACGCCAGCGACGAGTTGCGTACCGTAGTCGAGGGAAAGGCGGGCGTGGCGGGCGCCGAAGTCACCCGTGATGCCTTGCACCATAAGGCGGGTCTTTTCGTGGACGAGAATAGACATGGAAGTGGGAGTTGGTCGGATTACTTGTTGTTGACCAGTTTCACGATTTTCTGGGCGGCATCGGCCATCGAGTCGCCGGAGACGATCGTCAGGCCCGAAGCGGCGAGGGTGGCCTTACCAGCTTCGACGTTATTACCTTCGAGGCGGACCACGAGGGGCAGCTTTAGGCCGGTTTCCTTGACCGCTTCAACGATGCCCAGAGCGATCACGTTACAATCCATGATGCCTCCGAAGATATTGACCATGATACCTTTTACGTTCGCATCCCCGAGGATGATTTTAAAAGCCGCGGTGACTTGGTCTTTCGTCGCGCCGCCGCCGACGTCGAGGAAGTTGGCCGGGCTGCCGCCGAAGTGCTGGATGATGTCCATCGTGGACATCGCTAAGCCCGCGCCATTGACGAGACAGGCGATATTGCCGTCGAGGGCGATGTAGGAGAGGCCGAATTTAGAAGCCTCGATTTCCTTGGCATCCTCTTCGTTCAAATCGCGGAGCGCGACGACGTCAGGGTGACGGAAGAGCGCGTTGTCGTCGAAGGAGACCTTGGCGTCGAGTGCGAGGAGTTTGCCTTCTTTGGTCACGAGGAGCGGATTCACTTCGACCATCGCGCAATCCTTATCCCAATAGAATTGGTAGAGCTTGGTGACGAGCGTCACGCACTGTTTGAAGATCTCGCCGGAGAAACCGAGGGAGAAGGCGATCTGGCGGGCTTGGAAAGCTTGGAGGCCCACGGCTGGGTCGACCTGGACTTTGAAGATCTTCTCCGGGGTGTGGTGCGCGACGTGCTCGATTTCCATGCCACCTTCGGTCGAGGCCACGATGACGGGGCAGGAGGTCGCACGGTCGAGGAGGATGGCGAGGTAGTATTCGTCGTCGCGGCCGTCGGGGCGCTTGCCCAGGTTGGCGGCTTCGGTGAAGTAGATGGTCTGAACTTTGCGGCCAGCTTCGCCCGTCTGGGCGGTCACGAGGGTGTTGCCGAGCATCGCTTGGGCGTTCTCGAGAGCCTTTTCTTTGGTGGCGGAAAATTTGACGCCACCCTTGAAGCCATTGGTGAAAGTGCCTTTGCCGCGGCCGCCGGCATGGATTTGGGATTTAACCATGAAGCCGTGGGTGCCGTCGAGTTGCGCGAGCGCGCCCTCGAATTCTTTCGCCGTCTGCACGGCGGCGCCTTTGGGGACGGCCACGCCGAACTTTTCGAACAGCGTCTTGGCTTGGTATTCGTGAATATTCATGGAGAGGTGGGAAGGGGAAGGGGGTAGGGTCGGTCGCGCCCTTAGGCTACGACCGTGGCGAAAGAGCAGGGTCTTGGTTAACCCTTGAGTTCGGCTTCCTTCGCCTTGAGGGACTTTTCGATATCGGCTGTAAACTTGTCGGTGTGCGTCTGGATTTCCTTATCTGAGCGCTTCATCTCGTCGTCGGTGACGAGTTTGTCCTTGTTCGCTTTCTTTAAAGATTCGAGACAATCGCGACGCGCATTGCGGACGCGGACTTTGCCTTCTTCGGCCATCTGGGTGGCACGTTTGGCGAGCTCCAGGCGACGTTCGCCGGAGAGCGAAGGGACGGGGCAGCGGAGGAAGTTACCTTGGGGGACGGGATTGATGCCGATGTTCGCGGACTGGATAGCTTTGCGGATATCTTCCATGGCGCCTTTGTCGAAAGGTTGGACGACGATGGATTGAGCGTCGGGCGTGGTGATCGCGGCCATATCCTTCAAGCGCTGGGTCATGCCGTAGGCTTCAATGTGCACTTGGATGTTTTCGACCATGCCGGGGTTGGCCTTGCCGGTGTGCAGGGTGCCGAATTCATTCAAGGTCCATTCGAAGGCTTTTTTCATATTATTGCCCCCGTCGGCGATGGTTTTTTTGATATCCATGGTGGTATGTTTTTTTGGTAAAGATTTAACCGACGATGGTGCCGATCCGTTGGCCCATGACCGCTTTTTTGACGGCGCCGGCATCCGACATCGAGAAGACGATGATCGGTAGCTTATTGGCTTCGCAGAGCGAGAAGGCTTCGGCATCCATCACGCCCAGGCGTTTGGTTAAGGCTTCGGCGTGGGAGATTTTTTCGTAACGCTTAGCGTCTTTGAATTTCATCGGATCCTTATCATAGACGCCATCGACCTTGGTGGCTTTTAGGATCGCGTCGGCCCCGATTTCGTTAGCGCGTAAAGCGGAAGCGTAGTCGGTGGTGCAGTAAGGATTGCCCGTGCCAGCGACAAAAATTACGATGCGTCCGCGTTCGAGGTGGCGGGTGGCACGGCGCTGGATGAAAGGTTCGGCGATCCGGTCCATCGGGATGGCGGTCATCACCCGGACTTCGAGGCCAGCTTTTTCCAGGCGATCCATCAAGGCCAGCCCGTTGATCACCGTCGCGAGCATACCCATGTTGTCCCCCGTCGTACGGTCGGTGCCGTTGGAGCGCGCGCCGGCCAAGCCACGGAAAATATTTCCACCCCCGACAACCACGGCGACTTGGGTCCCGATTTTTTGGATGGAACGGAGTTCTTCCGCAAGACGATCGAGGACGGCGCTGTCGATGGCCTCGCCGGTTTCATCGTTACGCAAGGCCTCACCACTGATTTTTAGTACGATACGACGGTACTTCGGCTTTTTTGAGGTGGTGGCGGGCATACAGGGGAAATGAGCGACTCCGCCCCCAGCGTCAACCCCGCCTTGGTCTCGCTTGACTCCTTGGTATAATCCGCTCTTCAGTCCTATTACGCAGTCCGATGGTGTAATGGTAGCACAGGAGTTTTTGGTTCTCCTTGTCCAGGTTCAAATCCTGGTCGGACTACGTACCTTTTCATGAAATCGCTCGTTGGCTTATTGGGGCAAAAAGAACCCCGGAGGGCCGGGGTGCTGGAGGGGTGGGCTGAAGTCGGGCTTAAGCGCGGCCGAGGTATTCCTTGTTCTCGGTGCTGACCTTGATCTTCTCGCCCTGCTTGATGAAAAGCGGGACGTTGACCGTGAGGCC
>Ga0049084_10000532_pt1 | contig 15004 bp, 17 predicted proteins | sample GreLakmeON33MSRF_FD_66720 | JGI IMG/M metagenome (GOLD analysis project Ga0049084, IMG submission 66720) | Freshwater lentic microbial communities from great Laurentian Lakes, MI, USA - Great Lakes metaG ON33MSRF | ecosystem: Environmental > Aquatic > Freshwater > Lake | place: Great Lakes... | reverse complement strand
TCGTCGAGTTGTTCCGGTTGTTCCATGCGGGGAGAGTGGCGGAGGTGGCGGCGCATTTCAATCCTTCACCTCGGCAAAGATTTTGCGGATGCGTCGGACTTTTTCTGGAGCGCGGCCATCGTTGTGCCGACGGGTCTGAATCCCGGCGACAAGTATCATCTGGTCTTTGTGACGAGCACGACGCGTGACGCGACCTCAACAGCTATCGCGGACTACAACGCCTTCGTGCAATTAGCCGCCAACGCTGCCGGCATTGGCAGCGGCGATGGAGTTGACTGGTTTGCCATCGGCAGCACGGCGACGGTGGCCGCCCGGGATAACGCGGTGGTAGGTGCCAACACCCCCGTCTACCTGTTGAACGGCACGACCAAAGTGGCCGACAACTTCGCGGACATGTGGAGTGGCAACATCGACTTCAAAATAAACCGAACGGAGACCGGCGCTACTTACAGCGGGCTTGTTTGGACTGGTTCTGCAGGTGATGGGGAAATACCGGATTGGGGATACCAGTGGTTGGGGGACAATAGGTTTGGGGGGACAGATGACGAAGAGGGACCAGTCCGCGGTTCCGCCAATGCGGCGAACGCGACGTGGAACGATAGCGGGGGGTCGGTTTCCACCACTCTTCTTCCTTTCTATGCCTTGTCTGAGGAGTTGACCGTGCAGTCGGTGCCCGAGCCGGGAACGATGGGGCTCTTGGGCCTCGCCAGCGTCGCGCTCCTCCTGCGTCGTCGGCGTAAGAACTGACGCTTTCTCAACAAGCAAGTCTCTTGCAAGGCCCCGTCGGACCGGCGGGGCCTTATTGTTTTTCAGCAGCACGACCCCAACGGTTCATTCCGTCCATCAAGCCACCGGCTTCCCGGTTCCGCGATGAACCTAACCCGCATGTCTCACGCTGCGAACCCCGACAGGGGTTCTCCCATGAATAGCCCTAAAGGGGTCACCAATTGTGGTGGAGTTGTCGCATCCTGTCGTGGAGGCCGGCATTTTCGAGGCAGACACCGGCACGGCGCTGATCCTTGCAAATTTCCAGTATGCTCCCATCCCGGAGCTAATCGTGACCATCCCCCTGCGCAAAGCTCCGAAGAAAGTGACCTCGATGGAAAAAGGAAACCGGCCGTTCACCCTTGGCCCATCGAACGGAAAACAATCCGCCACCGGATTCACCACCATCGCCAAGTTCAAGCTGCCGCTGGGATGGAATGACATCGTGACCTTGGAGTGAACACCCAGGCGTTTTGCCGCGGTTCCGCCCGGAAGGAAGCGACCCACGGAAGGCGGTGCCTGAGGTTCGAAACGGTCAGAAGCAACTTTCCAGACAATACCATTCAGGCAATTATCTACCGCTTGCCCCGAGCATCCTTCGTTTACTTCCCGCGGCGGCGCTTATCGAGTTTGGCCTTGGAGATCTCCTCGTCGGAAAGCTTACCGTCATGGTCGAGGTCGAATTCTTTCAGCGGGCCCGTCTTGTCCGCCTCGAAGGCCTTGCGAAATTCCGCCACTTCATCGCCGGTGATTGCATGGTCTCCATTTTTGTCGAACGCCTCGGCGGCTTTTCTGGAATCACTCGCGTCCTTGAGCCGCTGGCCGGCCCCAGTACGTTTATTTGGGCCCGCAGAAGCTGGCGTGGACATGGTGAAGGTGACAAGGGCGACAATGGCTGTGATAATGAGGGTGCTTTTCATTTTGTTCTTGGTGTTGGATGTGTTGTGGATCAGGGGAGATTTTCCAACCGCACGGAAACGCGTAAGATCGAGCAGGCGAATCCCGATCGTTGGCAACATAAACCCCCGGCTGACGATACGCGAAGCGCCGTGGTCGCAGGTGTGGGCATGGTGCGAAACTGAACTTTGAACCGAGATGGTTGCATGACTGGCAATTTGTATTCTGCCCACAGTCACATCGTGCGAAAGGGAGGACAAGCCTTATGACAATGGAAACGCCGCCGCCCGTTTCGAAATCCACCACCATCAGGACCAGCAGCGCAGGGGGAGGTTTTCACCTGCGCCCTACCAGCCGGAACGATAGGGGCGGCGGACAAAGGCGTTGGCCTCGGGCGTGTTCGTGAACGCGAGCTTGACAGCATCCCATTGGAGAACGGCCTTCGGAAAACGCGTGGCGACCCCGCCAAGGAGCACCGCTTCAGTCAGCGGACCGGAATAGGTGAAGGGCGTGGAAGTATTGGGCCGGGCGCCGAGAATGGCGTCGAGGTATTCGTGAAAGTGGTTGGTGCCTTCCGCCTTTTCCACCGGACGTCCGGCGGCGGCACCGAACAGGTGGGGCGGCGCAAAATGAGGAAGCACCATGACTCCGTCCGTGCCGAGGAACAGACTGCCTTGGTCGGGAATGACTGCGCTCTTGTCTCCCTCCTTCGTGCCGGCGGGTCGCGCCAGCGCCTGAACCCTCGCGGGTGGCCGCTGGTCGCCGTCATACCAGACGACCTTCACGGTTTTGCCCTCGGTGTAGGCGGTGCCGGGGAATTCGTAGTGGATCACCGCATCCGTGGCCCACGAGTGCGCGTTGGGCGCGGGGCCTTCGCTGCGCACGCTGAGTGGGGCGGTGAGGGCCAGCGCGGCGAAGACGGAGTCGTAAATGTGGCAGCCCATGTCGCCAAAGGTGCCGGTGCCAAAGTCGAGGCGTTTGCGCCAGTTGAGGGGATGATACCATTGATTGCCGATGAAGGGACGCTCGCCGCAGACCCCAAGCCAGAGATCCCAGTGCAAGCCCTGGGGAACAGGGGCGGCACGGTCGGGCATCGCTCCATTGTCCCCCCATTTCTTGCTACTCCACGCGTGGACCTCGCGAACTTTGCCGATGATCCCGCCCTGAATGAGACGCACCGCGGTGCGATACTCCGAAGTGGTGTGCTTGTGGATGCCCATCTGCGTGATGCGCTTTTTTTCCAGTGCGAGGGCGGTCATCGCGCGAACCTCCGCGATGTCGTGCGCGAGCGGCTTCTGCCCATAGACGTGGAGATTGCGCTTCAGCGCCGCCAGGCCGATGGGCGCGTGCATGTGGTCGGGCGTGGAGATGTTCACGCTGTCCAGATCGGTTTCCTTTTCCAGCAATTCGCGGAAGTCCGTATAGACTTTCGCGCGGGGGAATTTCTTGCGAAAACCGGCGGTGCGCTTCTCATCGACATCGCACCCGGCCACCACCTCGAGCGCGGGATGTTTGGCGAACGCATCGATGTCAACCGCCGCCTGCCCCATGCAACCGAAGGTCGCGTGGCGGATCTTGCCATTGGGTGAAACGGCACGCGCGCCGCTGGTGACCCACGGTGCGATCACCGCGCCAAGGGCGAGTTCTTGGATAAAGGAGCGGCGGGAACGGAGGCGGGCGGTCATGCCTCATCGTTCTCGGTTCGTGTAAAGGATGTCAATGCAGCTCACGAGAATCTGGGCCACCATTGCCGGACTACGAAAAATCGCGATTGACGCGGCGAGACAGAGGCGCAGAGTCGGCCCCATGATCCCTGTGCACAGGCAATTTCGGATGCTGGCTGATGGCAGCGCCGGCCATTCCTATTGCCAGGCCGGGCGGCGTTCCGCCTGCCTGTCACAAACTGAAAATGAGAAATGAGCCTCCAAGCCAGCCAGCGTGGCGGCGAATTGCGACCACGACCGCTCTACTGCTGGCCACGGCGGCCGCCTTTGCCTACGAACCGACGTCACACTACATCATCAAGGACATCGAAGGCTGGCAGGTTTACGTCCACCGGGACCTGCTCGCAGATGGCAAGCAGCAGGAGATCGGCAAGCCGGCCCTGCGCCAGTTGAATTACGGCCTGGCCAAGGCGAAGCAAATGGTCGCCAGAGAGCCGCTGGAAAAACTCCAGAAGGTGAAGATCTGGCTGGAGGTGGACTCGACGAATGGCAAGCACGGCGGCACGGCGGCCTATCAGTATCATCCAGACCTCGACTGGCTCGAGAAGATGGATTTCAACCCGGGCAAGGTCAGGTGTGTCGAGTATGGCACGGCCGCCGGACTCGCCAAGCGGGCCGATTTCCAGACGGTGCAAGTGACGATGCACGAACTGGCCCATGCCTATCACCACCAGGTTCTGGGCTTTGAAGATCCGGATGTGCTGGCCGCTCACAAGCGGGCCGGCACCGAGGGCAAGTATCCCGCCAACGACTGGGTCGTCCGCGCTGATCACAAGGAGTTCTTCGCCGGACTGACCACCCGCTACTTCGAATCCGAAGAGCGCCGCAAGGAAATCATCGAGCGCGATCCGGTCTTCGCGAAAAAGCTGGAACAATTTTGGGGCAAGCCCAAAGCGCTGTTTGCTACCCCGCTGGACGCATCGCCCTGACCGCGCTCCATCAAGATCTCCAACCACAGCATTGCAAGCGTCTGGCGGTTCGGAAAACATCCAGGACATCACATGAAACGAATTAAAAAGATTATTTTTTTAAGTGCAGTGCTGGCGTGGCCGGTGGCGGCGGCGGATACGATGACGCAAACTGCGGACGGTGTCGCCACGTGGACTCCGGGCACTCCGGGAACAAAGATAAAGAGCGATTATGCCGCTTCACGCTGGGGGATGTTTGACATCGCGGCAAATTTGGAAGCCCCGGCCGCCGGTAAAGTAAAGCTGACGATCGACGGCAAGGATGCGGCCGGAACGGCGGACGGCGCGGCCGCCACCGTGAAACTGGGCCGTGTGTATTTGGAAAAGGACGGCCGCCTTCCGCTCACCATCGAGACTGAGCCCGCCGACGCGGCCAAGGCGCTCACGATCAAGTCACTGGTTTTCACGCCGGCTCCGGAAGGCAAACCGGTTGTGCAGTCGGAAGATCTCTCGATCACGCTCCAGGCCCGCGACTCGATTGTCCACGGACGAACGCTGCGTTACGAATACCGGCCGGACAAAAACACACTTGGGTATTGGGGCAACGAAAAAGACTGGGTGAGCTGGGATTTTGAACTGAAGAAACCGGGCAAGTTTATTGTGTTCGTCATGCATGGCAGCGGCGGCGGCAGTGAGATTGAGATTGCCGTGGATGAACAGAAGTTGAACTGGATCACGAAAAATACCGGGGGATTTCACACCTTTACGTTTCTCGAGGTCGGCACGCTCACTCTCACCAAGCCGGGCCCGTTGAGCCTGACTTTGAAGCCAACCAAGAAAGTCGGCGGCGCCATCATGGATCTGCGGCAGGTGATTTTGATTCCGGTGCTGAGGTGATCGCAACCAGACTGTCGTATGAATTATCGCACCATCGCACTGCTCGCCTGGATTCTCCCGCTCGCCTTTTGTGGGGCGGCCGATCCATTCCTGACCATCGAAGGCCAGGCCGGACCCGGTAAAAGACAGCACATCGTTTTTGTCACCGGGGAGGAATATTATCGCTCGGAAGAAGGCATGAGCATGTTCGCGAAAATTCTGGCCCGCCATCATGGTTTTAAATGCACTGTGCTCTTTTCCATCGACCCGGCCACGGGCTTCATCAATCCCAATCGCAACACGAGCCTGCCCGGGCTGTCCGCGTTGGACAGCGCCGACCTAATGGTGATTTTCGCCCGATTCCGCAAGCTGCCCGACCCGGACATGAAGCACATCGTGGACTACGTCAACGCCGGGAAACCCGTCCTGGGCTTACGCAACGCGACGCACGCCTTCCAGTATCCGCCCAACAGTCCAAGCCCCTACAAGAACTGGGACTTCAACAGCAAGGCGTGGCCCGGCGGATTCGGCCAGCAGATTCTGGGTGATACGTGGATTGCCCATTTCGGCAATTTTCAAAAAGAGGCCACGCTCGCCCATATCAACAAGTCGCAACGCGATCACCCGGTCCTGCGCGGTGTCGGCGACACGATCTTTTGTCATACCGACGTTAATTCGGTAAAGCGGCTGACCGCCGGTGATGTCGTGCTCTTTCATGGACAGGTTCTCTCCGGGCTGAAACCGACCGACCCTCCCGTGACCGACCAGCGCAAAGATGTCCGGATGCCTTTTGCCTGGTTCAAGACCTACACCGCTCCCTCCGGCAAACAAGGGCGTTCTTTTACGACCACCGCCGGCGCGTCCTTGGACTGGCTCAGCGAAGATTTAAGGCGGATGATGGTCAACGCGATGCTGTCTCTGACCGGCCATGAGAAAGAAATACCGGAGAAAACTGATGTCTCGTTCATTGACCTATTCAACCCGCGGCCAACCGGAGCGCTCACTGACGCCGCCTGGGCCGCCGAAAAACTGACTCCCGCGAGCTTCGCCCTCCAGGCCAAATAGAAAACCGGCCTGCGCAACGCCAACGGGTGTTTTCAGCCGTGAATCCACAGACAATATTCCAATAGTTGGTCATCGCCTCGTCGTTCGGTTTCATCACCGCCACCACCGCCGCGCCCTCCGGCGAAAAGGACGCCGAAGGGTTTGTCTCCATCTTCGCCGGCAAAACTCTCAACGGCTGGGAGGTCAAGCCGGCCAAGGAGTCAAAGGCATGGAAGGTCCGTGACGGCATGATCGTCGGTTCCGACGGCCAGAAACGAAGCCACCTTGTTTTCGAAAATAAACAACTCGCGGACTTTGAGATCAAACTCAGCTACCGCTTTCCCGGAAAGGGCAACAGCGGGATCAGCATTCGCGCCCGCGAAGACAATGCGGGCCAACGGGAGTTTTAAAGCTACCACACCGATCTGGGCCACGTCGGCATCGGGAAACATATCCTGGGCGCCTGGGATTTCCAGACACCCGGACGTAAGGAGCACGGCTTTTTCTGCGGCCAGAGACTGGTGATCGATAAAAATGACCGCCCGACGGTGACCCCGATCGAAGGTGCGGTCACCACCGCCGACATCAGCCAGGAAGGTTGGAACGACATCCATGTGATTGCCCGGGGCAACAACTTCAAATTCTTCATCAATGGCAAACCCGCCTCGGAATTCACCGAGCATCTCCCCAAGGAAAAGAGCCTCGAAGCCGGCACGATCCAACTGCAACTGCACGATCCGGGCACGATCGTTCACTTCAGAAACGTCCGACTGAAGATTTTGAACTAAAGGCAGAATCTATCCCGCCACCACGGCAAGCCTGCCGCGCATAGATTTCATGTTTTTGCCTGGCAGGGAGACCGCCTCTCGCCAGCAACAACAGACCCACTGCAAAATCCGCGCCCGCTCGGATGGAAATGACTCGCGCATTGAAAACTGGACAGTTTTCGTCACAGTCACATCAAACGCAAAACACCGATGCAATCAACAGCCAGATTCCACCCTTCCACAGGCTCACGATGGTGGCTGGTCGCGCTCCTCGCCGTCTGGCTTCCGGCCTTGTCCCCCGCCGTGGAGATCACCGTCTTCGCCGCCGCGAGCCTGACCGAAAGCCTCAAGGAAATCGCCGCCGCCTATGAAAAGAAAACCGGCGACAGGATTTTGTTAAACTTCGGCGCGTCCAGTTTTCTGGCCCGACAAATCGAGGAAGGCGCGCCCGCCGACATCTTTTTCTCCGCCGACGAAGCCCGGCTGGACGGACTGGAAACGAAGGGGCTCATCGTAAAACAATCGCGCCGCAGCTTCCTCGCCAACTCGCTCGTCATCATCACTGCCGCCGACAGCCCGCTGCAGATCAAATCGGTCGACGAATTGACCCGGGTGAAGCGTTTCGCGCTGGCCGATCCCAAGACGGTGCCGGCCGGAATTTACGCGCGCCAATATCTGGAAAAGGTCCGGCTCTGGCAGACGCTCGAACCGAAGGTGGTGCCCGTGGACAACGTCCGCGCGGTCCTCGCCGCCGTCGAGTCCGGCAACGTGGATGCCGGGATGGTTTACGAGACCGATGCCGCCATCTCGAAAAAAATTAAACTCGCCTGCCGGATCCCCGCGGCGGAAACTCCGGATATCAGCTACCCGCTGGCCGTGATCAAGTCCTCCAAACACCTCGCCGCCACCCGGAAATTTGCCGGGCATCTCGCGTCCGAAGAGGCCGGACGCATCTTTGCCAAACACGGCTTCATCGTCCGGAAACCAGCCGTATGACCGTCGAGGAATGGCAGATCGTCTGGTTCACCGCCTGGGTTTCGGCTCTCAGCACGGTGCTCATCCTTCCATTCGGACTGGGCGTGGCGTGGCTGCTGGCGCGGCGCGAATGGCCCGGCAAATCGCTCGTCGAAACCCTCGTCGCCCTGCCGCTCGTCCTGCCGCCAGTCGCGACCGGCCTGCTCCTCCTGAAACTGTTTGGACGCCGCGGAGCCATCGGCGGTTTTCTCCATGACACCATCGACCTCGACATCATCTTCACCTGGCGCGGCGTGCTGCTGGCGCTGGGCGTGATGTCCTTCCCGCTGCTCGTGCGCTCCGCCCGCGCGGCGTTTGAGGAGGTCAACCCGCGCCTCGAGCAGATCGCGCGCACGCTCGGCGCGGGAAACTTTCGCGTTTTCTGCACCGTCACGCTGCCGCTGGCCGGGCGCGGCATTCTTGGCGGGATGATCCTCGCGTTTGCCCGCGCTCTCGGGGAATTCGGCGCGACCATCATGGTTGCCGGCAACATTCCTGGAAAAACCTCCACCCTCTCGCTCGCCATTTTTCAATCCGTGCAGCTCGGCGAAGACGCGCATGCCTACCGTCTGCTGGGGGTGTCCGTTGCGCTGGCGTTTCTGGCCGTGTGGGGCGGCGAAATCCTCAACCGGCGGCGCAAAAGATTGCAATGAACCTGCGCCTGAAAAACATCTCGCTGCCGCTGGCCGGCTTCACGCTGGAGATCGATGTCGAACTGCACAGCCAGGTCACCGCCATCTTCGGCCCGTCCGGCGCGGGCAAGACCTCGCTGCTCGACACCCTCGCCGGATTGCGCCGCCCCCGTTCCGCCTTCATCGAGCTGAACGGCCGCGTCCTGACCGACACGGCGGCGGGCGTGGAAGTCCCCACCCGCCTGCGCGAAATCGGTTACGTGCCACAAGACCTCGCGCTCTTCCCCCACCTGTCCGTCCGGCGCAATCTGCTCTTCGGCCACAAGCCCGAGGCCGAGTCGCATCCGCTCTTCAACTTCGATCATGTGGTGAAAGTTTTGGAAATCGGCTCCCTCATCGAGCGCGGCGTGACCCTGCTCTCCGGCGGTGAAAAACAGCGCGTGACCCTGGCCCGCGCCCTCCTCTCCTCGCCGCGCCTGCTGCTGCTGGACGAGCCACTTTCCAGCCTGGACGCGAAATTGAAAAGCCAGATTCTCCCCTACCTCCAGCGCGTGCGGGACGAGTTTCACCTGCCCATGCTCTATGTGACGCACGATGAGTCGGAAGCCCTCGCGCTCTGCGAGGAAGCCCTCGTCATGGAGCGCGGGCGGCTGGTTGGGCAGCGCAAATGTTGACGGGCCGAGCCGCCGAAGTGGCCGCCTCCTTCAAAGCGCGGGTTGAAATGAGACGATGAACTCAGGCGGCCTGCGCGGCGCGGGAGGCGGCCAGGTCGGTCTTGCGCTGGTTGAGCGTGCGGAAAAATTCCCAGCCTTCGCGCAGCCGGCGAACGCAGACATCCTTGTCCGCGAGCATCGTCTTGATGATGCGCAGAATCGGTTTCGGGCGCAGATAATACTGGCGGTAGAAGCGGTCCACGGACTCGAAAATCTCCTCTTTGCTCAGGCCGGGATATTCGAGCGTCGATTGCTGCAGGCCGTCGTCTTCGACGAGGTCGGTCTTGTCCTTCTTGGCGAACCAGCCGTTCTGGCGGGCCATTTCGTAAAGCTCGGTGCCGGGATAGGGCGCGGCGAGCGAGACCTGGATGCTGAACACGTCGAGGTCCATCGCGTAACGGATGGTCTGCTCGATGGTCTCCTTCGTCTCGACCGGCAGGCCGAGAATGAAGGTGCCGTGGATGATCACGCCAAGCTCCTTGCAGACCTTGGTGAACTGCCTGGCTTCCTCGATGGTGATGCCCTTCTTGATGCGGTTGAGAATTTCCTGGTTGCCGGATTCGTAGCCGACGAGGAAGAGGCGCAGGCCGCATTCTTTCATCAGCTTGATCGTCTCGTAATTCACATTCGCGCGGCTGTTGCAGCTCCAGGTCATGCCGAGGGGCTTGAGTTTCTGCGCGATTTCGCGGGCGCGCGGGAGGTTCGCGGTGAAGGTGTCGTCATCGAAGAAAAATTCCTGGACCTGCGGGAAAAGTTTTTTCGCGTGGGTCATTTCGGCGGCGACGTTCTCTGGTGAGCGGACGCGATACTTGTGGCCGCCGATGGTCTGCGGCCAGAGGCAGAAGGTGCATTGCGCCGGGCAGCCGCGACCGGTGTAAAGCGAGAGATACGGGTCTTTGAGGTAGCCGATGGTGTATTTCTCGATCTCGAGGTCGCGCTTGTAAACGTCCGTGACCCACGGCAGCGCGTCCATGTCGTGAATGAGGGCGCGCTCCTTGTTGTGCGCGATCTTGCCGTCCTTCCAATAGGAAAGCCCGTCCACTTCGGAGAGCGGCCGGTCTTCGGCGACTTCCTTGCAGGTGAAATCAAATTCTTTGCGGCCCACCCAGTCAATGGCCCGGGAAGCCTTCAAGGTTTCCGTCGGCAGCACGGCGGCATGCGCGCCGATGAAGCCGATGGTCGTGGCGGGCCGCTGCGCCTTGATCGCCTCGGCGACCTTGCAGTCGTTTTTCAGCGAGGGCGTGGAGGTGTTAATGATGACGTGGTCGAAATTTTTCGCCTCGGCCAGACAGGCCTTCACGTCGATGTCGTGGGGCGGGCAATCCATGAGCTTGCTGTTCGGCACGAGCGCGGCGGGCTGCGCGAGCCAGGTCGGATACCAGAAGGAACGAATCTCGCGCTTGGCCTGGTAGCGCGAGCCGGCGCCGCCGTCAAAGCCGTCGAAGGAGGGAGGGGAGAGGAACAAGGTTTTGCTCATGTGATAAAAATTTCTGTGATTCGTGTGCGGATGGTGCTGCCGGTGCCGCGGAGGAACTATTCCTTCGCACCCGTTTTCCCGTCGGCAATTTTCGCCAGCAGCTCGTCGCGCTGCGTCGTGTCGCCGGTGCCGCAGGAGTCGCCTTCTTCGTGCGTGTGGCTTTCCTCCTTGCGGGAGAAGGCGGCCTGCGCGCCGTGCATCGCGGCGCGGGGGGAATTGATCGCGGCCTTGGCTTCGGCCAGATGTCCTTTGCCGACGGACACGCCGTTGAAGGCCAGGACGTTTTTGCCGGGCAGGTAGGGTTTGGGCTTCGCGCCGAAGTTGTATTTGATGTTCTTCCAGTTGTCGCCGGACTGGTAATTGGTGCCGAGCGCGCCGCTCGGATCGTAGCCGCAATGCACCATGCAGTTCTCGCAGCGCGGGTCGCGGGCCACGCCGTCCACCACGCCGTATTTCATCCAGTCCACCTTCGTGAGCATTTCCTGGTAGCCGGCGTAATGGCCGTCGGTCATCAGGTAGCAGGGGGCTTTCCAGCCGCGGACGTTGCGGGTGGGAATGGCCCAGGCGGTGCAGGTCAGTTCGCGTTTGCCGGCGAGGAATTCCTGATAGACCGGCGTCCCGAAGATGGTGAACTTCTCGCCCCACTCCTGGATGCGCGCGAATTTCTGCCGCGTCATTTGGCGCGTCAGGAAAAAATCTTCCGGCTGTTTGCCGAGGCGCTTGACCATGTCCTTCTTGGCGGCGTCGTATTCGTAGCCGGGAGAAATCGTGTGGCCGTCCACTTCGAGCGAGCTGAGAAACTCAAACATGCTCTCCAGTTCCTGCACGTCGGTTTCCTTATAGACCGTCGTGTTCGTCGCGGTCTGGTAGCCGAGAATCTTCGCCATCTTGATCGCCTCGATGCATTCCTTGAAGACGCCTTCACGCTCGACGATCAGGTCGTGCGTGTATTCGAGGCCGTCCACATGGACGTTCCAATACATCCATTTGCTCGGCTTGATCGTGGGGCGGCCGTCGTGCCTGCCCTTGCGAATGGTCTCGGCGTCCTTTTCGGTGATGAGTTTTTCGGCGAGCAGTTTGGATATTTTCAACTCCATCTTCGGGCTGAAGTGGGCGGTCATGTAGTCGCGCATTTTTTTGCGCATGAACATGCCGTTGGTGCAGATGTAAATCACCCGGTGCTGTTCGTGCAGGCCTTCGACCAACTCCTCGATCTTCGGATAAATGAGCGGCTCGCCGCCGCAGATGCTCACCATCGGCGCGTCGCACTCGACCGCCGAGGCCAGGCAGTCCTCCAGGGGCATCATGTCCTTGAGGTTGGTGGAGTATTCGCGGATGCGTCCGCAGCCGGTGCAGGTCAGGTTGCAGGTGTGCAGCGGTTCAAGCTGCAGCACCATGGCAAACTTTGGCGTGCGAAGCGTCTTGTGTTTAATGATGTGCTTGGCGATTTTCGCCGTCAGCGCCAGGGGGAAACGCATAGTAATTTAATTTGCTTGGGCCAGGGTTGGCCCCGCCGCAAGGGACGGAACCGAATCGGCCGACGGCGCGGGCTGATGAAGCAGCAGGCCCGGCAGACCGTAGCCGGGCAGGATGAAGTCCAGCGGCGACACGCTTCTGGAGGCGTTAAAACCGCCGCATCCGGCACAAACGGCCAAGGCCGTTGCGAGGATTATCAAACGGAGTAACTTCCAGCTACCGTTCATTCCCGCAGTATAGAAAGGGTCAACATGATAACAATGATTAATTCGGAACATGATAGGAACGGCGGGGTCCACCGGTTCGCGCGGGATGGCGCGGCTATCCGGCAGTGGCCCGGCCTCCTGCTTTCAACCCTGCTCGCAGCGGCAAGCTTCGCCCCGGCCGGCGCCGCCGACTCGTCGGTCTTCGCCGAGCGCGCCTTCCGTAGCTACGAAAAGTGCCGCCTGCGCCTCCAGGCCGACGCCACCAACACCGTGGCCGGCTGGCAGTTTGCCCGGGCCTGCTTCGAGTGGGCCGAATTCGCCACCAACGACACCCAGCGCGCGGGCCTCGCCGAACGCGGCATCGCCGTCACGCGCGACGTGATCGGGCGCGAACCCAATCTCGGCGCGGCCCATTATTATCTGGCCATGAACCTCGGCCAGTCCGCCCGCACCAAAATCCTCGGCGCGCTTTCCCTCGTCGAGGAAATGGAAACTGAATACAAGCTCGCCCGCATCCTCGATCCCAAGCTGGATTTCACCGGCCCGGCCCGTTCCCTCGGCCTGCTCTACGTGGACGCCCCCGGCTGGCCGGTCAGCATCGGCAGCAATGGCAAGGCGCGCACACTCCTGCGCGAGGCCGTCAAGGGCAGCCCGGATTTCCCGGAGAACCGGTTCTGTTTGATCGAAACCTATCAGAAGTGGAATGAGCGGACGAACGCGGCCGCCGAGGTCAAGGCCACCGCCGTCCTGCTGCCCGCTGCGCGGAAGAAATACTCCGGTGAAGAATGGGAGTCCAGTTGGGCCGACTGGGAAATTCGCTGGCGCAAAATCACCAACGCCATCACCGGGCCGGGGCCGGCCGCGCCCAAGGCGGAGAAGTGAGCCGGACGAAAGATCGGTGCGGCTGGTGCGCGGAATGTTTTCCAAACACCAGAAAAGAAACAGCCGTCTCCCTCGTGAGGAAGACGGCTGTTCTTGAAGTTTAAAAGGCTGCGGCCGACCGCAGAATTATTGGGCGGGGGGCTGACCGCCGGCACCGCCACGACCACGACCACGACCACCGGCCCCGCCGCCGCCGGGCGGCTGGCCGGCGGCGCCACCACCGGGCGCGGCACCACCGTTACGGAAGCCGCCTTGACCACCGGCTCCAGGGCCGGCGGCACCAGTCCCGCCCTGGCCGCCACCACCAAAGCCACCGCCACCGAAGCCGCCCGACAGCATCATGGTGCCCATGCGGGAGGTGAGCAACGACTCGCGTTGCTCAGGCTTGAGGGTCGGAGCGAGGGTGGAAAGGGCCTTGGCGCGCAGCATCAACATCTCGGTCTGAATTTTCGAGACGGCATCCGCCTTTTCCTGCACCACTTTCTCGTCGTATTTCTCGGCGAGGATGGCCTGCATGAGTTCCTTTTGCGCGACCGTGAGTTTGTCCTGGAGCTTCTTCAACTCGTCGGTGTTTTTAGTCGAGGCTTCACGCAGGAGTTCCCGCTGCTTCTCGTCCAGGTTAAAGCCGCCGCCAAATCCGCCGCGCCCGCCGGGTTGATTGCCGCCGCCGCGACCACCTTGTCCGCCGCCCGCCGGGGGGACGGTGCCCGCACCGGCAGGCGGGGTTGGAATCGGATCGGCGGCGATGACGACGAGCGAACTGAGGAGGCCGGTGACGAGCATGGCGCCCGCGCAACGGGCGAGGAGGTTCTTTTTCATAATTTTAGGCTGCATTGTTCGGGCGTTGACTGGACTCCGCCGACGGCCCGGCCCCGGCGGAGTTCGCCTTAAAGTCATGCGACCTGGCGGCGAATTATTTCCCTGCTAGACCGGGCGTCCGGCGAATTGGTTACATTATTTGTAACCAAACATTGCGCCGCCAGTCTTTCACTTCTGACGACCCGGCCAAATCTCACGAACATTGAAATGAATACAAAAACTCCCCCCGTGCTGACCAGTCCGTCGCGCGCCCGACTGCTCGGATCACGCGGCCGGCAGCTGGTGCTCGTGGCCGTGGTGGTGGTGGTGGCCGGATTTGTTCTGTGGAACTGGCTAGCCGGTCCGCGCGAGCCTTGGCGGGTGCGCTGGAGCGTCCAGCGGTATCTCAAAAAGCAGGCGCGCACCGGCGATTTCAAAGTCGAGTTTACGTTTCCTTCCAAGGCCGAGATGGCGCAGGCCCCGGCCAAACCCGGCAGGCCGGCGAAACGGGCGATGTCCGCCAAGGATTTCGAGACGCTGCTCGATGAATACTACGCGCTGAAAGGCGCCGCGCTCGTTCTGGAGCGGGAGATGGCGAACAGCGCGGTCCAATTGCCCAAGCTCAAGGCGCAGGTGGACGAACTGGCCCGGCAAATCGCCGATGGAACGACCGCCAACCAGCTCGAGCTTGCGGCCGAACTCTCGGCGTTGCGCGATCAGATGGCGGCCTGGCAAAAGAAAGCCGCCGCCCAGCCCGATCTAGAGGCGAAGGAAGCGGCGCTGGCGCCCATCGTGAGCGCCCTCTGGGATTATCACCGCGCGCGG
>Ga0049084_10000527_pt1 | contig 15111 bp, 14 predicted proteins | sample GreLakmeON33MSRF_FD_66720 | JGI IMG/M metagenome (GOLD analysis project Ga0049084, IMG submission 66720) | Freshwater lentic microbial communities from great Laurentian Lakes, MI, USA - Great Lakes metaG ON33MSRF | ecosystem: Environmental > Aquatic > Freshwater > Lake | place: Great Lakes... | reverse complement strand
TAGCTTTGGTGGTGGGGTTTTTGGATCAGAAGGGGCTTGTGCTCAAGGCTATAATTTAGATGCTATTGGTAGTGGTTATGGCGGATATACAAAATATAAAATTGAAGAAGTGTTGGTTTGGACAGCATACAAAGAGGTTCTTTCTCAAGGGCAACCGCTTACTGTAAAAATCCAAAAATTGGATGGAACTGTAACTTACGGAGCAAACACTATTATTTGCCCAGGTTCGGTATTAGGAACTGCAACTATTGCTTATGCTAACGTTGATACAGGAACAAGTATTCCACAAGGTTTAAGCATTGCAGTATTTAACCCTTCTGTATTTGTTAGTTCTAAATATGCTTGTACTGTTGATTTTACTGCTTGGGCGAATGCCTCTGACACAATTGGCATAGTTTGCTCAGGCGTTGGTGGCGGTATTGATGCTACACTTGGTTTTCAGGCTTTTCCGATTGGACAAGGCGGAGCTCTAGAGTGGAGACAAACTGACCACGTTTGGCAAGGAGGAAGTTTTGACCAAAGATCAATTGCAATTTGGGCAGTTTTTGATGCAACAGCTGCTGGCATCGAAGGAAATGATTTCGCTTCTGGTTACAAGCTTAGCGCTAATCCAAATCCAACAAACGGAATGATAAAGATATCTTATGTTGCTCAATTAAATACGAAATCAACACTTGAGGTGGTGAATTCTTTGGGAGCAAAAGTATTTGTTAATATAATCTCTGCAAATGCAGGCGCTGTTAATTCTTTTGATATTGACACAAAAGATCTTGCTGCAGGTGTTTATTACTATACAGTTAATTCTGACACTAATCGCTTAACTAAAAAGTTTACAGTTACTAAGTAATTTGTTTTACTATTTTAAAAAGCCTCCCCGAGTATTCGGGGGGGCTTTTTTATGGCAGATACGCATGGGTTAATCTAAATTATTGAAACCCCAAGAAGAGCTTAATGCTTAAATTTGTCTATTGAGTTTCTAAAACGCTTTGTCCGTTGTATATACTACCGAATAGACTACTTTTGTTTATTGGGTTTCCATAAATAATTTAAAATGAAGCGTTTTCTATTACTTATTATTATTTTCTCTTACCAAAACAGTAAATCTCAAACCGCAGATTTGCTAAATAGCTCTTTAGCAAAAAGTGCATTTATTGGATACAAATATGAGCAGGCCGAAAAACGAAAAGTTCTTTCTTTGAAAAATAAAAGAGTTATAGCAAAGATAAATCCATTAAACTATATTGCGGCAGGTGCCCTTTTTTTTACCAGCGAGTTTTCTCGGAGCAAATTCAGGCAAGTTGTATGTACGAAATTAGTTGCTCAAACTACACCAAGTTAAGTATTCAGGAATTTGGCATAAAGGGCCTTCTGTCAGGCATTAACCAGTTAAATTGCTGCTTTACAGGAGTAGTATACGACTATCCTGATTATATGATTTCTTCTGAATCGAAAGTCCGAAATCAGCTGAATAAATAGATGTGGAATTTAAGAAAGCAATTTCCAAATTAAGGTTTTTTCTGAAACGATGATAGGAGCAAAATGCTTGTTACTTATTCTTTTTCCCTTGGTTTTCGCGTCTGCTATTGCACAGGTTAATTATCCTTTTGTAAAACATTTAAGCGAACACAATTTAAGCAAGGTGCACCTCTCCTATATTGCACAGTTATCAGGCAAATCAACAGAGGTTTCTGCAAATTATTTGAAAGCAAAATATTATTTACAATATGTAAACGATTCGCTTTTTTATAATGTTAAAAGATTATTAAAGTTAAAAAATAATTCCTATAATTGTACAAACTATAATTTATACTATACCTATGAAAAAATTACTTTTACAAACTGCGTTTGTTGCTTGTGTTGCAACCGCTAGCTTTGCTAGTAACGCAAAGTATACTGTTGACGAAACAATAGTAGAAAATTTATTTGCACAGTCAAGTGATGTTTCAATGGCTGCAGCAGGAATGAATGTTTCTGAATTAATGGCTCCAACTTCTGTTACAAACCTTTCAGCAGATGCTGAGGCAACAAAAACAGGATTCCTTATTAGAACTTTCTTTTGTGGAAACTTTGCTCTTCACAGAAGCTATATGGGAACAAAAGGCTTATTCATTAAGTACTTCTGTACTTTTGGTGTAATTGGTTTTGTTGATTTTTGGTGGGTTGTTATTAAAGGTGACGAAGCGTTCAACAAATTTAAAGGAAACGACAAGTGGGTTGTTTGGAATGACTAATTGAATTGTTTACATAAAAATAAGAAACCCCGCTTTTTAATTAAAGCGGGGTTTCTTATTTTTGTAACAATATTAAAACTCATTTATGAAAAAAATAGGGATTATCTTAGTTGTTATGTTTGCTCTTTTATGTAATAATAATTGCAAGGCAAATTCATATACATTGGACGACTCAGCAATAGAGTCGCTTTTTAGTAAGGCATCAGATATAAGCAGTAGCCTGTTTATGGATTATACGAGTATTTCCTTGTTTGGAAAAAAAGACGTGCTCGAAGGTAACGAAGACAAACAAATGGTTGCCGGAATTATTGCAGTAGCACAAATAATAACTGGCATAGGCTTGTTTATTCCCATTCATCGTTTGTATTTAGGAGTTGGTGACGGTATGGGTAAAATACTGCTTGGCTATATTTGTACAGGAAGTGGTTGTGGCATAATATTGTTGGTTGATGCAATATCCTTACTAATGGATAGCGAGGGCACAAAATACATTGGAAACCCCAAGTTTTTAATGTGGAATGATTAACAATCCCAATAAGGCATTCAATCTTTTTTATATCTTTGCTTAAACAAGCTTAATCAAGAGTTATGGCAAGCGTAAATAAAGTTATTCTAGTGGGAAACCTTGGGAAAGACCCTGAAGTAAGACATTTAGAAGGGGGGGCAACTGTGTGTAATTTTACATTGGCAACATCTGAAAACTATAAAGATAAAAGCGGAAATCGTGTTGAGCAAACTGAGTGGCACAATATTGTTTTGTGGAGAGCGCAGGCTGAATTTGCAGAAAAATATTTAAAAAAAGGAACTACTATTTTTGTTGAGGGAAAACTAAGAACACGTTCTTGGGAGGATAAAGACAAAAACAAAAGATCTGCAACGGAGATTATTGGGGATAATGTTTCGATTCTCAACCAACGCAGGGACGACAGTGCCCAATCTTCTGTAACTGATAATGCCGCAACATCCGGACACAATGCTGTTGCGAACGATTTGCCATTTTAATAGAATGAAACAAATATCAATGTTTTATTCCAGACATTTTCACGAACATAAATTGCTTTGAAAACGGCCGTTGTTAGTTTTTTTCATCTGTCAAACACACTTTTAGTGAATGTTTTTGCAGACCCACATTTTATTGTAAATGTATTAGCGATGTTGTTTTTATTGGTATTTTCATCGCTTGTTGCAGCAGCAGAAGTTGGTTTTTTTTCATTATCTCCAGCGCATCTTGAAAAAATAAAAAGTAGTCTAACGCCCGTAAATGCAAAAATAAACGAGCTATTACGTGCCCCTAAAAAACTATTAGCAACGATTGTTGTTTCACATAATCTTGTAAATATTGGAATTATCATTACCTCAGAGTCGGTGGTTGACGAGCTGTTTAATTTTACTTTTAACCCAACACTTGCCTTTTTAGTTCGTGTTGTAATAATTACATTTTTATTACTCTTAATCGGGGAGGTAATTCCAAAAATATATTCTACCCAACATGCAATTCGTGTTGCAACTAAATTAGCATACCCACTTGCATTTATGCAAAAACTATTAAGCCCAATAAGTGCGCCATTATTGTTTTTAACATCCCTAATTGATAGCAGAATAAAACACAGGTCACACGACATTTCTGTTGACGACCTTTCGCACGCTATTGAACTTACTACGAATGAACACACACCTGAAGAAGAACACAAAATTTTAAAAGGAATTGTAAAGTTTGGGAACACAGATGTAAAGCAAATTATGAAACCGCGTATGGACGTTATTGCATTCGACATTGAAACTTCATTTGAAGAGTTGGTAACATCAATAATTGAATCGGGGTTTTCAAGGGTGCCTGTATACGAGGATTCATTTGACAATATAAAAGGGGTACTATACATAAAAGATTTATTGCCCTATTTGGAAAGCGATGCTCACTTTAAGTGGACAGACCTGCTTAGAAAACCATTTTTTGTCCCTGAAAACAAAAAAATAGACGATTTACTGAAGGAGTTTCAGCAAAAAAAAACACATTTAGCAGTAGTTGTAGATGAGTACGGAGGAACCAGTGGCATTGTTACTTTTGAAGATATTATTGAGGAAATTGTAGGGGATATTAGTGACGAGTTTGATGATGAAGAATTAACCTATTCAAAGCTGGATGATAACACATTTGTTTTTGAAGGAAAAATACCCTTAAACGACATGTGCAGAGTAATGGACGTAGACACACACACTTTTGAAGACAAGAAGGGGGCGGCTGATTCGTTGGGAGGCTATATACTTGAGCAACTAGGAACGATGCCTAGAAAAAACCAAAAAACAGAAATTGAAAATTTTATTTTTGAAATAGAAAGTGTCGACAGAAGAAAGATAAAACGAGTGAAAGTGTTGGTAAAAAGCAGGGACGGTAATTCCTCCGACAAAACGAGTACAATTTTTTCAACAGCAACTGTTTTGTTGCTATTGTTGCCTTTGTTTTTTGTCTCTTGCAGTTCGAACTTTGTGCCGAAACCTCGAGGATATTTTCGAATAGACTTTCCCGAAAAAAAGTATATTTCTTATGTTTCGGAATGCCCTTTCTCTTTTGAAACACCAATTTATTCGGAAGTTATTCCTTATAAAGGATCACAAAATGAAAAGTGCTGGTTAAATATAGATTACCCTAAATATAGCGGCACCCTTCACCTTAGCCACTTCCCATTGAAAAACGATTTAGAAAAACATACAGAAGATTCACGAAACCTTGCATATAAGCACAGTGTAAAGGCGGAAGCAATTGAGGAGTATGCCGTTTCTGACTTTACAAAAAGTGTTTATGGGGTGATTTATGAAATAAATGGCAATACGGCATCTTCTTTGCAGTTTTATTTAACTGACAGTGTTTACAATTTTATACGCGGGGCCCTATACTTTAATGCACAACCCAATAGTGATTCGATAGCTCCCGTTGAAAAATTTATTAAAGCGGACGTGGACAGAATGATACGTACTTTTAATTGGAAATAAGCAAACAGGCTTTCAAATAAAAATCTTCTTTGCATCTCATTTTCTTTTGCTCTCCCGATTTTTTATCGGTGTAGCCGCATAAATGTAACACCCCGTGTACCATCACTCGATTAAGTTCCTGTTGAAATGATGTATTAAACGTTTTCGCATTGTCTTTCACCCTATCTACACTAATATATATATCGGCAGCAACACTTTTACTTAATTTATCACTGTAGTTAAAGGTGATAATATCAGTATATGTATTGTGTTGTAGGTGCGTTTTGTTTAGTTTGATTAAGTAAGCATCGTTGCAAAAAATATAATTTATTTCACAAGCAATTTTGCTTTCTTTTTGTAACACTTTTGCTAACCAGGCAGAGCAGTTCTTTTTACCTTTTAATACGAAGGGGCATTGATCACTAAAATAGTTAATTGCAAATTTTGTTTTCACTATGCTAACAATAAAGTGTTAATAAAACGAAAAATCGAAGTTATAATATTTGCACAACAAATCATATCTTTTCGCTATTATTTGAAATTGTAAACCAAAAAAGCAGTTGCAATGAAGTTAACTTTTAAGATGTATTTGCTCATAGAAAGGTGGTTTGATAAAAAATTTAGCTGGTTTGTAACAAACGGAATGAAGCAAGGTGTCGCTTAGTTTTTTTGCTTACAATTTTATGCATACATTTTTAGGCTCTGTAAAAAAGCGAAGAGCCTCAAATCCCCCTTCGCGACCTATTCCGCTACTCTTAACACCTCCGAATGGTGTTCTTAAATCACGCAACAGCCAACAGTTTACCCACACTATTCCTGAGTGCAAATTATTTGCCACACGATGCGCTTTCGTTAAACTTTCTGTCCAAACCGTTGCGGCTAAACCGTAAATGGTGCTATTTGCCATTTTCAATACATCTTCTTCGTTATCAAAAGGAGTTAACGTTACAACAGGTCCAAATATTTCCTCTTGATTGGTGCGACAATCATAGGCGAGTCCTTCAATAATAGTAGGCTCAATATACCACCCCTTTTCAAATTCGCCTGCTATATGTGCTTGTTTTCCTCCACATAAAATGCTTCCGCCTTCTTGTTTTGAAAGATCAATATAGGAAAGTATTTTCTCCATATGCTGCTTTGAAACAATTGCCCCTAGTCTATTTTTGTCATCGGCAGGATTGCCTATGGTTAACTGTTTTGCTTGAGCAACAAATGCCGTTTTGAATTTTTCATAAATGCCCCTTTCAATAAATATTCGCGAACCACAAAGGCAAATCTCCCCTTGATTTGAGAACGAAGAATTGATGGTGGTTTTTAACATTTTGTCAAAATCGCAATCTGCAAAAATAATGTTTGGGTTTTTTCCCCCTAGCTCCAATGAAAGCTTTTTGAACATTGGCGCTGCTATCCGAGCAATTTCTGCCCCTGTTTTTGTTCCTCCTGTAAATGAAATTACGGGAATGTTAGGGTGGGCTGTAATAGCGGCACCCACTTTGTGCCCATATCCATGAACGATATTTAAAACACCTTTGGGTAAACCGGCTTCAATACATAATTCTGATAATAGATAAGCGGTCATAGGGGTAATTTCTGATGGCTTAGCAACCACACAGTTCCCGGAAGCTAAGGCGGGGGCTATTTTCCAAGTAAACAAATAAAGAGGTAAATTCCATGGAGAGATGCAGCCGGCAACGCCAATTGGGTGTCGCAAGGTATAGTTGATGGCAGTGTTTTCCATAGCGTATGTATCAGTAGCATCGTGCAAAATAGCCGTGGCATAAAAATGAAAGTTGCTTGCAGCACGAGGAATATCAACCATTTTAGCTAGCCAAATAGGTTTCCCGTTATCAATTGACTCAGCGATGGCAAGTTTATCTAAGTTTTTTTCAATAAGTTCAGCAATGCGTAAGAGTATTGCCGAACGTTCACTTTTTGGTGTTGTGCTCCACGATGGAAAGGCTGCTGTCGCGGCATTAACAGACATTTGCACATCACGTTCGTCCGAATCGGGAGTGAGGGAATAAACGGACCCTTTAGCGGGGTTGTAATTATCAATATATGTTTTAGCAATAGGTTCAACCAATTCCCCATTGATATAATTTTTAATAGCTAGCATCTTAGCTCATTTTTAAAAAATCAATTTCTTGTTGGGTTAAAAATCGCCATCTTCCACGTGGCAAATCTTTTTTTGTTAGTCCAGCAAATGAAACCCTATCAAGTTTTTTCACATCATAACCAAGGTGTTCAAATATTCTGCGCACAATTCTGTTTTTCCCGGAATGCAATTCTATGCCAACCTCTTTTTTGTCTGCTCCTGAAACGTAACTAACCTCATCTACTTGAATAAGGCCGTCTTCTAATTCTAACCCTTCTTTAATTTGTTTTATATCTACCCCTGTAACGGTTTTGTCAAGCACAACATGGTATATTTTTTTCTTTTCATAACGAGGGTGCGTTAACTTTTTCGTCATTTCGCCATCGTTGGTAATGATTAAAACACCGGTAGTGTTTCTATCAAGTCGTCCAACCGGATAAACGCGCTCCTTACAAGCATCTTTTATTAAAGACAAAACAGTTTCCCTGTCGTAGGGGTCATCGGAAGTTGTTATAAAGTTTTTAGGCTTGTTTATTACTATGTAAACCAGTTTTTCGCGCTTAATGGTTTGTCCGCCATAGCTTACCATATCGGTAGGTTTTATTCTATAGCCCAACTCGGTAATCATTGTTCCGTTAACACTCACTGAACCTGTTTGAATAAGCACATCAGCCTCTCTGCGCGAACAAATTCCGGCATTGGCAATGTATTTATTGAGGCGCATCAATCCATCATCTTCCTTTTTACTTGTGTTGTTTATTTTTTCACCCTTGCTGTACTTGGAAGGGGTTTTTTGAAACGGTTTTTTTGTATAGTGCGGAGAAGGCACTCTTTTTTCTTCAGCACTTTCCTTGTCGGAGTTTCGCGCAAACGATTTTTTTAACCCCTCCTCACCTGTTTCAGTTACCCTGTCGCCTTTAAAATAGGATTTTGCATCACTATCTTTTCTTCTAAAGGGTGTTTTTTTTACAAATGTTGATGCGGCTTTTTCGCCCGTTCTTTTAAGTGGTGAAGAGGCATTTCCTTCTGTATTGTTTGTGCTTTTAAAAGACAGCTCTTTGTCTTCGCGATTTCTGTTTTTAAAAGAATTGTCGGCATCTCCATACGATTTCCGGAATGGCTTATTGCCCGAATCGCCAATATCTCTACCCCTTTTAAATTGCGGTTTTACATCTCCTCCTGATTTTTGGAATGGTTTTTTAAATCGCGAAGCAGAATCTTTTTTGCCAACACTACCGCTTTCCGATTTTGAAAAAGGCGCCCTGAATGATTTTTTTTCAGAACCATCTTTTTTTTCACTTCTTTTTAAAGAAAAAGCCGCATCGCCTTCCGGTTTTCTAAACGGTTTTTTAAATCGTGGAGAAAAATCTTTTTTGGCACTACTTCCGCTTTCTGATTTTGAAAAGGATTTCTTAAAAGGCGTTTTAAATTCTTCTCTTTTTAAATAGCCGGACTCGTTTCGCACTCTGTTTTTAGGCTTTTCAGAGGGCGAATCGGCACCTCCATGAATCTTTCTGAAGGGCTTATCATCGCTGTCTTCTTTGTCCGATTTTCTTTTCAAAGAAAAAGGCCTAACTCCTTCTGATTTTCGGAACGGCTTTTTATTGTATGGCCCACCGCCTGCTTTCCTGATTTTTTTACCTGCCAACTTCTTGCCTCCCTTTTTTGATTCAAATTTCTCTCTCATAGTGCAAATATACGGTTTTTAGCGGTGTCCCGAAAAAGCATCCAGAATGTGTTCTATTTTAGGGGCATTGTTGTTTAAAATAATGGATAAAATATCAAAGCGTATTTCCGCATTACTATTTAGTTCTTCTATAAAAATTTCGGCAGCACCTATAAGCAGGTCTTCTTTTTGAGAATGTACTGCCTCGTAAGGCATTCCAAACGCAGCACTTGTTCTGGTTTTAACTTCTATAAAAACAATTAACCCGTTATGTTGGGCGATTATGTCAACTTCCGCCTTTCCCTTGCGCCAATTTGTTTTTAAAATGGCATAGCCGTTAGATTTCAAAAACTTTTTAGCAATTAACTCCCCTTCTTTTCCTGTTTGATTGTGTCGGGCCATATTACAAAGATATTTAAATTATAGTTTTTGCTCTTTAAAAATTAGTATTTTAGAGGCCTATAAAACAAAAAACACGACAAATAATATAGTGTAAGCTGGTGGCAAAAACAAAATCGGCATTTTTTTGTCAGAGTTGCGGTGCGCAATCTGCTAAATGGATTGGCAACTGCCCTTCTTGCAACGAGTGGAATACATATGTTGAGGAAATAATAAAGGGAGAGGGGGATAAAAAAACTCCGGGAATAAGTGCAAAAAGCCAAAGGGCAAACACCCCGCACCTAATCAATGAAATAACCTTTTCTTCCGAAAACAGAATTGAGATACAAGACAAAGAGCTGGCTCGTGTATTAGGCGGAGGGTTGGTTCCCGGGTCTATTGTGTTATTTGGTGGGGAGCCCGGGATTGGAAAATCTACCTTGATGTTACAGTTGGCGTTGAAAGAAAATAAGCTGAAAGTATTGTATGTTTCGGGGGAAGAAAGCGAACAACAAATTAGGATGAGGGCTGAACGCATTGGCTATAGTAATCCCAATTGCTATATCCTTACTGAAACATCTACCCAAAACATCTTTAAGCAAATAGAGACACTTGAGCCAAATATTCTCATCGTTGACTCGATACAAACATTGCATACCGCATACATTGATTCTTCACCGGGGAGCATTTCGCAGATACGCGAATGCGCATCTGAGCTGCTTCGTTTTGCAAAGGAGTCGTCAATCCCAGTTTTTTTAGTGGGGCATATTACCAAGGACGGAAACCTTGCTGGTCCCAAAATACTAGAACACATGGTTGATACAGTGCTTCAGTTTGAGGGCGACCGTAACCACGTGTACCGTTTATTGCGCTCACAAAAAAATCGTTTTGGCTCAACTAACGAGTTAGGGATTTATGAGATGCAAGGCAGTGGTTTGCGCGAAGTAAATAATCCCTCTGAAATTTTAATTACAACCCGCGATGAACAGTTGAGCGGGATAGCCATTTCGGCAACACTGGAAGGGGTGCGCCCTTTATTAATTGAAACACAAGCATTGGTAAGTAGCGCTGCATATGGAACGCCTCAGCGTTCGTCAACAGGATTTGATTTGAGAAGGCTATCTATGTTGTTGGCCGTGTTGGAAAAACGCTGTGGTTTTAAGTTGGGCATAAAAGATGTTTTTTTAAACATTGCTGGAGGCTTGCGTATAGACGATCCCGCGATTGATTTAGGTGTTGTTTGTGCAATACTATCTTCCAGCGAAGACATTGCTATATCGCCCAAAGTTTGTTTTGCGGCAGAGGTGGGTTTGTCGGGCGAAATTCGTCCAGTAACTCGAGTTGATCAGCGAATCCTAGAAGCCGAAAAACTAGGGTTCGAAGAAATATTTATTTCAAAATATAATTTAAAAGGACTGCCAAAAGCGGGAATTAAAATACACGCTGTAAGTAAAGTGGAGGATGTTTTTGAACAATTGTTTGGCTAATAAGAGCCACTCAGACAGTCAATATTTTTCTTTCGGTATATTTATTGTTAAATGAACGAAACGAAAGCAGCACAAAAACCACTCATCGCTTTATTTTTTTTAAGCACTTATTTATTTGGCCAAAAGGTCGTTAAGCCCGATGTTATTAACGACTCTACTTTTATTGTTTTCCGAAACGAACTTTCATTTGTTTTAAAAAACAAAAATGTAGGTGCTTTTATTTTGCTTGTATCTGATACGATTGCAACAGATTTATGTGGGATGCGTTCCGCAAAAAAAGGTCTTTACAATCATTTGAAATATGATACGGGATATGCTCGATTATGGATGGACAGAATGCTTTTTATTGTAAACCAAGGATTTGTAATATATCCAGATGGAAACTCTTTGCTAATAGATTCAAGGATTACAGGAAAGCATAATGTTGTTTATGAAGCGCCTTATTATTTTAATAAGATAACTAATATTTATGACTTATTTCTTACAGAGAATAATCAAAAAACATATGCAATGCCAACTTTTACTTCCAAAGTGATTGCTTCATTATCGAAAACAATTGTGAAATCAAATAATGAAAGTGATTCGAATGACAGCAAAGGAAATCGTTGGTGTAAAATTGTTATGAAAAACGGCAAGGTTGGTTATGTGCCATTTAATGACACTTCTCAAAAAGTCGATTACCCATTGTTAGTTAGAAAAATAAAAGATGAATGGAAGGTGATATATTATGAAAGTCGACCGAAATGCTAATTGGCGCGAGATAAACGAAAGGCCCTTTTTCTTATTTTACCATCTATTAAACCTTCCACCTCAGCATACAATTCATTTTTTGCATGATGATAATAGGAAGTTTTTTGTGGAAAATCGTGCATAGGGTTCTCAAAGACAAAGCGCGTGTCACTAAGTGCAGTTAGTTTAAATAGAACTTCTCTTCCATTGTTTTGGTCTTGTACAATAGGTATATAATAAAGTGTGTTATTTCTAAAGCCAATCTTTAAACGTTCACAAAAAAGAGTGTCCTTGTTGTTTGACAACGCCAAGCCTATCCCTGAAAGCAAAGTGTCTCCTTGGGCAGTCCATTCCTCTTTTGTTAAAATAGAGTCGGACACATTTTGCCAAGTATCGCATATCCATTTTAATTGTTGTATAGAATTGCCTTCAGGCTTCTCGTTATGATTTGAGCATGAATGAAAGAGTGCTAATGTTAGAATGAAAATCGGTAGAAGCAATAGAAAATTAAACTTCTTCATTGGGTGTTGGTATTTGTTCTGTGACAGGATTTTTTTCTTCGGCAAGGATGGGGGTTTTGTCCTTAAAATAAGTGCGTTGATTTAAAATGATAATACATACGCCAACCGTAATCGAAGCATCGGCAAAATTAAATACCGGTCGAAAGAAAACAAAATCTTCGCTGCCCCAAAAGGGTAACCAAGAAGGAAAACGACCTTCAATTAAGGGGAAATAAAACATATCTACCACTTTGCCGTGAAGGAGTTTGGCATAACCTCCTTCGGGAGGCATAAAAGTCGCAACTTCGGAATAACTTTCACTAAAAAACTTACCGTAAAAAGTGCTGTCGATAATATTTCCAAATGCACCTGCAAAAATTAAAGCTATACTTAAAATATATCCTGTTGGCTCGTTGTTTTTGTTAAGCGTGTATAAATAATAACCCAAACCAGCTATAGCAATAATCCTAAATGAGCTCAGAAATAATTTCCCCCATTCCCCACCAAACTCCATTCCAAATGCCATTCCATTGTTTTCGGTAAAATGTATAATGAACCAATGGCCCAACACATTGTATTCTTGACCAAAATACATATGGGTTTTAATCCAGATTTTGATAAACTGGTCGATAAACAAAACCAACAAAATAAGGACAAGGGCCTTTTTCACGTAATTGCTTCTGATTGAAAAATCCGTAAAGAAAAGTGCTTTAAGGATAATTATATTTTAGGGTTGTGCCTTTTTTGCCTCTATGCTTAAAGTTGCGTGCGGCACACTCCGTAGTCGCTCTTTTGAAATAAGCCGACCTGTTTCCCGGCAAATACCATAGGTTTTGTTTTCAATACGAATCAAGGCGTTTTCAAGGTTTAAAATAAATTTTTGTTGACGAATCGCTAATTGTGCAGTCTCTTCTTTCGACATAATATCCGACCCATCTTCTAATAATTTAAAGGTAGGGGAGGTGTCGTCCGTGCCGTTATTGTCCTTGTGCGATAAGGTGTCTTTTAATAATTCAAAATCTATTTTTGCACTATCTAATTTCTTTAAAATTAGCGCTCTAAATTCTACTAAATCCTTGTCTGAATATTTAACCACTTCTTTTGATCTTATAATTATAGGTAGCTTTGCTATCGGAATTTGTTTTTGTGCAAACACGGTAGGCTTGCTCATTGGTTCAGGTTTTTTAGCGGAGGCAACAACAGCCTTAACAACCTCAACAGGTTTTGCAATAATCGCAGTTTTCTTAAGTAATACTTTTGCAATTTGCTTGGCAGGAACAACTTTTTTAACTTCAATTTTTTTGGCCACCTTCTTTGCCATTGCTTTCTTTACCGGTTTAGCCGCTTTTTTTGGAGTAGTTTTTTTAACTATTTTTTTAATTGTGACCCCTTTTGTAGGCTTTACAACTTTTTTTGGCGCACCCTTTTTTGCAATTGCTTTTTTAATAGGTTTTGCAACTTTTTTAGTTGCGGGTTTTTTAGCTACAACCCTTTTCGCGGCTATTTTTTTTATCGACTTTGAAGTTTTTTTCGGTGCTGCTTTTTTAACAATAACTTTCTTAACAGGCTTCGCGGCTTTTTTTAGTGCCGCCTTCTTAATTACTTTTTTTAGAGTAACTTTTTTAGCAACTGCTTTTTTAACAGGCTTGCTCACTTTTTTGGATGTTTTCTTTGCCATTTTTAATGAATTTAATTCAATTTGGTAATCGCGACTAAGGTCTTTACTCCTTCTGTTAATTCCACTTCCACAGATGTCCTTGTGCCCACATTATCAACTAGTTCCAGCGAAGAAGCCAAAGTTTCCGAGCAAATATAGTTCAAATTATTGTTTATTGAAGTATCAATTGCTGAATTTTTCTGAATTTTTATGTCAATTCGGTCTGTAACGGCGAAATTGCTTTCCTTTCGAATGTTCTGAATACGGTTAACCAATTCTCTTGCAAGCCCCTCCTCTTTCAAAACTTGACTAATTGTAATGTCAAGAGCTACAGTTAATTGCCCTGAATTTACAACTTTCCACCCGGGAATATCTATAGGAATAATTTCCACGTCTTCCATTTCTAAAATAATAGAATCGTCACCAAATTTCAGTTCAAACGCCCCCGTTTTTTCAATTCCTGAAATAATTTCTTGAGAATTTTCGTTTACAGCAGTTTGAACATCTTTCATATACTTGCCGCATTTTTTTCCCAACGTTTTGAAATTCAACTTCAGGTTTTTCACAATTTGTGTTTGTGACCCATTCACAAAATCCAAAATTTTCACATTTACTTCCGACAAAATTAACTCCTTAACGCCTTCAATTTTTGCTTTAAAAGAGTCGTCCAAAACTGGAATTTGAATTTTATTTAATGGCTGACGAACACGGATATTTTCCTTTTTTCGAATCGACAATACCATCGAAGAAATTTTTTGTGCCAACTCCATTCGCTCTTCTAAGTCACTATCTATTACATTTTCATTAAATACGGGAAAGTCACTCAGGTGTATTGATTCCGATTTATCACGTGCAGTTATTGAATTTAAATCGCCATACAACCTTTCCATAAAAAACGGAGCGATGGGTGCTGAAAGTTTGGCAATTATTTCAATGCAAGTGTACAATGTTTGGTATGCTGCAATTTTATCTTGCGAATAATCTCCTTTCCAGAAACGTCTTCTGCACAAACGAACGTACCAATTGCTTAAATGTTCGTCCACAAAATTTTCAATCAATCGACCTGCACGATGCGGTTCGTAATCCGAATATGCCTCGTCTACTTTTTTAATCAAGGTATTGAGTTCCGAAATAATCCACCTGTCAATTTCTGCACGTTCATTCATTGTAATGTCAGCCTCCGAGTAATTGAATCCATCTACGCTTGCATACAATGCAAAAAACGAATAGGTATTGTGCAATGTTCCAAAAAACTTACGTTGCGACTCGGTTATTCCCTCTAAATCAAATTTTAAATTGTCCCAAGGTGCCGCATTGGTAATCATATACCAGCGTGTAGCATCTGGACCATATTTTTCAATTGTTGAAAATGGGTCAACAGCATTGCCCAAACGCTTACTC
>Ga0049084_10000518_pt1 | contig 15198 bp, 13 predicted proteins | sample GreLakmeON33MSRF_FD_66720 | JGI IMG/M metagenome (GOLD analysis project Ga0049084, IMG submission 66720) | Freshwater lentic microbial communities from great Laurentian Lakes, MI, USA - Great Lakes metaG ON33MSRF | ecosystem: Environmental > Aquatic > Freshwater > Lake | place: Great Lakes... | reverse complement strand
CGGCTTTACGCGCAACTGCGCCAGCAGAACCCGCAGCTCGCTGCTGAACTAGAGGATCATGCAGCCCAGCTGCGCCAGCTTGAAGCTGAGTTGACCGCCCGGTTGGACCCGTCGGCGGCCAATGACGAAATTATTGTTGGACCCGCTGCAGTACCGGCCGGTTTTCCCGAAGCGCAAATTGAAACGCTTACCAGTTACGAGACGCAGGCTACCCCGCAAGACGACTAAAATCCACCCTCGGCTATCTCAATAGTGAAAATAAGTGTGATGACGCAGCGCTAAAGAAAAAATTTTTTGCTGGTCACTGCTTCAGTCGTGATACGCGCACGAGCAGCGGCCGACTCTATCCTGCGCTGCGACCCGCACGCCCGCATGTACAGAAAATCCGCCCCTATGCCCCCACCCCTGCATTACCCCAACCGTCTCGCTGCTCAGCAACCCGCGCCGCTCAAACAGCCCCAGCACCCGCTGCCGCACTGCCGCCTGCACCCGCTGCACACAAGCTTCATCCACCTCAGCCCCGCGAAACGCCAGCCCCTGCCGCCTCTGCGCCACCACCCCGTCCAGTATGCACAAATGCAAATGCACATGCGCATTCATGGTCACGCCTAAGCAGTGAACAAATAGCACCCGCCGATTCGGACTGCTTTCGCCGTGCTCGTCCTCACTCCCGCTGGCCCACCTGCACCCGGACAACCCGGGGCTCGATATCAGCCTCGAGACCAGCTACATCGTGCTCTACTCGAGGCCCACGTTTTGAGTTGCGCACCGAGTTCAGCCTGCCTGCGCCAAGCCCTTAAGAGTCGGCGACCGCGCACTCGGGGTGCAGCTCGGCGCGGCACCATTCCGAACATAGTCAGCATCCATATGCGCCCTCCGGAAATCGAACACCGCGGCATGCCTGGTCAGTGGGAGGAGAATCCTATCAAGGGTACGTGTGATGCGTCTGCCATTGCGAGGAGACCTTCCACGGTTTGGTAAAAATAATAATAGGGTTCATTGCATGTTTCCTACGGATAGGCAATTCAAGCAAACCGGATTTGTTACAGTGCACTCCACACCACTCAACAGTGTAGCAGACACCCTTGCAAACCCCCGCCCGACAGTTGTCTTGGAGTCAAAGAACCCTGTAATTACATACTAGGAAGGGATTGACCGGCCTAACAAGAAGTAATCGCCCATCTTCCACCAAACAGAAGCTGCTTCCCGAACAAACCTACTGGCGTCATACATAGAAACTCACATATAGATCAAAACACCGCCCACTTAACTAAAAAGAGCGCATCCTCACCAGGGCTACCGCGCCCACAAGACAAAGCATCCCTGCCAATGGCCTGCCCAAGTCACGCCATGAAAAGTAAGGCTCAAGAATACTTCGATCCGGAAACTTAGGATTGTAGAACACCTTGACGGACACCCCTTTGGGATAAGACTCTAAAGTCGCTTCTACAGCCGCTTGGCTGTTTGTTGCCGAAGCCGGTTCAACACCAAAGCCAACGCGATCACTTATAAAGTACGCATCCTCGCCCTCAATATTAACTGAATAACCGTATTCGATTATGCGGGAATAATGGCGATTGCCAAACTCATCGCCGGAAATACCGACAGCGGAACGAGTAATTGCACCAAAAGTTGTCGGCCAAAACTGGCTAGTATATGCCTCGTATGCTCTACTTCCATATAATGCAATTAGGAAGATGCCAGTAATCGCAAAACCGATTCCTGCAATTTCAAGCATAGCTCTGGTCATGCCAGACAGGTGTTTATGACGATCCATTTGTACCTCCAACCGCTGCCGTGCATTTCTTGGGCGGAATAATCCAGGGAGAGCACTATGGCAACGTTATGGTCGGCCATCGCGAACTTTGATTAACCCGCCGGATTGCTAACGAACCGACATCTAGTCGCTTTCGGATATAACCACGCGTCGGCTGATGACCGATTGCACAATCGTATTGCGCTAATCTACGAGACTTGTATAATACCATTACCGCCTCGATACCAGCAATAATTTCTCCACCAGCCTCCGATTACAGTGCATCACTGAAGGATGACCAACACAGGAGACTGCCTCACAGTCATCCACTTCGCTAACCCTGGCGCACGTTTCTGCTTTCCTAATAGCGCGCCGTGGGCCATTGCCACAGATTACCGCTAATGAAATATTTGGGGGCGCCCGCATAGCCAAGGGCTGCAGCTATGCCGGCCACGCCACTTTGTACTCGGATACCTTTTGCGCAAGAAACGTCACCCAGTTGATGGTGACGATAGATATCAATTACGCGCGAGTACGCTTACCATGCCGGATCAACACTAACCGATCTACAACATGCGTGTCATTGATCAACGCATTACCCCCGCCGTACCACTGGGTAACGTGGAGACTAGAAGCATCCACCGATGAGACCACGCGTCAAAAACGGAGGCTTTTGAACTTCCGCGCCTGTCCCTCAATCGCTATCTCGGTCGGCAATCGTTCCACGCTGGAAGCTCCCAAAAAGCCAACGATGCCTTCTGTATTATCGAGAATGTACTGAACATCTTCCGGTTCAGCAATAGGGCCGCCGTGACACAACACCAAAATATGGGGGTTGACCTCAACGGCCGCAGCCTGCATAGCCTGCACCCGCTTAGCCGACTCTTCAAGGGTCAAAGCGGTGCCGGCCCCAATCGATCCTTTGGTAGTCAACCCCATATGAGGCACCAACACGTCGGCTCCGGCTTTAGCCATTTTGACTGCTTCTGCCGGGGTAAAGACGTAGGGGCACGTGAGCATGTCCAACTTATGAGCCAGACTGATCATCTCGACCTCAAGATCGTAGCTCATACCCGTTTCTTCCAGATTTTGCCGGAACTCGCCATCGAACAAGCCAACACTTGGGAAGTTTTGCACGCCGTCGAAACCCATCTCCTTGAGTTGCTTGAGAAAAACCGGCATCAAGCGGAATGGATCAGTGCCGTTGACACCGGCCAGAACCATTGTGTCCTGCACAACTGGAAGTACCTCACTAGCCATTTCAACCACAATGCCGTTGGCATCACCATAGGCCAGCAAGCCAGACAGGCTTCCCCGCCCAGCCATCCGATACCGCCCAGAGTTATAGATAATTATCAAGTCAACCCCGCCACGTTCGGCGAACTTGGCGGAAATGCCCGTCCCAGCTCCGGCCCCGATAACCGGCTTTCCGGAAGCAACCTGACCTCTCAACCGCCCTAAGGCATCGTTTCGTGAAATAAAAGGCATCTTACTTTAAACCCTCCAAAGCTATTTTAGTCGCAAGTTGTTCCAGGGTGAATCGTCGCCTACATCAACCAGTTCCTATCCTAGCTCACCAACACACAGACTAAGACCCGCTAAGGCGTAAGCAGACTCGTAAGGCTCGTTGACGGTTGCATGTACGATATTGGCATCGATATAAGCGCTATCGCCCTCTTTCAGAATTCGTTTATATTGCCCAATCCACTGGTCGAACGTACCGGCCACACAAACAATCACCTCTTACTGACTGGGGTGTTTATGAAACTCATACGCTTTGCCTGACAAGAGTTCAACATCAATGAGGGTTATGAGTTGATTGATAGTAGCCCGGGGATGACTTAACCTTGCCAGCGTTCCCTAATCCAATTTAGATCTTGGTGTTTCTGAACTTAGTACAAATTCATTCGCGATTTTTCTCCTAGCAATAAGTTTTCCAAATAAGACTACGAAGATAACATTCCCAGCAACCGATTTGCCACAGCATCAGCAAAATCCGGATCATTGATATTCATGTTCATCTCAATCAACTCAACTTTGTCCGTGTCCAGATTGTCGCGCACGGCTTGAAAGAGGGCCTCATCCGCTTCCGGCGAATGAAACGGCTGACCTTCGGCATCAATCACACTGACCCCCCTGAGAGGCACAAACAACGTAGCGGGACCGATACTTTGATTGAGTTTAGCAGCAATGATTTTTCCCAACTCGGCGCACTCTTCGGACGTGGTTCGCATCAGCGTGACCTGGGGGTTGTGGACGTAGAAGCTGCGGTCTTTGAACTTATGCGGTATGGTTTCCATCCCACCAAAGTTGACCATATCCAACGCACCCAACGACACTACCTGCGGCACCCCATTTTTAGCTGCCGCATCGAGCCGAGTCGGTCCGGCTGACAGCACGCCGCCGACCAATTCGTCGCACCACTCGGTGGTGGTGATGTCGGCTACGCCTATAATAAAGCCATCATCTATAAGGGCTTCCATCGCTCTACCGCCGCTGCCGGTGGCATGGAACACAACGACTTCATAGCCGGCAGCTTCTAGTTTTTCACGGACCGCTGTCACACAGGGCGTTGTCACCCCAAACATAGAAGCAGCAATGAGCGGTCTATCGTCAGTTTCAGGTAACGTTTGCTCAACCATGCCACATATAGCGCCCACCGCATTGCCAAACACCTGTCGGGATATCCGGTTCAGGCCTGCTACATCCACCACTGAGTACATCATTGTGATATCTCTCACCCCAACGTAAGGGGCCACATCCCCCGAGGCCATTGTCGAGACCATCACCTTAGGAAAACCAACCGGCAAAGCCCGCATCGCTGTCGTAGCGATGAAGGTTCCGCCCGAACCACCCAAGCTTAGCACCCCATCGACCTGACCGTCGGCATAGGCTTTGAGAGCCAGAACTCTGGCTCCTTCACTCATCACCGTGAGGGACTCCCCACGGTCACCAGCCTCGCGCAAGGCAGTCAATGATTTATGACCGGCTTCGGCCACTTCTGTGGCGCTAATATCTGGTGTAAAGGACGGTTCTCCACCAACGCCAGTATCCATTACCACTGTTTTATGTCCTCGCTCGGTGATGAGGTCACGCACGTAGGCAAACTCAGCACCCTTGGTATCAAGGGTGCCTATGAGCAATATTGTCTCTGCCATATGTTATCTCCAGATTCAATAATATTGAGGAATGTAGTGGCCAAAACTAGGACAATGGTTAGGGGGTGGTTAGCTCAGGTCACTAATTGCCGAGTGCGGGGCACGAGTGTATCAGCGGGCGCAGCTTCGGCTACCACAAGCACCTCCAAAATTAGCAAAACGGGTAACTATCTCTTCTTGAATGGTACATGTGATATCCTTCATTCGGCTCGTACTCTGTATAATATGGAAACAACATTGTTCAATTTACGCACATAGTATTTGACGGTAGACTTTGCCCCTTCCGGGAAACGGCCAATCATTGGTTCCCCAGTATTAAACTCGTGACCGCTTCTCGGAAAGCGCAGAATTGAAAGTGCTGGTTTCAAATTAACACAACTTTGGTATAACTTTGGGACCTGAGAATTTTCACGAAAATAAACCTGTGTTTTATGTTAGCGGCCTCAAATCCGAGGTGCACTCCTTGACAGACCTCGCCGGGTTACCTCAAGTCGAGCTTGATACCGCCGCCTGAAAACTTAGTACCCGTCCACGGAACAGCGTAGGATGACCATGCCCTACAAAACTGCCAATTGCTGACTAATTTGACTTTTTTTGGCATCATCATCAACTCATTGCACTTCGAGCTTGAACCCACTTTATCTTTTTTTTGGGGAAATCTGAGAGTAAAGGAAGTGCTGGGACATCATGCCCCTTCGCTTTTTCTTCAGACTTGTGCAAGTGTCCTATCCGACCCTCTTCGGATGTGTCATCCTCGAACCAAAACTCCTCTAAATCTTCATAGATCTCTAAAATATCGTGCTCTTCACCCGCTTGGGTACACAAAATATCCCCAGATTTGACAAAATATTCATGCCCTTCTGACAGCACTTTGGCCCTGCCTTTAGAGACCAGCCAATATTCGTTGCAGTCGTGATAGTGACAACCGAAACAGCAGCCAATCGTTGAAATCGTGAAAATTCCAGCGCTGGTGACCCTGCTCCATTCAGGACAATTTTTGGCTCCCATAGCCTTTTCACTCGTTCCAATAACTGGAATAAATTCTCCGTCAAGGAATGGCCCATTTGTTGGCTGGTTTGTTATTATGATCTCCGCACTCAACTTGACACGCCCACTTAACAAACCACCTACTCAACTAACGAATACTCAAACTAATTTTTCATTTTTCCTTCGTAAATCAGGTAGTCCCGCTTAACTGTGCGGAATCGGGGTTCACGCCCTTCGAGAACGGCGATGGCTTCTTTACAGGCATCGGTGAAGCAGCGTCGATGGCAAAAATCGGTGCCGCCGGCAATATGCGGTGTAGCTATTACGTTTGGATGCTTACGGAACCAGGCGTCGGCCGGAGGTGGCTCAGGCAAAAAGACATCGATCCCGGCCGCAATTTCATTATTTTTGATTCGTTCCCACAGCGGTTCTTGCTCTACCACCTGCATGCGGGTTGTAAGCACAAACAATGCCCCTTTTGGCAAAGCGTAAATCACATCCCGATTAATGATTTCCAGTGTGTTAGGCAAGGGGGGAATCCCAACATTGAAAATCTCAGAATTTCTAGCAAGCTCAACAAGCGAATTAACCCGCTTGCCACCGTAACGGGCGATAGTCTCTCCAGAGACATATGGGTCATGCACAAAGATTTCGCAGTGCCACGGGGCTAGCAGTTCTGCGTAACGTTGATTGATGCTGCCTAATCCAGCCAAACCAACCCGACGGCCAGTCAAATCACCATACACAAATCCCGGCCGCTCCCAATAATGTTCTCCCCAACCTCCTTCACGCACCACGTAGAGCGAGTTGGGGATATCGCGGATCAAGGCCAGCGTCAGAGCAAAGGCGAACTCAGCCACCGAAGGGGTCATCCCTCTCGAGCAGTCGATCAACGAGATCTTGCGTGATTCGAGGTAGTCGATGTCAACCCATCCTTCGAAGCGGTTGTCAAATGTGCCAGAAAACACCTTGAGATTTTTGGACGCCTGCCAATGCTCAGGCCGCAGCGCCGGCCGATACCATGACCCGATGACGGCCGCGTCCGCCTTTTTCATCAGACCAGCAAAAGGCTCAAGAGCGGCCGCTTCTTCGCCCGATTTCATCGTAATCAGATCAACATCGCCATGTGCTTGGAGCAACTCAAGCCCCTCGCCGTGATAATTTTTGACCATGTGGTGCTCTTCATGGAGCAAAACTGCGTATTTCATTTCACGACTCCTAACATTATTAGTCCATTAATTCTCGCCGCCTTTTTTATAAGGCTGATTGAGTCGCCAGCCGCTCAAAGCTTAAGGCACCAAAAAGACGAACCGCACGCTATTGAACTATAATTCCAACTGCGCATCGGCCGGTTCTGCGATTGGGCCACTGCCGCACAGCACAAAAATAACAGGGCTAACGTAAACTGCCGCATCGTGCACCGCTTGCACCCGCTTGCCGACTCGTCATGCCCCAGGGCTCTATCCGCCCTACTAGAACCTTAGGTGGTGAGCCCCTTAGTAGGAACCAACATCAGCGACGGCTCTACCATCTATTCCGTGTCTTGCGATTTAAACACGAAAGGGCACTCAAACAAGTCAAGCTCAAAGACGGCCGCAATTTCAACCTCAAGGCCAAGCTCATACCGATAACTTCGAGATTTTACAGAAACACCCCATCGATCAAACCTACAGCCGGCAAGTTTTACACCCCTCACATGCCATCTCTTTGAGCTGCCCAAGAAAAACCAGGGTCAGCCAGACTGGGCCAGTCCACCTGACTCCTGCCAGAACCATAGTATCCTGCACCAAAGGCTGCACCGTACCGGCCATTTAGACCACGATGCCTTTGTCATCTCCGTCGGCCAAGACACATAGCCTCCCGGGCCAGCAATCTGGTGACGGCCAGAGGTGTAGTGGATGAGGTCTCCGCCACACTCTCCTGCAAATTTGGATAATATCCCGGTCATAGCGCCTGCGCCAATCATCGGCTATTAAGCGGCAACTTGGATTATCTGCGTGCAATGGCGCCTGATCTGAACCAAAGATAACGACCTTAACACCGATTTTTTAGTTAGTTAATTATATATTTGATAGGTGGTTAGGCTAAGAAACTTACAAACAAATCATTCAACATGCCAGCAAACTAAGCTCTTAACGTTTTCCACGGCAGTTGGTCCGCAACCTCTTCGACTTCGTAACCCACTTCACCCACGCATGGGCCCAAGATGGCAATTACAGAGGCCGGCCCATCACCCACATTAAACGAGGCATGAACAACATTCGCATCGATAAAAACAGAATCACCTGGCCCCAAAATGCGCATCTCTTGATCAACCCACTGCTCTACTTTTCCTTTGACACAAATAATCATCTCTTCCTGGTCAGGGTGGCGATGGAAATTATGTCCCAATCCAGATTTTAGCTCAACATCGAGCACAGTGAGGTGCTTGTTTTTGGTGGCTGGGGGGTGGGCAAGCCAACCGAAACTGCCCCAGTCCAGCTGGTCGCGTGGTGTGTCGGCTTTCATAACAAATTTGTTCATGAGTTTCTCCTTTCTAGATATTTGATATTTGATGGGTGAATAAAATCCTTAATGCTATGACCACTAGTTTCCTGGCTTGAACCGAGCGATTTGATCATCAACCCAAGATTTATTGGCATCCTTGGTGCGGCCCGCATTGTGCGGGGTGTGCACCACGTTCTCGCGCCCCAATAACTGATGGCCTACCGGTACCGGCTCACTGTCAAAAACGTCAGCCGCCAGCGAAAGCTCGTTATTGAGCACTCGTCTGTACAGCGCTTCCGTGTCAACAATGGCGGCCCGAGTCACTAGCACAACTAAGCTGCCGTATGGGAGGGCGTTAATGAGTTTAGCCGGAACCAAGCCTCGTGTATCCTCTTTGAGGGGAACCATCGGCACAAATATTTCAGCTTCTCTAACCAGCTCAGAGAGGTGAAAACAGCGCTTGGCACCAGCTGCTGAAAAAGTAGCATCGGGAGCATAGGGGTCCCAAACGGCCACGTCGGCACCCAGCACGGCGCACCATTTAGCATAGCGCGCCCCAATGTTGCCCGCCCCTACAATGCGGATACGCTTGCCGGCAATGGTACCATTTGTAAAACGGGAATCATCTCCGTATTGACCGCCACGTTGGCCCGGTTTGCCAATTCCCGCCCGGTAGTTCCATGGCTCTAGCGACTGCATCATTTCATGATGTAGTTGCGGGATGCGGCGTAAACCACACAGGGTGAGAGCGAGTCCAAACTCAGCCACCGATTGCGCCCAAAATAGATCGGCTCGAGGAAGGACAACCTCAACGGCTTGGGCGATTAATTGATGAATGCCATCCGGCATCTGATCTAAAGGGACAAAATAGCCGTGTGGGGTGTAAAAGAGTTGATCGAGCTTAGTAAACGGGGCAAGGTCGGCAGATTCAGCAGGAAAACCAAGCAAAACAAGTCGCTGAACCGTCTCAGGATTTCGAACAAATTGCGACACTCGTGCGTCGGGAGCTTCACTCCGATATAGCTCACAACCGGACGCTTGCCAGCAAGTGTGCCAATAGTCTGCCGACCATGGCCACTGTTGATCAAATGATTCGTGCACGCAAATAATCGATCTCATGTCAGGCTCCGGTTCGGGCATACGCAGCGAACTCCACTTTGATGTCGCTGGCTGACATCGCACCCTCGTGTAAAACCATCCGATAACGGTGGGCCATCGTCTCTCCGGACGACAATTCGATTTTTCCAGGAATACATGGGGCGGGGTTGATTCCTCGCTGGCCGTCCACGCGCCAAAGAGCAGGATGGCCCGGATTAGATGGGTGGTCCATTAGGGTCATACCAGCTTCTACTCCCAGGTATTCAATCGGCATGATGAGGTCAATCCATGCAGCCGCCTGCTGCTCTGCCTCGTCACCAACTTGCCCGGCCGAATTGAAAACAGTAGCTCCAACCTGTTTCCGGAAAGGCATGCGGACAAAGAAACCGCCGTACTCGTTTTGATCAATCAAAACATCGGGCACCGCCTGCAGCGACCAATCCAAATCCAGATAAACCAAATGTCCTCTGCCGCTCGACATACTCCACCTTTGCTTTTCGATCAAAAGCAAAGTGCCATCGGTGTGTCGCCAAAGCGCATCTACCGACCAAGTTGGTGGCTCCACCTTTAGAATTTGCAAGTGACCGGGCTCAATCGTGCCAATATCTACTTGGGTTACTTGGCCGGGATCGAACCAGAAGCTACATCTATTTACTCCGTGATAACCGGTCTGCAACCCGTGTTGCCACGGGTGGTGCCATGGGCTGTCCTCGGTCAAGGTCACAGTCCCTTTTTCGCCGATACGTAAGGGGTGGATGTACGGCCGCATACCAGGCCGAGCGTTTTGCTGCAGAACGTTCCGACCGGCAAGAAGGTCGTCGACAAAAAGGCAGTTGTTGGCGATACGCATCTGCCAGCGGGTACTTGATGGCTTGTTATATGACAAAGCTAGTCTCTCCTAAAAAGTAGTTGTCCTTTGAATTACTTGGCCGAATTTTTCAGCGCATCCTTCAACAGCCGTATTTGGTGATGCACATCTCCAGTACGTGCTTGTTGCTGCAGGGGTATTCTGCCAGTACTCACCCTCCAACTCAATTAAAGAGAAATAACAAATATGGGTATTACAGCTAATTTTCATTAGTTACCAAATCCTGACGGCATGCAAAAATCATCCAAAACCATCAAAAGTGGCGACATCAGTAACCAGTCATTCATAAAGTTATATTAGCTTGGAGTTGGTCAAAAGCCCCAAAATACTGCAAAACCTCTGCCGCCTGTTTCGCCCCGGCTTCCAAAGCCTTCGCAATATCACCATCACGAAAGTAGCTAACTGTAAACGCGCCTTGAAAAGAATCGCCACATCCGGTTGAATCAACGACAACCTCAGCTGGCAACGCCGATTGCCTAATTACGCCATCGGCCGTCAACGCCACACTACCCTGTGCCCCCATAGTAATCACAAACTGGCAAGCACACGCTTTCGCGAGGGGCAACAAATACTCGAGAGCCGCCAAATCCCCACTAAAAAAAGCAAGGTCCAGCTGTTTAAACAGCCCAGGGGAAACCTCTTTTATACGGCCATTTGAACAATTGCCAAAATCAACTACCCGCAGGATCCCATTTTTTGGCAATTGGACAAGTTGATTGCAAATAGAGTCAATTTGGGGACCATCGTAAATCGTTACCACGATGTCATGCAGATTCAAAAACCCCTTTATGTCTTCAGTCAGGCTCAACTCGCTAAGCACATTTTCATGATAGCCACCGGCCGGAAACACCCGATCTCCGTTCACTTCGACATCTATCGCACATTCGGCCGTCTTGCCTTCCAAAACTGCCACACGAGAATGATCCACCCCCTCGAACTCGAGCAATTTCAATATCCAAACATCAACGGCCCGGCTGCCCACACAGCTCACCAAAGACACTGTTTCAGCCCCGCTCCGCTTCGCATGAACAGCAAAATTAAGTGATCGCCCCCCTACATAATAGCTCTTCTGCTTGAGATAGTGGTCGCTTGTAATTTCACCCACTGAAACTATTTTCATCAGCCGGCATCAAAAGCGGACATTTCGATAAACTATGGATGATCTGCTGATTGCGGATTTCCATCCCCGACAAGAGAACGACCCTACGCGATCGGACGCACCGTCACAGCTTCACTCGCCATGCGCCCTTCTTCACAGATCAGCGCAATCGCACCGCCCGTAAGCGGCCGGTCATTGTCCTCAACATCAAATAGGTGTTGCCCATCAACCCAGCCCTGAATTCGATTACCCGCCACCTGCATTTTCAAGCTGTAGGTACCGCCAAACTCCCAACCGAATCTTGATTCCGCCAAAACCGTATTGCCGTCTAACGCCTTGACTAGCTGAGCTTTGCCGCCGGGGGCCAACAACAGGCCGTAGTAACGTCGCATCCCTTGTACCCGTGCGCCGACCCCAGCCGACTTCACCATATGCGGAGTGATATCCGAGCTAACCTCATAGTCGGTCCACTCCCGAGTCCCTTGCATCAGCAAGCCGGTGCCTTCATTTTGTACCAAGCGGAATGCTTCCGGAAACCGGGGATTGTATTCGTCAACCCCATCGATCCAAGCTTTGCGCCACATTTCGGCCGTTAATTCCCAGCGCTCATTGCGGGAATTCTCCGGCCGCTTCAACGTGATATTTGGAACACCCTCCCAGCCTAAATAATCGAGATACACTATGCCGTCGGCCGCTTTGGCGCTACTGACTTCGATGCCGACTTTGGCTATAGGGCCATCTTCATTTATTTCGAGCTTCCATACTATTTCCTGGCTCCCACCAGGAGCAAGTACAATCTCAGGGCCGCGTAGTAGTTTCAATTTGTCTTTTTCGCCATATACATTCAGATAGATGGCGGCCGTCAATGGAGTGGGGTTTTTACCATCAGCTACTACCCTTGCCCGGACTGTCTGCCCTGCATAAAGCGTTGGGGAAGCGTGAAGTGCATAGCCCCGCTTCGAGAAATAGTCAGAAACTTCTTTTGACGGGGTGAACGTAGGCGTTGCCGCGCGGGCTACCCGGCCGGGTGCGATCCGGCCGCAACGGATGGCAAGACTACGATCGCCTTTTGTGCTGTTCCCCACCACATTTTCCAAGGTCGCCGCCCCTTTTGATTCAATACTCTCTTCAATCTGAAAGCCTTGAACCGAACCAGGCATCTCAAAATGGAAACGCGCACCGCCTTTGGGTGCCAAGGGTGCTTCGCCCACCATGCCACGAGCCGTGTTGACCACGCTGTAAGTAACTGTCACCGCATCATTGATTGCGCTACCCCCGTCGGCCGTAGGCAAATACAAACGATCTGCCACAGGGCCGCGGAAATCAGGCCCTGCATCGATGCCAGCTAAGCCGTTCTTGATGCCCAACAGACACCCCAAATTTCCTGCGTTACAGTCGGTGTCCCATCCGGAGGTGTTGACCATCATCAACGATTTTTGGAAATTGTCGTCGCCATACAACAGCGAGTGAATAATCAGCCCATGGTTAGGAACCATATGGCAGTTTCCGCCATATTTGTCATAACCATAGCTGGCTTGAAGCCGTTCCCGCGCCTTGCGCCAGTCCGGTTCGGCCGCATGCCATTCACGAATTTCACCTATCATTTGATAGATAATCGAATCCTTGGGAATTACCGACATCCCCACGTCAAGCAGTTTATCGGTATTGCTTTCGACAAATGCCTGCGCTTCCATTGCGGCAATCACCTGTGCCCCATAAATCGCTTCGCCATCATGGCTGACACTCGCCGCGCGGCCTGCAAGACTGGCCGCATATTCCGGGTCGCCTGGGGCAACCATCGCCCACCCATCGATAAAAATTTGCGAACCGATTTGCTCAGCCACAACTTTACTGTTGAGGCCGATCGACCCACTGGCTGGAGCTTGAATCCCTTTTTTCAACCGCAAATAGGCGGTGTGTTCAGTCGAGTTGCCCAAACCACCCCACCACAAAACGGTCCGCTCCTCGATTAAATAGTTGAGCCAGGTCTGCCCGATCTGGGCGGCTGATAATTCCCTACTGTAGCCGTAATCACGCATCGCTTTTAAGAAACCAAAGGTTCCACTGATATCATCGTCTGTCACGATCAGTGGCACATCAAGCTTCTCATGTACGTAATAATTGATCTCGCCCAAGTGTTGCATGACCATTTCATAGGGCCAACCCTCAAAGGGCCGGCCTAGGTATACGCCAATTAGCTTACCAAGGACACCTGCGTAAACGCGTTCCGTGTAGTCTTTTTGAAATTTCATAGCATATTACTCGCTTCGGACAATTTTTCGCAACCTATAAATAAATCAACTTAGAGTCTTCCTGCTGCGCATATAAACACCCAGCACCAACACAATATATTTCTACGCCTTTACGCCACCTGCCGTAAGCCCGTCAATGAATTGGCGCTGCAAACTCAGAAACATTAACAGTACTGGGGCGATCAACATGACAGCGGCCGCGCTTGTGAGCCCCCAATCCCTCGAAAACCGGCCCACAAAGGCGGCATAACTTGTAGTAACTGGGAATAATTCAGGATCTGTAACAAAGATCAGCGCTAACTGATACTCAGACCATGTGCCTAAAGCGGTCATCAATCCGACCGTGAGAAATCCCGGCCACGCCAGCGGCATGATGACGCTCCATAAAACTTGGAGCTCACTGGCTCCATCAATTCGGGCCGCATCTTCAAAGTCAGGATGGATTTGGAGCATAAATGATCGAAGCAGAAATATTGCAAAGGGCGCACCCCCAGCTGAATATAACAATATCAAACCCCATAAGTTATTGAGCAAACCGAGATCCCGCCACAACATAAAGAGGGGAACTATATAAAGCCACACAGGAATTGTCGAGCCGGTTAGCATGACAACCATAAAAATGTTACCGCCAGGCGGATTAAGGCGAGCCAAGGAATAAGCCGCAAGCCCACAAAAGGTCAATTGCGCTAAAACAGTTGTGACAACCAGAAATGAACTATTTCCCAATGTGGTTGCAAAGTTACCGCGCTCCCAAGCAACCAGGTAATTCTCCCAAACAAATGTGCGCGGAAACCCAATCGGGTTAGACCCCAGCTCGGCCGTCCCCTTAACCGAGTTCATGAACAGAATCACAATAGGCCCCAGAGCGAAGGCGGTCATCAAAAAGACCACAAAATAGTTGAGCCACAAACTTGGTTCGCGACGCTGCCTCTTAAACACCGAACGTAGCTTTCTCGAAAGTGCAGCCATAGCTAAATTTCCACCCCCCTGCGGCGTAAGAAAATAACAAAGCCCATAATTAGCATAGCAAAAAAGCTCATTGTTATACCAACGGCCGAAGCATACCCGGCCTCAAAACGCCTAAAGGCTTCTTTATAGAGAAACGTGCCAAGCACTTCAGTCGCACCAGCTGGCCCACCTTGGGTCGTAAGATAGATATAGTCAAACACCAAGAATGACCAGATAGCCACCATCATGAGCATAAACACCAAAGTGGGCAACACACTTGGCACGGTCACATATATAAATTCATGAAACTGACTAGCCCCGTCTATTTTGGCCGCATCATATAAATCTGGAGAGATCGACTGCATAGCCGTCAAAAATATCACAACAAGAAATACCCAAAAGTGCCAATTGTCGATAAACGCAATCGCAAACAAGGCCGTATCTGGGTTCCCCAGATAAGCTCGATTAAAGGTATCAATACCAAAGGTGCGGCTTATCTGCAGCCCAAGTCCTTTGCGGGGACTCATTAAATTTTGCCAAATGGA
>Ga0049084_10000517_pt1 | contig 15199 bp, 14 predicted proteins | sample GreLakmeON33MSRF_FD_66720 | JGI IMG/M metagenome (GOLD analysis project Ga0049084, IMG submission 66720) | Freshwater lentic microbial communities from great Laurentian Lakes, MI, USA - Great Lakes metaG ON33MSRF | ecosystem: Environmental > Aquatic > Freshwater > Lake | place: Great Lakes... | reverse complement strand
CAGTAGCTAAAATTTGTACCGCTGCATTTTTAAATTGGTTATACACCAAAATTACTGTATCAAATTGACCTTTCTCAAATGCTTCCATTACTTTTTCGGCAACGGGTGCAACATTATTAAAAGTAAGTTGATCAAACAGTTCATTTAGTTTTTTGGGCATATCCGAATTCAAAATACCGTAATCGGTTTTTTTGAAAGCGTCATCCGCCTTTTTTCCTATACTCAGCACACTTACTTTGCAGTTTTTGTAATCTGTTTTTGCTAAGTATATAGCCCTTTTTACCACATTCGCGTTAAAAGCACCACACAAACCTCTGTTAGAGGTAATGGCAATAATCAGTACGCCCTTCACACTTCTTTCAACCGTAAAACTTCCACCATCAGAACTTCCCAAACTGGAGCTTACATTTTCCAACATCTCTTTCAGTTTGCTGGCGTATGGTCGCAATTGAGTAACGGCATCCTGCGCTCTTCTCAACTTTGCAGCACTTACCATTTTCATTGCTTTGGTAATTTGCTGAGTCGATGAAACCGATACTATTCTGTTACGTACTTCTTTGAGGTTGGCCATTCTTTATATCACTAATTTTTCTACTATGATTTCTTGTATTTAGCCGACAATTCTTTTGCTACTTTTTCCAATGTTCCAGTAACCTCATCTGTTAAAAGCCCTTTCTTTAAATCAGCCAATACATTTTTATGTTTCAAATCTAAAAATGCAAGAAATTCCGATTCAAATTCTCTTACATTCGCTAAGGGAACACTGCTTAATAAGCCTTTGCTGCCGCAATAAATAATGGCAACCTGCTTCTCAACACTAACAGGTGAAAATTGTCCTTGTTTAAGGATTTCAACGTTGCGTGCGCCTTTTTCAAGAACCGATTTTGTAGCAGCATCAAGGTCGGAACCGAACTTAGAAAATGCTTCTAATTCACGGTATTGTGCTTGGTCGAGCTTTAAGGTACCAGCCACTTTTTTCATCGATTTAATTTGAGCATTTCCACCTACACGCGATACGGATATGCCTACGTTGATAGCAGGACGTACTCCGGAGTTAAACAAGTTTGACTCAAGGAATATTTGTCCATCGGTAATCGAAATTACGTTGGTAGGAATGTATGCTGATACGTCACCTGCCTGTGTCTCAATAATAGGCAATGCAGTAAGTGAACCCCCACCTTTAACAATTGGTTTCAATGAATCCGGAAGGTCGTTCATGTTTTTAGCAATCTCATCGGATGCGTTTATTTTTGCAGCTCTTTCAAGCAAACGACTGTGTAAGTAAAATACATCACCCGGGTATGCTTCACGTCCCGGAGGTCGTCTTAACAATAGGGAAACCTCACGGTAAGCAACAGCTTGTTTCGATAAATCATCGTATACAATTAATGCAGGGCGACCGGTATCGCGAAAAAATTCACCGATAGCAGCACCTGCAAAGGGAGCATAAAATTGCATTGGCGCAGGATCGGAAGCGTTTGCAGCAACGATTACCGTATAAGGCATTGCGCCGTTGTCTGTTAATACTTTAACAATGTTTGCCACTGTCGAACCTTTTTGTCCGATAGCAACATATATACAAAATACAGGATTTCCTGCTTTGTAAAATTCTTTTTGATTGATGATGGCATCAATACACACTGCTGTTTTACCTGTTTGGCGGTCACCGATAACCAACTCACGTTGACCACGACCGATAGGAATCATTGCATCAATAGCCTTTATCCCTGTTTGCAATGGTTCGTTTACCGGCTGACGATAAATTACACCAGGAGCTTTTCTTTCCAAAGGCAATTCGTAAAGTGTACCTGCAATAGGTCCTTTACCATCTATTGGTAAGCCAAGAGTGTCAACCACACGACCTAACATTCCCTCACCTACTTTAATAGATGCAATTTGTCGTGTTCTTTTTACTGTATCACCTTCTTTAATATCGTTAGAACCACCTAATAATACAGCGCCTACGTTATCTTCTTCCAGGTTTAGAACGATCCCTTTCAATCCGTTTTCGAACTCAATAAGTTCTCCGGATTGTACGTTGGATAGTCCGTAAATACGAGCAATACCATCTCCTACTTGCAGAACTGTCCCTACCTCTTCCAATTCGGCTTGTGATTTTAAGCCGGATAATTGTTGTCTTAATATTGCAGAAACCTCTGCTGGTTTTACTTCCGCCATTCTTTTATTTTTTAATTTAAATTTCTTTTATATAAGGGTTTTCACTAAAACTTTGTTTTAATTTTTTTATGCTTCGCACAATGCTGGAGTCCACTTGTTGGTCGCCAATTCGCAAGGTAAAACCACCGATAAGATTTTTATCCACCTTTTCAATAAGTTCAATTTCCGATTGTGTGCTTTTTTTAAGAATGTCATAAACTTTTTTTCTTAGCTCATCGTCAATGCCTATTGCTGTTGTAACAATTGCTTTTTGTATGCCTTTGTATACATCGTACAATTTGCCAAATTGAATTGCGGTTCCTCCAATATAAGACTCTCTTCTTTTTTTTGCAATCAAGGTTAAAAAAGCCAATGAATCATCCGAAACATTGCTCTTGAAAATAGCCTCAAAAATTGCTATTTTTTTGTCAGATTTAACGATGGGGCTGTTCAGTAAGTTAACAAAATCACTATTTTTTACGCAGACTTCGGCAATGTATTTCATATCGGAATTTACCTTGTCGAGGTTATTTCTCTCTAAGGCAAGGTCGAACATCGACTTGGCGTATCTGGTAGCGGCTTTTGTCTCCCTCATATTAGTTTAATTTAACGTCCTCAAGCAAACTTTTAACCAATGTTTTTTGCTTTTCGTCATTTGAAAGCTCCGATTTTAAAATCTTTTCAGCTATTTCAATGGAAAGGGTAGCAACTTGGTTTTTAATTTCAGTAATCGCAGCCATTTTTTCGTTATTGATTGTTTCACGCGCTGCAGTAATTAATCTCTCAGCCTCCACTACCGCTTTTGTTTTTGCTTCAGCAATAATCGAATCTTTCATCTCACGCGCTTCTTTAAACAATAAATCTCGTTCCATTCTTGCGTCCTGCAATATTTTCTCATTGCTTGCATTTAGGGATGCCATTTCCTTTTTGGCTTTCTCTGCAGCATCCAAGGCATTTTGTATAGAATCTTCCCTTTCTTTCAACGCTTCCAGAATAGGTTTCCACGCAAATTTTTTAAGGATAATGAGGATAGTAAGAAAAGCTAAAAGAGTCCAAACAATTAATCCATACGATGGACTTAAAAGTGGGCTCATTAAAATAATTCCGAATGTATTCATTGTGTTTATATTTTATCCACCTGAGCCTTTTATCCTTTGTTGTTTTAACAAAGAAGGGGGCGAGGAGGTTTGTTTGTTTTGTTAATTCGAGGGGTTGCAACCAACCGTTGCAACCCCTCGATTTTTTTTGAGATTAAAGGCTTATAAACCGATAAGCATCCCGATAACGATTGCAAACAATGCCGGACCTTCAATGAAGGCGATAGCAAGAATCATATTGGCACGAATATCACCAATTGACTCAGGCTGACGGGCAATAGATTGCAAAGCGCCATTACCGATAGAGCCGATACCGATTCCTGCTCCTGCAGCTGCGATACCTGCTCCTGTTGCAGCAAGTCCTTGTCCTGCCGAAATCTCTAATAACATAGATAATAACATAGTACTAATTTTTTATTTCCTGTTTTTATTTTACTCATACCGGCAACAGGAAACAACCGGTATTTTTTTTATTTTATCAATGATGCTCTTTGTGGTGAGGCTCTTCCACACAAGCTCCGAAATACATTGCAGTAAGCAAAGTAAAAACATAGGCCTGTAAAAAAGCAACCAACAGCTCCATTGCATTCATAAACAGTGCGAAAGCCATAGAAATAGGGCTAAATAACCAACCCCCTAAATCACTTGAACTTCCAAAAACAAATATCAAACACACGAATGATAATATTACTATGTGACCTGCTGCAATATTTGCAAACAGTCGTATCATTAATACAAATGGACGTTGAAATACTCCTATGATTTCAATAGGAGTAAGTAGGAATATTTTCACCCAAGCAGGAACGCCTGGCATCCAAAGTATGTGTCCCCAATAGTGCTTATTGCCTATGAATAAGGTAATTATCAATACAATAAATGCCAACGTAAACGTAACGGCAATATTCCCTGTTACGTTGGCGCCACCTGGGAAAATGGGGATGAGGCCAAGCATATTATTGACAAAAATGAAAAAGAAGGCGGTAAGCAAAAAAGGAACAAAACGCGCATAATGCTTTTCGCCAATGGAGGCCTTCGCAATATCGTCACGCACAAAAAGTATTACTGGTTCAATAAAAGACTGTAAGCCCTTAGGAGCCAACCCTTTTCTTCTAGTATATGATTTTGCAACGGTTAAAAATACCCACAACAATAGGAAGCAAGCAAGGAGTATTTCGGAAGTGGTTTTGGTAATCGAAAAATCGTAAAATTCTGCATTGTCTTCAGCTTCAATATGACCATCGTGAGTAAGTTTATATCCGTTGCAGGAAGCTTTTCCGTGTTCAAATCTGGCGGAAGAGAATACATTCAGGCCTTTTTCTTTCGAATAAAGGATAATAGGAAGAGGTATGGAAGTAGGGTCTTCGTGAGAACCCCAAAGGTGCCACTCATATTTATCAGTTACGTGGTCAATGATAAATTTCCCAGCATTGAATTTTTCGTGCTCGCCTTCATTTATAGCAGTGTGCCCAGCATCTTTAGCAACTTCTTCTCCTTGAGTATTGATGCTCAAAAAGCAAAAAAGTCCAAGTAAAAGAAAAAACGCTCTGAAAGTGTTGATTTTACTGCGCATTACCATTCAAATAAGGTTCTCCATCGATTTTTTACGGTGCAAAACTATAATATTTATGTGAATTAAAAGAATGAAAATGAAACTATTTTTTAATCTCACTCAAATACCTTGTAAATATTGAGTCTACTTATCTAAGATAGAAATAAGCGATTATTTTTTAAGGTGTTTAAGAAGCAAGATTACTTCAAAAGCAGTAAACAAAAAATAATGAAACATAAAACCAATTGCAAATGGAATCACTGTGGCTTTATCTGTAAAACGATAAATGAGTATAACCATAAGGCAAAGCCCCATCTTTAAAGCGGTTGAACCCATATAAAAACGTATAAAATTTTGAGGTTTTCCTTTTGCTGCTTTTATGGAAAACAAGTGAAATCCTAAGGTTGTCACTATAAAAAAAGCAACAATGAGATCCCAATGAGGAATAGAATACGCCGATTCCATAAAATTATTCCAGCAATAATCAATCGCTGCAATTGCTATGGAAAAGGAAACTAATTTGAAAAAAAAGGAGTTCACTGTTTTTGTAAAAATTCAATAACAAAGGTATATAAAGAATATGCTTTTTATTTCTTTTTGATAAAATCTTTTATAACCCAATAAATAGCGCCAATAACTGAAAAAAGGGATAGCACTATTGAAAAAAGCGGAAATTTATTGCTGTAATACTTGTCGAGTGAAGTGCCACCCCATACTCCCAAGGCAATGATTGCAGCCATTTGAAAAGCCATAGCAGAGTATTTAGCGTAATAATTTATTTTTTCTCCTTTACTTTTTTTCTCTTCTTTCACTTTTTGTATTTTATTGATTGTTTTCGGCAGAGGACATCTAATGCATTCAGTATATTTGACAGTAAAATTAGGCATTTTTAAACGAAAGGCAAAGGCTGTAATTTTTAATAAAACAATAATATTTTGGGTTAATCGTTGTAAATGCTTTATTTTGTGCAAGTAGCAAATTTTTAACAAATGAATATTGATCTTTCTGGTAAACACGCAATGGTGTGTGGAAGCACACAGGGCATAGGGAAGGCTATTGCTATAGAGTTAGCATTGCTTGGAGCCGATGTTACCTTAGTGGCTCGAGATGAAAAAAAACTGTTACAAGTAAAAAAGGAACTGTCTGTTAAAATGGGGCAAAAGCACGATTGCATTTACGCAGATTTTTTTTCCCCTGCTGAACTTCAGTTGAAAGCCGAGCGTTATATAAAGCAAAAAGGGCCAGTCCATATTTTGGTTAACAATACAGGGGGCCCTCCGGGAGGCGAAATAACACAAGCAAAGGTTGAGGAATTTACAAAAGCGTTTTCGAGTCATTTAGTGTGTAACCATATTTTGGTTCAATCTGTATTGGAAGGAATGAAAGCAGAAAAATATGGTCGAATTATAAACATCATTTCTACTTCGGTAAAGCAACCTATAAAAGGATTAGGCGTTTCTAATACCATAAGGGCGGCTGTTGGCAATTGGGCAAAAACACTTTCTGTTGAGCTTGCTCCTTTTGGAATTACTGTTAACAATGTGCTCCCCGGTGCAACAAACACTGCGCGCATAAGCACTTTGCTCGAAACAAAATCGAAAAAAACAGGAAAGCAAATTAAAGAATTGGAAGAAGAAATGTTGAAGGAAATACCTGCTGGCAGGTTTGCCGAACCTTCGGAAGTTGCTTGTGCCGTTGCTTTTTTAGCATCGCCAGCTGCAGCCTATATCAATGGCATAAATGTTCCAGTAGATGGAGGCAGAACAGCTTGCCTATAAATATTCTATTAATTGGGGCTTATAAAAAAGATGAAAATAGACAGAGGTGCATTACTGTGTTTAATACTATCCCTTAGCATCTTGTTTTTATTTTTTGGCAAACTAATTCTACACGCTAATTCGGTTTATTTTAGTAAGTCTGGCGATGGATTTCTTACCTACTATACGTCACAATATCACGTAAAGTATGATAAGCAACTGTTTCACGATGGCTCGATGAATTATCCATTTGGAGAGAATGTTTTTTTTACAACCTGTCAGCCGGGTGTTAGTAATTTCATAAAATGCATTCAGCCTGTCATTGATCTTTCCAACTACATAACGGGCATAACGAACCTGTTGATGCTTTTCTCTATTGTGTTTTCAGCCCTATTTCTGTACCTTATATTTAAAAACTTAAAATTGCCTTATTGGTATGCAGCCATTGCTGCAACAGCCATTGCTTTTTTATCGCCACAAATGCATAGGCTGGGGGGGCACTTTACCCTTGCCTATCAGTTTGCAATACCGTGTTATATTTATTTATTGATGCTGTTTTACAATAACCCATCTATAAAAAAGAGTCTTTTTATAGGAGTACTTACTTTTTTAATGGCAGTAAGCCATATGTATTTTTTGGTTTTCTTCGCCTTTCTAATGTTCCCGTTTTGGGGAATGTTAATACTCTTCAAGAAAGTTCAATTTAAAAATCTCGCCTTTTTCGTAAAGCATACTTTTCTTCAATTTATCCTGCCATTTCTGCTTTTGGAATTGTTTATACACATAGATTTTTCCGTAACCGATCGTACCTCGGAACCTTGGGGCTTTTTGATTTTTAGGTCTAATTTTGATGGAATATTTTATCCTTTTGGAATGCTATACGAAGACATCGTTAAATCGTTTCATACACCTTCGCTAATTGAATGGGAAGGCGTTTCTTACAGTGGCATAGTTGGAATAATTACTATACTCATTTTATCCATTCAGTTGATAGGAAAGTTGGTTAAACGAAAGTTTAGAGAGGTGTTGAAAGTAAGCGACAACAAACTGCTAACTGTTTTTTTTGCAGCTTCAATGGCGGCTTTATTATTTTCTTTTGGTTTCCCTTTCGTTTTTCCCAAACTTCATTGGATGTGGGATTATGCAGGAATTATCAAACAGTTTAGAGGTATTGGGAGGTTTGCTTGGTTGTTTTATTATCTAATAAACATACTTGCATTTTATGTCATATATGGGTTAGTTAAAAATGCAAAAAAACAGATTGTAATAGCCGTTCAAATTATCTCATTAATGTTGGTGTCTATGGATGCATATTCCAATATTTATTGGATGCAAGAGGCCTTTAATAATCGATTGCCTCTGTACGAGGACAAAGCAAACGCATTGCCTGAAAATAGGTGGATGAATACCTTAGACACTTCTTTATACCAAGCAATTTTACCGCTGCCTTATTTTCACGTTGGCTCAGAAAATGTGTGGTTGGATGCCTCTTCGGAAATAAAAAACGATGCCTTTGCCGTTTCCTTAAAAACAGGACTGCCTCTTATGGCAGTTACTTCGGGACGGACTTCATTAAGCCAAACCTATAAAAGTATAGAGCTTGTGTTAGAACCTTCAGAAGGGTTTAGCATTCTAAAAGAATTACCCAACCAAAAACCCTTGTTGGTTATTGCCCGCTCCAATCAATTAACAATAAATGAAAAGGCAATAGTAGCGGTAAGCAAGTTGTTATTCGAAACAGAAAATTACAATGTATATGCTTTGAGCATTGACGGTTTAACTTCCTTGACCAAGCACCTATATGAAAAAAATGGCGCAGTATTAGCGCAAGCAAAAACTTTTACTGTGCGCGATTTTCAAGTGTCAGACTCTTTAGGAACCTTTATTTACGAATCGTTTAACAACAACAAAAGTGATACTGCATTTATGGGCGGTGGCTGTATACAAGGGGATTCAAGAAAGTATATTTCAATATACGATGAAAAAGTAACCTATTCAAAAAATCGGAAATGGGTCTACTCATTCTGGATGTATGATTTTAAAAAAGACCTCTACCCTCGCTCTATAATAGAAGTTGCACTGTGTGATGCTTCGGGAAAAGTATATAAAGCAAATTACAATAACCCTCATCGTTTGGTAAAAATGTTCATTGGTAATTGGGCCTTGCTGGAAGATACTTTTGCGCTCGCTTCGCCAACCGACAAAATAAAAATTACGGTGTGGAACGATGAATTGGGGAAGCATAAAAAGCTCCTGTTTGACGAATTGCTAATCCGCCCCTCAAACATTGATGTGTATAAAAAACCGGACCAGTATATTTTTAAAAACAACCGTTATTATTATAGTAAATAATCAAAGTGAAAAGGATAAAAAATTATGCATTTGTAGGGCTTATTTTTTGCTGTTTTAATGTTTTCCTTTCAGCACAATACCATAACAAAGGACATATTAACAACATTATTGCCTCAGATGCGCGAGGCTATTACCAGTATTTGCCATACTTTTTTATTAAGCACGATATAAAACTCCAAGACTACTCGTACCATTTTGATAACGGAGTAAGTTTTAATAAGCACACCTGCGGAGTTGCAGTTTTACAAACACCCTTTTTTTTAACTGCCCATGCATTTGATTGTATAGTAAAAAAGGACCTTAGTGGCTACGGTGATATATATGCCTATTCTATAATTATTGCCACCAGCTGTTATTTGTTTCTTGGCCTGCTATTTACTTTTTTATTAATTGTAAAATGGTTTAATAAAAAAACAGCTTGGTTATCTGTAATGCTTTTGTATGGCAGTACAAATATGTTTTTTTATTCCATTGTCGAGCCCGGGGCATCACATATATACTCCTATTTCTGTTTTGCCGGTTTTGTTTATTTTGTAGATAGGTTTTACGCATCACCGAATTTTAAAAATAATCTGGGTGCAGCATTGTTTTTCGCAATGGCCTTTTTAATAAGGCAAACAAATATATTTATGATTCTTTTTATGCTTCTCTACAATGTTTATTCATTCAACGATTTTTTTCTGCGAATTCGCTTTTTTATCAAAGAGTATAAGTATATACTATTCTATATTCTTTGTTGTTTCCTGCTTTTCTTACCACAAATGTTGTATTGGAAAACGGTAGTAAACGAGTACATTGTGTTTGCCTATAAATATAGCTACAGCGAAGAATCATTTTTATATTGGAAGAACCCTAAAATATTCGAAGTGCTTTTCGGAATGTCTTGCAGTTGGTTACCATATACGCCCATTATGGCAATTAGTTTAGCAAGTTTATTTTATTTGGTCTTTAAAAAGCAATATCAGGCAATTCCTATTTTACTTATTTTTTTATTGGCTTTGTATACTTGCGCAAGTTGGTGGGCCTATAATTTTAGTTGCGCTTTTGGATATCGTCCTTTCATAGAGTATTATAGCATACTTATAATTCCTTTAGCTTATTTAATAAATGGCATATTAACTATGTGGGGAAAAACGGTACTAAAATCAGGCTTCTTAATTCTATTTCTTATGTTTGTTTTTTTGAATGTGTCAATGACATATGAATTTCAATGGGAAATATGGTGTGGTCCTGATTGGAATTATGAAAAGTATTTCGAAATGATTGGTAAAATAATGCGCAATGTATCTTAGTATAATTATTCCTTCCTATAAGGGTGCAAGTACGCTTAACAATCAGTTGCACGGATTCATTGAGTATCTAAAATCTCTAAAAACGGATTTTGAAATCATTATTGTGGACGATGGCTCGGACGATTCAGGAAAAACAGCTGCAGTTGCAAAAAAGCACAATTGTATATTTTGTGGCAATGTAATAAATGAAGGGAAAGGTTCTGCAGTAAGAAAAGGGATGCAGTTAGCAACTGGTCAGTATAGAATTTTTACGGATGTTGACATTCCTTTTGAGTTTGACGCATTCAGTCGCTTTTTACAGTATTTAGATACAAAGGAGTTTGATGTTGTGGTGGGCGATCGCACCTTGCCGGGCTCAAGCTATTTTGCAGAAATACCTGCTTTGCGGAAAGTAGGAAGCAACATTTTTTCATTTATTGTAGGAAGGTTTGTTGCTGGAGGGCATTTTGATACACAGTGCGGTATGAAAGGGTTTAAGGCTGATGTTGCGAATGATTTATTTTCTATAAGTACAATAGATGGTTTTGCTTTTGACGTTGAATTGCTATATATTTCATTGAAAAGAAATTATGATATCAAACGCTTGCCTGTTGTATTAAGATGCCAAGAAGGTTCAACAGTAAATGTGCTGCGTCACGGGCTGGGAATGCTTATCGACCTCTATAACATAAAATGGAACCACATACAAGGGAGATATAAAAAACAAGCTGCACAATGAGTCAATCAAGCGTTTTAGATAAATTTCCAAAGAATAGAATAGAACTTCCCGAAGCATTTCAAAAAATATACAATCAACACTACCTAAGCAACCGCGAAGGAAAGTATAAAACAACATCACTGTCTCAAAAGTTGGAGTCTTGGATGCATAAAAAAGTTGCGGAAGATGTAGTTAGAAGTAAGGAGCAATTCTCAACATTGGAAATCGGTGCAGGAACCTTAAATCAATTGAAATACGAGCCTACACAAGAAGCGTACGACATAGTAGAACCTTTTAATGAGTTGTTTGAAGGCTCAGCCTTACTGAAAAATATTCGTACAGTTTATAAAGACATTCAAGATGTAAAAAAAACCAAATACGACCGCATAACTACTATTGCAACTTTCGAACACATTATGGATTTGCCTTTTGTGGTTACAAAAGCTGCAACACTCCTAAATGAATTAGGTCATTTAAGGGTTGCAATCCCTAACGAAGGGACAATTATGTGGAAATTAGGTACGCAGGTTACGGGATTTGAGTTCAAGAAAAAATACGATTTAGATTATCAAATTTTAATGCATTATGAACACGTAAATACTGCCGATGATATTGAACAGGTGTTAAATTACTTTTTTAAAAGTGTGAACTGTTCTGTTTTTGGTATAAGCAAAGGTTTGGCACTTTATCGTTTTTATGATTGCGCTAATCCAGATATGGAAAGGGTAGATAACTATTTTGCAAATACAAACAGGCAATAGAAAATAAAAAAGGGAGATAAGTGAATTCCTCCTATCTCCCTTTTTTAATAAAGTAATCTTAAAAATGTACGAGTGTAACCCCTACAGTAAAAGGGTACAATTGCGGTGCGACTGCATTTTGCTTAAACAATGTAGACAAAGAACAGGTTGCAAAAACATTAAATTTCCCATAGCCTATTCCTACAGTCGCTCCATATTTAAAAGGGTTTAGATTGTAATCATCGCTTACTTTGTTTTTATAAGTACGTCCTGCCAATTCATAAATCTGTTTTACTCTACTCGAAAGCCTATAGCCAGAGATAACTCCTACAGCAAAATGAAATGACTTTTTCGCTTTTTTCTTTGTGTTAAATTCAAGCAACAATGGAACATTTATGTAGGTGCCTTTCAAACAATTTTTTTGAAATCCATAACTGTTATCACCTTCCATTCTTATGCTGCAGGAGCTTCCCTGAGTAATAATTACTTCAAGTGATTTATCAGCTTTAATGAATTAAAGTCCTCTAAGGCCCTTTCAGTAACTTGTGCTTGTAATTTACCAGTGCCTATTAGAATAAAAAAAGCATTATGAACGGTACAATTTTGTAATGATTCGTTTTCATATTTTGTTTTTATAATTGGTTGTAACAGGTTTAAGACGCAAATGCCTTTTAAAAAGTTACAGCACAGGTGTTTTTTATTGTCGATGTTTCTACTAAACAATTCATTACGTCATAGTTTTGTCATTTTGTTTTCAAAATCTCATTATTTAGAATCAATATAAATTAGTTTAACTGTTAAAAATTCCTAAAAGTTTTTTCTTTATCGTGTTTACTTTCTTATTAAGTTTGCGACCGATAAAAATATAGCCTTTCAACAAAGGGGGCGGATTTTAAAGAAAAAACAGTATGGATTATATGTGTCAAAAGCCACAACCAACTAAGCGTTTAACGCTATTACCACTTATTATTCTTTTTGTTTTAAACATTACTTTTTCGTTCGCAGGTGATACTGAGAAGGGGGAGAAGCTATTTAAACAAAACTGTGCATCTTGTCATAGTATAGGTGACAACAAGGTAATTGGTCCGGGATTAAAAGGTGTGATGGATCGTGTTCCGAAGCCGGCTGAAGCTTGGTTGGCTAAGTGGGTTAAAAACTCTAGAGCCGTTATTGCATCAGGCGATGCATATGCTGTTAAAGTATTCAACGACAATGGAAAAGTGGATATGCCTGCTCAAGCAGTAAGCGATGAAGAAATTAAAGCAATATTTGAATATGTACAAAACCCTCCAGTAAAAAAGGAAACTCCAGGCGATCAAGCCTCAGGAACCTCTACCCAAAAGGACGAAGGAAGTCCAACCTTACTTATTATAGTTGGCCTATTGTTTCTTGCCTTGTTCTTCACGTTAAGAACCGTTCAGAAATCGTTAGGGAAAATTGTTAGGGAAAAAGCGGGACTTGCTGAACCTGTAAAGTATAAAGGGCCAAGTGGAGTTTTGCTATGGATGCGTACTCACAAAAAATGGGTTGCCGTAATATTGTTGTTTTTAGCCGGCTGGGGTTCTCGTGCTGCCTGGAACGGTATGTACGCAATTGGTGTTTACCAAGGATATATGCCCGAACAACCAATTTTCTTTTCACATAAAATACACGCAGGGCAAAATGGAATTAACTGCGTTTACTGTCACTCAAGTGTGGAGAAAGGTAAAGTTTCGGGGGTTCCTTCAGTAAACGTTTGTATGAATTGTCATAAAGGGATACAAGAAGGAGCAGTTACAGGCAAAACGGAAATTGCAAAAATATATGCAGCAGCAGATTACGATGTAAATACTCAAAAATACGGCCCAAATCCTAAGCCAATTAAATGGGTGCGGGTACATAACCTCCCCGATTTTGCTTATTTTAACCATTCGCAGCATGTAAAAGTGGGGCAACAGGATTGCGCTAATTGTCACGGACCAGTTGCAACAATGGATACTGTTCGTCAAGTTTCTAAATTAACAATGGGTTGGTGTATTGATTGCCACAATAAAACCGAAGTTAAAATGGAAGGCAATAAATACTACGAAGAGCTTCATGCAAAACTTAAAGAAAAATTCAAAAATCAACCGATTACCGTTTCCAAAATGGGCGGTATTGAATGTGGTAAATGCCATTATTAATATATAAAATTATTCAACACTCAAAATATACCAAGGTATGAGTAACAAAAAGATATACTGGAAAGGATTAGAAGACCTAAACAACTCGCCTTCTTTTATAAAGTCTACTCAGCAAGAGTTTGCGGAGGAAGTTCCGGCTGAAAATTTTTTAGCAAAGGAAAATTTAGGTGAAACATCTACTCCACGAAGAGATTTTCTTAAATTTTTAGGATTTTCAGTAACAGCAGCATCACTTGCCGCTTGCGAAACTCCTATAAGAAATGTAATTCCTTACGTTTTTAAACCGGAAGAAATTACCCCTGGTATTGCTAGCTGGTACGCCTCAACATATTCTGACGGTAACGATTTTTGCTCGGTGTTGGTAAAAACACGTGAAGGTCGACCAATTAAGATAGAAGGGAATAAATATTCAAGCATCACTAAAGGTGGAACAAACGCACGTGTTCAGGCATCTGTTTTATCTTTGTATGACTCTGCTCGTTTAACGGGGCCAACAGCTAACGGAACTGTTACTACTTGGGAAGCTTCCGACAAAGCCATTGGCGCTAAATTAGACGGTATTGCAAAAGCAGGTGGCAATATTAGAGTATTAACATCTTCTATAACAAGCCCGTCTACTAAAAAAATAGTAGGGGAGTTTGCTGCTAAATATGCTAATGTAAAACACGTAAGCTACGACCCGGTATCTTATTCAGCAATTATTAAGGCAAACCAAGAAAGTTTCGAAACACCTGTTGTCCCTACCTATATGTTTGATAAGGCAAATGTAATAGTTGGTTTTGGTGCAGATTTCTTAGCCAATTGGGTGTCCCCAATTGAATTTGCAAAACAATACTCTAAGAATAGAAAAGTAAACAAAGAAAATGCGAAAATGTCTCGACATTTTCAGTTCGAATCAACATTGTCAATAACCGGGAGTAATGCCGATGTAAGAGAGGGACTTAAGCCTTCTCAGGTTCCTGTCGCCATCGTTAATTTATATAACAATATTGCTAAACTTGCTGGTAAAAGCGGAGTTTCGTCAAAGGCAATTGATGCCGACAAGCAACTTGCTAAAGCAGCAAAAGAGTTGTGGGAAAATAAAGGCAAATCATTGGTTGTTTGTGGGGTAAATGATATTGCATCACAATTGTTTGTGAATGCCATTAATTCAATGCTAAACAACTATGGAGCAACTATTAATTTAGATGTTTCTGACAATACGAAACAGGGAGACGATGCGGAAGTTGTTTCATTGATTGAAGAGATGAAAGGCGGTAAAGTAGCAGCATTGTTTCTGTACAACGTAAACCCCGTTTACTCATTGCCAGCATCGTTGGGCTTTGCCGATGCCCTTAAAAAAGTTAACCTTAGCGTGTCTTTTGCTGATAGAGCGGACGAAACAGCATCATTAGTG
>Ga0049084_10000516_pt1 | contig 15204 bp, 12 predicted proteins | sample GreLakmeON33MSRF_FD_66720 | JGI IMG/M metagenome (GOLD analysis project Ga0049084, IMG submission 66720) | Freshwater lentic microbial communities from great Laurentian Lakes, MI, USA - Great Lakes metaG ON33MSRF | ecosystem: Environmental > Aquatic > Freshwater > Lake | place: Great Lakes... | reverse complement strand
CAACGATTCCGCGGCATCGCGAAATCAACGACTTCATGGCAAAGAAAATCTGTCGCGAACTGGAGATCACCGAGCCCGGAAAGCAAAAGAAGTCGGATCAGTGAGAACAAAGCGATGCAGCGGACTCGCATTAAAATCGGTCGGTGTGGCTCGTCCAAGGTCGCGCGCCGCTGAGCTTGGACGTTAGGCATTGGAGTAATACGGCATGGTGAAGGGCCGGGAAAGCGGGATGCCGGTTGAGTCGCAGTGGGGCGCGTTCTTCGATCCCGCGTGCGTGCTCGCCAAACTGGATTGTGCCGGCGCGATCGGCGACGTGATCGAGTTTGGCTGTGGCTACGGGACGTTCACCATCCCCGCTGCGCACATGATTGAGTCCCGTGTACTGGCGTTCGATATTGAGCCCGAGATGGTCGCGGCGACTGTCGCAAAGGCGTCAGCGGCTGATCTATCGAATGTGTTTGCCGAGGTTCGTGACTTTGTTGCGGATGGATGTGGGGTTCCTGATGGGGAGGCTGGATATGCCATGCTCTTCAATATCCTTCACATCGAGGATCCCGTGGGTCTGCTCCGCGAGGCATGCCGTGCTTTGGCGCCTGGTGGCAAGGCTGGCATCATTCATTGGCGTTCTGATCTCGAAACGCCTCGTGGTCCATCCGCGCCGATTCGTCCCAGCGCTGAGCAATGCCGGAGCTGGGGTGAGCGTGCGGGGCTCGAGTTCGTTCGCTATGAGCCGCTTGCCTGCTGCTCTTGGCATTGGGGGATGATCATGCGTCGATCGGAAGACACCGAACCAAGCGATGCAGCGCAATCGCGATAGAATCCTGCAATGTGGATAATCCCTTGGCTGCGATCTGCTGATCGCGACCGTTGGGCGTACCTAGCGCATTCCTTAGTCCACACCAAACTGATACATCTAAATTATGAATACTGAAACTCTCCCCCAGTCGCAAAGCTCCAGTGATCCTGCAAAAAGGAGTGCTATGGTTATCGGGTTGGACCCTGATCTGATCGATTTCTCGTCTCCCGACTTCGCCGCATTTCCCGGGATGACCGCCGCAAAAGTGTTGGCGGGACTCACCGCCGCCGAAGAAGGGCTGAAGGCTCTTGTCTATGACGCACACCATTGTCTCACCGACTTTGGTCAGACCGCGGAGGCGATAGTCACCGCCCAACTCCAACGTCGGCAGTTCGATTGCATCCTGATTGGTGCAGGTGTCCGGGCGGTCCCAAGCAACTTCATCCCGTTCGAGAAGCTGATTAAACTGGTGCATGAACACGCTCCTCTTTCCAAAATCTGCTTTAACACAAAGCCCTCGGATACGCTGGAGGCACTGCAACGTTGAATATGAATACACCACGCATCCTCGCATTTGGCGGCAGTCTTCGCCGTGATTCCTACAACCAGAAGCTCGCCGTCGTCGCAGCCGCCGGAGGTCGAGAGGCTGGCGCGGAGGTCACTGTGATTTCACTTCGCGATTTCACGCTTCCGATTTTCGATGAAGACCTGGAAGCAACGAGTGGAATGCCAGAGGCGGCGAAGCGACTGAAAGTAATGTTCCGCGAACACAACGGCCTCATCATTGCCTCGCCGGAATATAACAGCAGCATCACCGCCGCGCTAAAAAACGCCATTGATTGGGTCTCGCGCGGTGAGTCCGACGACGAGCCAGCACTCTCGGCACTGGCGGGTAAAACCGCCGTCCTTTGCTCTGCATCACCGGGCGGTCTCGGTGGGATGCGTGGGCTCGTGCATCTACGAGCGATCCTTGGCTGTATTGGCATTACCGTGTTGCCTGATCAAATCGCCGTCGGCAAAGCTTACGAAGCATTCACACCGGATGGTGTCCTCGCGGACGCGAATCAGCAGGCCCGCGTAAAAGCACTCGGCTCGAATCTCGCAAAGCATTTGTCGAAGCTCCTAGCGTGAGTCGATGAACCACAAGAAGAAAAGACAGCGACTGCGATTTCAAAGTCGAAGAGTTCCAAAAAAACAAACAACAGCCGTCTGAAGGTCAGTCGGCGAATTGAATGCGGTTCGGCGTCCGAAACGTCAATGAACCGCAACCGGACAATCGCCTAACAAGGCGGTCAACAAGAGCGGCGGCTCGGGAGTGTTCTGAATTTGACGTCACTCGGCCGCCGCCGGGTTACCTTTGTCGTTATATCTGTGGTGGATTGCTTTTTTTGATCGACATAGCTCAGATCCTGACCGAACTGACGGCGCTTTCAATTCATGATCGGCTGCGCGTAGTCGAGTCGTTATGGAACAGCATCCCTGCAGCCTCGCCCGTCGAGATTTCTCCCGAGCAGCGGGCGGATCACCGCTCATGAGCGGTCGCCCGAGCAGTTGCTCACGTGGGACGAGGTTCTCGATCGCCTGCGTGATAGTCGATGAAGTTCGTACTTCGGTATCGCCCCGAGGTCGTCGCGGATCTCGATACTGGGCGCAGGTGGTACGAGGAGCGGTTCGCGAGGCCGGCCCGCAAGTGGGCCGTTGGAGCACACTTCAGGCGTGACGTGAGTTCACTACGTTGTGTCTTCGTACGGCACGGCGGCAGCCACCGGCGTATCGCAGCCTGTGCCGCGGCATCGCAAGATCTAAGGAGTCGCTCGCAAGGCGCATCATTCGGCTACTGACGGAAAGTCCGAAAGAGCGTCGGCTCGACGACAATGCCTGAAACCGAGCAAAACCAAGCGATGCAATGGATTCGCGGCCACCGTCGAGCGTGAGAACTCACCGTGGTCGTCGTCACCATGGACATCATGCACTACCAAAAGGGCAACGATTGCAACGATTCGGGCAACCTTCCTTTTCGCGCATATTCAATTCGTAAAGCGTGAGGAACGTGAGCGGTAAGATTCCTTCGAATGGGGGTTTGGAAACTCTTCCTGTCACCGTTTTCTGGCCTTGATATGCTCTCGCGAAGATTCACGTGGCACGCACACCGAGGAGTTGCAATGCGGCAAGACACTGACAAGCCAACACTTGTTGCGGACAAACTTGCGGCATCGTGTCGCCTTCTGGTCAACCGGATTCACGAACGCTTTCCCGATCGCGGAATCGATGTACACGCCAACAGGCTTGCCGATTATGCCGAGCGACTGATTCAATCAGGTTCACACAGCATCAGTGCTCCTGTTGTGCTGCGAATCGTCAGCTGGATGGGTGGAATTGCGGCTGGGCTTTTACTGATTTCGCCAGTGTATTTCGTGCGCCGCATGGATGGGATCGACGTGCTGCCTGAGTATTTGCAATCCCTCGATGCCTGCATCACGGTGCTCGCCGCTACGGTTGCCGGATTTTTTACAATGCGTTCAATCGAACACGGAGTCATCCGAAGAAAAGCACTCAAGGGCCTTCATACGCTCCGCAGTTATGCCCACGTGACGGACATGCTTCAAATTTCCAAGTCCCCAACACGACTGCTGTTTCCAATGATACCGACGAAATCTACGCTCGCCGAAGAGGAAACCGTCATGTCGATGAGCCGGTATCTCTGCTACTGCGGTGAACTCTATGCAATGATCGCGAAGTTAGCAGCGATCTACGGGGAGTGGACATCCGACGGTGAAGTATTGTCGGCGATCGACGACGTAGAGGGACTGTGCTCGAGTTTCGAAAATAAAACTATGCAGAAGATTCTCTTACTCGAACAGCTTAGCCATCGCGTCCATCAAGTCACGGCGTGACTCGATGGACGTTCGGGGTTCTTCATGAAATATCCGCTTTAAAACCTAAGGATTTTCATTTCACTCGTCGGCCGCTCTTTCCTTGTGGTAGATTCGAAAATGATTCTGGTCTTCTTTGTTTTCCTGGGGTTCTTTGTTGGACAATTTTTCACTGAATCACTGCCGACACTTCTATTGAAAAGGCCTTTGCGTATGTGCCGACTCTCAAATTTTTCCTTTCACGCCAAAGCCTTGTATTCCTGGTTGTTGTTGGCCCTTTTTTTGACGATCTCGTGGAATACTCCTCGCTCTGCTTTGTGCCAAGGTGCTCCCGCTGCAAAGACAGAAAAAGAAATTCAGGTTGATGCTCTCATCGTCGGCATTCGTGAGCACTCGAAAAATGCTCAGTGGGATTTAGTGGTAGCCGACTGTACTCGGGTTCTGGAAATCGATCCGATCAACACCAGTGCGTTGCTCCTGCGGGGAATTGCTCATAACTCCAAGAAGAATTTCGATCGTGCGATCGAAGACTTCGATTCCGTTGGCCGTCAGACCGCTCGTGATTCAATCGCGGTCGCAAATCGTGCGGATGCATTCTCGCATCGATCTTTTTCCTACTATCAGAAAACTGAATTTCTCAAGGCAATCGACAGCGCCTTCTTTGCAATTTTGGAAAAATCAGATCATGCCGAAGCGCATTCCCACAGAGCGATGGCGTACATGGCTCGTCAACAATTTACGAAGGCTATTCAGAGCACCGACCGCGCGATTGGAATCAATGATAAAAACGCGGAAGCCTATAGTCTTCGCGGTCTCGCGTACGCAGCCACCAATAATTTGCCGCAGGCAATCGCCGATCAAAATAAAGCGATTGCTCTCGCTCCAGCCTTGGCTGTGGCTTTTCAGCGGAGAGCAGAAATTCATTTGGCAAAAAATGACGCGGCCCTTGCCTCCGCAGATATTGATCAAGCACTTCGACTGAACCCCGGTTCCGTCGAAGCCCTGTGCGACCGAGCCTATCTTTTTGGAATGCAAAGCAAACGGGCTGAGGCGATGGCTGATCTCGATGCTGCAATTACCATCGATCCTCAATGCGCAAAAGCACATTACATTCGCGGTTTGGCCTACATGAGTTCAGAGGATTTTGAAAAGGCGGCAGCCTGTTTTGATGAGACGATTCGTTGTCAGGAGAAGCACGCCCTAGCCTACTGTTCTCGCGGGTACGCCAATCATGCGCAAGAAAAGTATGAGGCGGCTTTAAACGATTTCACCAAAGCGATTGATGCAGATCCGAAGTTGGTCAACGCCTATCAGGGTCGAGCAAAAACCTACATCAAGCTCAAGATGCGCAAAGAAGCGAACGCAGATCTTGCACTCCTCAAGACATTCGGCACACAAACTCCACATGCCAAAGATATTCCGCAGAACACGGAACCTCCACGATTTGTCTTTCTCTCCAAGGAAGTCGATCCCGCACTGCAGACCAAGGCTCTGCAGTCGGCACAAACCATTGACGCATTGGTCGAGGCCAACCATCAGAAATACAAAGTGGCCGCCAATCCTGCGACCAGCGACGAACAATTTGTTCGAAGAATGTATCTCGACATTACTGGAACGATTCCCACATTTCTCCAGACACAAAAATTTCTTCATTCGACCGATTCACACAAGCGATCACAATTAATTGATCAACTTTTGGGTAGCGATGGTTATGCAAGCCACTTTTTTAACTACTGGGCCGATATTCTCCGCTACACAGACTCTCTTAACGGGAATGTGCGAGGAGAGCCTTATCGACAGTGGATCAAGCAATCGCTTGCGGAAAACAAACCGTGGAATGTGTTAGTACACGAACTCCTGACTGCCGAGGGGTTGGTGTGGACCAATCCGGCGACGGGCTATCTGCAGCGAGATGCTTCGATGCCGCTCGACAATATGAACAACACCATTCGTATCTTCTTGGGAACTCGCATCGGTTGTGCTCAGTGCCACAACCACCCCTTCGATCGCTGGACTCAAAAAGAGTTTTACCAAATGGCGGCCTTCACGTTTGGCACGCACACTCAGACAGGAGGCGCTGATACTCGTTATTGGAAAGCCAATCCAAACGAGCGACTGAGAGATGATTTTGCGGCGATTGAACAAGAAGAAGAAGACCGTCGCAACAATACCTATCGTTTTGATCGTCTGATTAACATCAACATGATGATTGTCAATGATCATGTTGATTCAAAAATTACTCTCCCCAAAGATTATGCGTACAGCGACGCAAAGCCGAGTGATGTCGTCGAACCAAAGACGATTTTCGGTGAACCCGTAGAGATGCAAGAAGGAGAGACTCCTCGCAAGGCTTTTGCACGTTGGTTAGTTTCCAAAGAGAATCCGCGATTTGCTCGAACCATTGCAAATCGTTTATGGAAGCGAACTTTTGGGGTCGGCCTGATAGAACCCGTCGATGACATGCAAGACTCTTCGGAGATTGAAAATCCAGAGTTAATGAAGTTTCTAGAATCTGAAATGATCCGTCTCGATTTCGACATGAAAGAATTTCTGCGAATTCTTTACAACTCCCAAGCGTATCAACGGCAGGCTTGCGAAGAAGATGTCCAGCCCGGCCAGCCCTACCATTTTCCGGGGCCGATGTTTCGCCGCATGACGGCCGAACAGGTTTGGGACTCTTTTCTCACGCTGGCGCTCCCTGTCCCATATGGATACCGAGAACTCCCATCACATATACGAACCGATTCGGTGGGAATCGATTTGAATAACGTCACGGCAACAGAAGTTCTCACAGCGGAAACAGCCTCTGGCCAGGTTGATGGTGGACAAGGCGAGAGACAAAAAGCGTATATGTATAAAGGATTGCTCCTGGCTCGTGCGTCGGAGTTGCCTTCTCCGGTTCCGGCAAATCATTTTCTTCGCGTTTTTGGTCAGTCCGATCGAGAGCTTATATCTGCGTCGTCGACGACCGGATCTGTTCCGCAAGTTTTATGCATGTTTAACGGACCGATCACTCACATGCTTCTCGAGCAAAACTCTACGATCTACAACAACATCTCTCGCAAACACGACATTGCCAGCGGTGTCAAAACGCTTTTTCTTACAATTCTCAGCCGTCTCCCGGAGAGCGAGGAACTCGCTCTTGCGCAGGAAGAAGTCAAACGCAACGGTGCAGCAGGATATGGAAACGTAGTTTGGTCGCTTGTGAACACTCGTGAGTTTTTGTTTATCCAGTAAGACTTTTTTGACAGTGCCATCAGTCCAAATAATTTCTGCTGAAACATTTTGAATTTTTTAACAAGAGAACTCCTATGAAAAGCCTCGTGGCCATGCTTGACGGATTCGATCGACGACGCTTTCTTGAGCAAGCAGCCAAATCACTTTTGGGCGTCAGTCTCGTTCCAGCAATGAGCCGAGCAGTTTCTGCCGCTGAAGCAGAATCCACCGGAAAAGCAAAGCGACTCATCTATCTGTTCATGACCGGTGGCATGACTCATCTCGATACGTTTGACCTCAAGCCGGGTCATCCAAACCAAGGGGCCACCAAGCCAATTGGTACAAATGTTGCTGGCATTGCGATCAGTGAATTTCTTCCCGTACTGGCGACAGAATTTGACAAAATTGCTGTGATTCGGTCGATGTTTACACAGACTGGTGATCATGAAGATGGCGAATATCTCATGCGAACGAGTTACGATCAGATTGCAACCGAGCGACATCCATCCGTCGGCCCATGGATTCAGAAATTCCGAGGCCGTCAAAGTAAATCTCTTCCCGATACGGTTCTTATCGGTGCTCCACCTCGCCATCCGGGAGCAGGATTTCTTGATCCGTCGTTCAGTCCGTTGCCCATTGGCGATCCAAACCGTGGTCTTGAAAATACCGTTCCGCCGGCCTATCTCACTGCCGAATCCTTTGAAAAACGTGTCGATCTGATCCAGCAATTTGACAAAAAATTCCGTCAGAAATTTAAAAGTCGCGACCTGCAGTCCTATACAGACTTTTATGCGGAGGCAACGAGTCTGCTTTCAAGTGGTGAACTAAAAGCTTTTGATTTGAATCAAGAGAAGAAAGAAGATCGTGATCGATATGGCCGTGATGCTTTTGGCCAAGGTTGTCTTCTGGCTCGTCGCTTAATTGAAAGCAACGTGCGTTGCGTTGAGGTCACCTGCGGTGGCTGGGATATGCATACCAGCATCTACAACGCAGGAACGCTTCCAAGTCGGGCTGGGATTATGGATCGAGCACTCGGAAATTTGATCAAGGATCTTTCCAAGAGCGGCTTACTGGATGAAACACTGATCGTTCTAACAACTGAATTCGGTCGATCTCCGCAACTCAATTACAATGCAGGTCGCGATCATCATCCTGCGGTGTTTTCAACGGTACTTGCAGGTGGTGGAATTCGAGGTGGACAGCTCTACGGTTCGTCAGACTCGGCTGGTCATGCCGTTGATCAGGATGGTGTTTCACCAGCGGATTTCAACGCAACCATTGCGACTGCGTTGGGCCTGCCTCTCACGAAGGAAATTTTTTCACCGACCGGACGACCATTCAAAGTTGCTCATGACGGAAAAGCAATCGCGAAATTGCTCTAACCAGCAGTGGCTTGTCTGACACTGAACTTCACCGTTATCCAGGGACCTCGTTTCGCATTTATTGCACCGAGAGCATGCGTTCAAGAGCCGTTACGGCCCACCTGCTTGTCTCATCGTCTACTCGGATCACATTGACCGGCGTGCCTGCCGCCAAGTGCTCGAGGCTCCAGCAGAGGTGCGCCAAGTCAATGCGATACATCGTCGCGCACATGCAGACGACCGGTGAGAGAAACTTGATGACCTGTTCGGGATGTTTCTGTTCGAGCCGCTTGACAAGATGCAGTTCCGTGCCGATCGCCCACTGTGTGCCGGGAGCAGCCTGCTCAATCTGCTTGAGGATGTAGCTCGTCGAGCCGGCAAGGTCTGCTTTATCGACCACCTCCATCGGACACTCAGGATGCACCAGAATTTTTATGTCGGGGAAGTGTGTCCGCATCGCGTCGACGTGCTCCGGACGAAACATCGCGTGCACGCTGCAGTGCCCTTGCCAGAGAATCACTCTGCTTTTTAACAACTGCTTTGCGTCGTTGCCCCCGAGTCTCGGTTCATGTGGATTCCAGATGCACATTTCATCGAGTGGAATTCCCATGCGGCGAGCCGTGTTGCGCCCGAGGTGCTGATCTGGAAAAAAAAGTACGCGACTGCCACGCGCAAACGCCCACTTCAAAACAGCCTCCGCGTTACTTGATGTGCAAACAATACCTCCATTTTTTCCACAGAACGCCTTCAAGCTCGCTGCCGAATTGATGTACGTCACTGGAATGATTTGCGAGAGATCAACAACTTCGCCAAGATCCGACCACGCATCGAGAACCTGTTCGATGGCAGCCATATCGGCCATCGAACAGCCCGCGGCCAAATCTGGTAACACCACCGTGACACGTTTTCCGCCACGGGCCGCCACCTGCTCTGGTCGGTTGGCCAGAATATCGGCGGTCTCAGCCATAAAGTGAACACCGCAAAAAGCGATCGCCTCACATGCTGTCCGTTCAGATGCCGACTTTGAAAGCTGATAGCTGTCCCCCTGCAAGTCAGCATGGGCAATCACGCCGTCTTGTTGGTAATGGTGTCCAAGAATGACGAGCTTTGCGCCCATCTGCCGCCGCGCTGCCTCGATTCTCGCCGAAAGCACAGCGTCATCGAGTGGGCGGTATGAGGCAAAGGCCTCACCCGTTGAGGGCTCTTCAAGCGTGGTGGCCATGCGATCACAATTCCTGTGAGAATTTTTTAAGGCTCTTTTTTACGATTGATTTCGAAAGATTGTAGGGTCTTGGAATATCAGTATAGAAGGTGCCCGAAGACCAGATTTGTCAGACGTCTTTCAACGTGCGACAAACTGAAAAAGACGCTATACTCCACGTTCCACGATGGTCGTTGAGAATTGTTTATCGCTCTCAACCCTTCCCGTGAGAAAGAGCGTCAGAGTTTTTTCATCCCGTAGGAAAAGAGAACCAGATCACACCCATGGCAAAGAAAGCTACCAAGTCAAAAGAAAAGAAGGCCGATTCCGCAAAGGCATCTGCGGCAAAGAAGGCTGTGAAGGAAGCCAAGGCTCCGAAGGTTCCAAAAGAAAAGAAACAAAAGAAGGAAAAGGCGGTAAAGCCTCCGAAGGTTCCGAAGGAGAAAAAGGAAAAGGCTCCTAAAAAACCTTCCATTCGAAAGAGTCGCGCAAAATCTGCTCAAAATGTTCGCATGAAGGCCTACTGGGGAGTATTTAATCAGGGCATGAAGCGGTTAATGGTTTTTGAATACGCTGACCAGAAAGCTGCTGTGAAAAAAGCGAACGATCTGTCGAGTTCATCTCGCTCGCAACACTTTGTCCAATTAGTCAAGGAAGCGATTGAGGCATAGTCCTCGTAGCCTGTCGACAGGCAGAAGATTTTTTGAAAGTCAAACCAATGTCCCGTTTGATTCTGAGAATGCGAGTTCGTCACCCGTTGGTGTTTATGGCAGTGGCGATGCTGTTGTGGCAGTCTGGCTGTTCCGGCGGAAAACAATCGGAACGTTCTCGCGAAACCACTCAGGAAACACTGCCTGCAGTCGACATCGACACAGCAATCTCGGTCGATGAAGATCGAATTGTAATTGCATCGCCGGCAGGATGGACTCGTTCACCGAGGTCCTCAAATTATTTGATGCGCTTTCAGCCCGGTCCCAAAAAATCGTATCCTTCGATTGTGGTCACTGGTGCAGAAGCCCCCGCCGATCTCCGTGAGGTTTCCTCTGAGAATCATAAAGATTTCGTTGCCGCTATCGAAGAGGAACTGAAGCAAGGATTCACCGACAAAGGAAGCAAGATCACAAAGAAGCCGGTGGCCGTCACGCTTGGAGATCATTTTGGCGTCTATTACGCAGTGCCTGGAACTGCGAAGGTCGAAGGATTGAGCGAACCGATTGAACGGCAGTGTTATCGATTGATCTTCAGCGGTCGCATGTATACCGTTGAAGCCCGTGCTCCGAAGGGGAAGCTCGATTCCTCGGCTCGTTCAATTGCGAAAGCTGTGGCAACGGCAATGGCAAAGCCGACTGCTCAACAATCTGAAGAGCCGACTCAATCGGAGACACCAACCGACGCTGTTACAAAGTCGGAAAAATCTACTGAAGCATCGGAGGCTCCTGTAGAAAAAAAATCTGAAGATGCTGCGACCGATGCAGTTGGTAAGTGACATACTTTAAGAGATAATTCGTTTCCATTCAAAACTATGGGTGAGGCGAGATCGCCTCAAGGAGCCTCGATGTGGACTCGAAGAGAACTCCTGCGTGTTGGGGGGCTTGGTCCTTTTGGACTATCGTTGCCGCATCTCCTTGCCGCCGATGAAAAGCAGAAACCTTTGGCCGGTTCAAAAGCCGATGCGTGCATCATTCTTTTTTTGAATGGTGGTCCAAGTCACTTAGACATGTGGGACATGAAGCCGCTTGCGCCAACCGAATTTCGAGGCGAATTTAAGCCCATAAACACATCTCTTCCAGGCGTACAACTCTGTGAGCACCTGCCCAGATCAGCCAAGCTCATGAACCGAGTGACGCTCGTGCGATCGATGCACCACAGCGTCAATAATTCACATGCTGCCGCGGTCTATGCAGCCATGACCGGTCATGACCGAGGGGAACAAGGTGGCGGAGCGAGGCCCACCGATCATCCATCTCCGGGCGCAGTCTTGGGGAAATTGCGGCCCGTTGCAGACACGTCGCTGCCTTATGTTGCGCTTCCGTACAAAACCAAGGAAGGAGCCGGTGGGCCGCTACAACCAGGGTTTCTTTCGGGCTTTATTGGTGCCAGCTACGATCCGTTTTGGGTGCTTGAAGATCCAAATGAACCAAACTTTCATCTACGTGATCTTGCGCCGCCAGAAGGAATCTCACTCGAGAGAATTCAGGGACGATCACGACTCCTCTCGCAACTCGATCATCGTTTGGGGCGACAACACGAACGATCCCTGACGGCAATGAATGATTTTCAGCGACGGGCGTTCGATATCCTGTCCTCTGCAACCACTCGTCAAGCATTTGAACTCACGCGTGAGACTGATGCCGATCGTGAACGGTACGGCCGCAATATTTATGGCCAGAGTGTTCTTCTGTCACGGCGTCTCATCGAGGCCGGCACCCGAACCGTCACGGTCTCGTGGGCTCCCGATGCCAACGCCACGTGGGATACCCACGGCAGCAACTTTGTAACGCTCAAAAATTCATTGCTGCCAGCATTTGATGCTGCCTTCAGCAGCCTTCTTGAAGACCTGTCTCAAAGCGGACGACTCGAGAGAACGCTCGTTGCCGTGCTCGGAGATTTTGGTCGCACACCTCGAATCAATAACAACAACGGTGGGCGCGATCATTGGAACTCCTGCTATTCCGTTATGCTCTGTGGGGGTGGAATGCGGGAAGGCTATGTTCACGGTGCCAGTGACCGTACAGGAGCTGTACCGATCGAGGCCCCCGTCACACCGGGTGATATCATTGCCACGATGTATCACCTGTTGGGAGTTGATCACTCTCAAATGCTCTACGACTCACTCGCTCGGCCGCAGGCGATCGTTCCAGAAGGACGCGTTGTGCATCAGCTTCTTGGGTAAGGTTCACGTCGACAGCGGCTCTTCTTTGACCGCTTCCCAAGGACTTTTCCAGTCACCCCACGCTGTTAAATAACGATGAAGCCCGGGCGAATTTTTTGCTCGTGTTTCAATCCATTTTCGCGCATGTTCGATGATCGCGTGTTCCTCGTGAATCGTAATTTCTCCGGCCACAACGCGCGAACGCAAAAAGACAAAATACGTATCGAGCACATCTGAGCGACAGTAGTCATGAATCTCGGCCTTTTTTCCCGCGTTCCACATATCCTGAACCATGTAGCCGGAGACGTCCATTTTTCCTGGCTTCCCAATAAGGTTTGCAGCGAGCGACAAGCCACCATGAAACCGAGAGGCGCCAAAATTAGTCAGCCATTCATGCAGATCAAAATGGCTCGCAATGTTGTAGCGGTTGCGAGGTTGTTCGAAACTTCGCTTGCTCTCGGCAAACCAATCAGGAATTTCCAAGCCGTATCGAAAGGCGGCTAACTCGAGGAGAGGAAGATCGAATCCTCGTCCATGAAAGCTGACGAGGCAGGGCTTTCCATACTTCCGCCACCCATCCCAAAAGAGCCTTGTGATCTCGTGAGGCCTCGACTGCTCTTCATCGAGTGCAACCAAATCAGTGAGCTTGTAGTCGGCTGCTATCTTTGCCACCACCAACGACACAGGAAGTTGAAACGTGTAGGGGATAAAGTCTTTCCCTGTCTCCTCGATCAGTTCCTCGCGATATTTTGTAATCGCCATCTCTGGAGAGAGCGAATCAGACGGATAGCGAAGTCGGGAGAGAAGCGCCCCGTCAGCCACGCTTTCAATATCAAACACAAAGTACGAAACATCTCGAGTGACCATTGGAAAATTCCCCTTCAATTCGACTTTCTTTTTCGAATGTATTTCGGTCAATCTAGCGACGGGCCAGTGGATGCCTCATTGGCAACCACGCACCATCGGCCTTACTCGAGGCTACCGATTGCGTGATGAAATACATCCCTTCAACACCGTCACACACATTGGGATAGACCGTGTTGATCTTTTCCACTGGAAGGCCAGCAGCTCTGTCCGCCATGGCATCGAATGCCGACCGATACACGTTGGCAAATGCCTCAAAAAACGCCTCTGGATGACCAGAAGGAAGCCGGCACGCAGCTTTTCCTGCCTCGTTTGTGAACGGGGCGTTGGGATCCCTTGTATAGATTGAATGGGGGTGGCCATTGCGCCGTATGAATAATTGATTCGGGTTTTCCTGATGCCATTCGAGACTGGCGAGCGTGCCATCGATTTCAATTCTGACGTCGTTTTCTCGACCGTGACTAATCTGACTGGCCGTCACGGTTCCAAGGGCTCCGTTCTCGTATCGAATAACCGCATGGCCATAATCATCGAGCGAACGCGGAGGTTCAAAGACTTTGAGATTTGCACTTATTTTTTCCGGAAGAAGTCCTGTCATATACCGGCCGAGGTTGTAGGCATGAGTACCAATGTCACCAAACGCTCCTGCCTCTCCGCTTTTCGTTGGATCGGTACGCCACGCCGCCTGCTTGTGTCCTTCGCTCTCAAGTCGAGTGCGCAGCCAGCCTTGGATGTAACTTGAACGAACGGCCTGAATATCACCAAGCTCTCCTGACAGAATCATCTGACGAGCCTGACGCACAAGCGGATAACCGGTGTAGTTGTGCGTGACAGCAAAAATCACACTCGAAGCATTCACGAGACTCGCCAACGCCTCTGCTTCTGCAAGCGTGAGCGTGAGTGGCTTATCGCAGATCACATGGAAACCAGCTTTGATCGCTGCCTTTGCGACTGGAAAATGCATGTGATTGGGCGTGGCAATTGAAACAAAATCGATTGGATCTGGCCGCAGTCGCTCTTTGTCAAAAAGTTCCTCGTAAGACCCATACGCTCTTGAAGCATCGATGTCGTAGTCTGCGGCACTCGCTTTTGCTCTTGCTGGATCACTTGACAGTGCGCCGGCAACAAGCACCGCACGGTTGTCGAGTACAGCTGCTGTCACATGGACGCGACCAATGAAAGAGCCTTGCCCACCCCCGACGAGTGCCATTCGCAACTTTCTTCCCAGCGAGCCATTGGTGGCCATCGTATGTTCCTCTGTATGCCGAGCCCATCACTCACATGCGTTACGCCACACATGCTGAATCGAAGTCTGATTGAATGCGGAGTTGTAGCAGATGCTTCGATGGCTTGCAGCCATTTCAGCGTCCCCTGTTGCCCAGTTTCCTCGAGTGCGCGATGCTTTGCTAGAATGTTTCCGGAGAATGCTTCTCTTTTTGCATGGCGTGATTGTCGCGTCATGCGTTTTTTCCGATTGACCACCTCGCAGATAATTTTGCACGCTCATGGGCCTTTACGATCGCAGCTACTATAGGGACGAACCTGCTCCGTTCATGTCGGACTGGACGGCAGTGATGACCATCATCGTTGCCAATATTGCGGTTTGGGTCACGAATTTTCTTCTGGCCTCCCAACCCTCGCTCAACGAGCAGCTTGCCCTTCAAAGCACGCTTCCTTTCGAGCTCTGGAAGTTCTGGGAGCCGATTACCTACGGCTTTGCGCACGACTCAAACGACCCATGGCATCTCGTTTTTAATATGCTCGCTTTGTTTTTCTTTGGTCGGCAGATAGAGCAGATTCTTGGGCGTGCCGAATTTTTTCGTTTTTATTTTTCTGCCATTGTTATTGCCGGTCTTGTCTGGCTCGCCAGCGTGTATGTGAGTGGACAAATCGCAGGCAGTCTGATCGGTGCTTCTGGTGCGGTCATGGCGGTGATGGCACTTTTTATCTGGTACTACCCACGCGAGACAGTGATGATCTGGGGCGTGCTTCCAGTTCCGGCATGGGCTCTTGGCATTCTT
>Ga0049084_10000515_pt1 | contig 15212 bp, 13 predicted proteins | sample GreLakmeON33MSRF_FD_66720 | JGI IMG/M metagenome (GOLD analysis project Ga0049084, IMG submission 66720) | Freshwater lentic microbial communities from great Laurentian Lakes, MI, USA - Great Lakes metaG ON33MSRF | ecosystem: Environmental > Aquatic > Freshwater > Lake | place: Great Lakes... | reverse complement strand
AAATCTTGCACGTTGTGGTTCGGCCCTTCATCTCTCTAACGCGACTGCTGACGCCCAGTCTTGTTCTCGATCGACACGTACCCTTGGGCGCTTTTTTGATGTTGGTCTTTGTTTGGCTAGGTGCAACCCTCTTCAAAATCCAGTTATGTTTACAGCTTGGTATGGCGCAGTGCAAATAAACAAGCAACTAACTTACTTGTTCCTCAAGCTGAACGCCATCGTGCTTCTGGTTTTCAACCAGAAGCAGGCAGCATTGGCCAAATTTGACCAAATGCTCCTACTCAAGCCGATGGCCTCATATGCCTTGGCCAGTCGTGCCCATGTACTGGCGCAATTGGGGGACACAAGCGCAGCCATTCTTGGCTTAGAGCAGTTGGCGCAAGCCTATCCCGAAAATGCAGCAGCTTGGTTCAATCTAGGATTTATGCTGGAAGAAAATGGACGCTCCAAAGAAGCTGAGCCTGCTTTTCGACGCGCCATCGAGATCGAACCGAAAATGGATCGGGCTTGGTACGGCCTGGCCCTGGTCCTGATTCAAGAGCGCCGCTTTGATGAAGCGGTTGTAGCTCTCAAGAAAAACACCGAACTGCAGCCCATGAGTCCGTTTGGCTGGTATCAGCTGGCACGGGTTCATGTTGATAGGCAAGAGCCCGATGAGGCGACGAAGATCATTCGCCGCCTTAAGGGGTTTGAGCCTAAAGTGGCCGCTCAATTGGAGCGAGAAACCGGATTGCGAACTGAGTAGTCCAGGTTAACCAATTGAGTGGGAATTGATGATTGGAGCTAGTTCTCCGGTCTTTATATATTTGTAGGCGTGATCCGGCATGCAGGCCAAGTTCGCAAGAAAGTGGTGATCCCGAATTGTCCGCAAGGACATGTTTATCTTTGGAGTATTTCATGGAAATTACTGAAAACCACCGCCATTACTGGCAGAAAAATCTTCAAATTACGGGGATTTTGCTGGCAATTTGGTTCGTCGTCACCTTCGTTGTTGGCTACTACGCTCGCGAGTTGAGCTTTACTTTCTTTGGTTGGCCTTTTAGTTTTTGGATGGGCGCCCAAGGTTCATTGGTCGTTTACGTGGCAATCATTTGGTATTACGCGCGCTACATGGCCAAACTTGACATCGAACACGGTGTTCACGAAGGAGAGGTTTAATCATGGCAGACTTATTTAAAACAGATGGCGGTCCCGTCACCGCTGGATCAACGGCTGCATTCAAAAAAGGCTTGAACAAGGTCTACACCTGGTACACCGGTGGATTCTTGACCTTTATAATTTTGCTCGCCATTGCAGAGCAAATGGGCTTGTCCCGTCAGTGGATCGGAATGAGTTTCCTGGCTGCCACAGTGCTGCTGTATGCAGGCATTGGGTTCATCACCCGAACCACCGATGCAGATGAATACTATGTTGCTGGCCGCAGGGTTCCTGCGATGTACAACGGCATGGCGACGGGTGCCGACTGGATGTCGGCAGCTTCCTTCATAGGTATGGCCGGAACACTCTACCTTTCCGGCTACGACGGGCTCGCTTTCATCATGGGATGGACCGGAGGTTACTGTCTGGTGGCGCTGTTCCTGGCACCATACATGCGCAAATTCGGCCAGTTCACCATCCCTGACTTTTTGGGGGAACGCTATGGCGGACACGTGCCGCGATTCATCGGCGTCGTCGCAGCCATTCTTTGTTCCTTTACCTATGTGGTTGCACAGATCTATGGCGTGGGATTGATCACCGCGCGGTTAGCAGGCGTTGAGTTTGAGGTTGGCATTTTTCTGGGCCTGAGTGGCATTTTGGTTTGCTCTCTTCTCGGAGGTATGCGGGCGGTCACCTGGACTCAGGTAGCTCAGTACATCATTTTGATTGTGGCCTACTTGATCCCCGTGGTTTGGTTGTCGGTCAAGCAGACCAGCATTCCAGTGCCGCAAGCGATCTATGGCTATCAGCTTGAAAAAGTAACGGCCAAAGAGAAGCTCTTGACCAACGACCCGAAAGAACTCGAAGTTCGTGCGGTATTCAAGCAACGATCAGCTGACTTGGCCGAAAAGCTCAAAGATCCGGCAGCAGCACTTGCTGTTGACAAAGCTGCTGCGACCACCAAAGTGGCCGACTTGAAAGCGGCCAATGCACCAGCTGCTGAATTGGCTGCGGCCGAAAAAGCATTGAGCAGCTTGCCAATCGATGCTGCTGCGGCCAAAGCCGCCTGGAGCAAAGCCAAAGCGGCAGCTGATGTCAAGGCTTTACCCCTGAATGGCATGTCGCCACATGCACAGCAATTTAAAGGCGACCCCAATGGTGATGCAGCTGCTCAAAAAACTTATGACACTTCCCGTCGTAACTTTTTGGCTTTGATCTTCTGCCTGATGGTTGGAACCGCAGCGTTGCCGCACATTCTCATGCGCTACTACACGGTACCGAGCGTGAAAGAGGCCCGAGACTCAGTCACTTGGTCGCTGTTCTTCATCTTCTTGCTTTACTTCACAGCGCCAGCACTGGCAGTGCTGGTTAAATTTGAGGTCTTCACGGTGCTGATCGGAACGCCAATTGACCAGCTACCTTCTTGGGTTGCTGCTTGGAATAAGGTTGATCCGACTCTCTTGTCAATTGTTGACATCAATAAGGACGGTATTCTGCAGTTGAACGAAATGTCCATCGGTGGCGATATTGTCGTGCTGGCAACACCAGAGATTGGTGGCCTGCCTTACGTGGTCTCAGGCCTCGTGGCTGCGGGCGGACTGGCTGCAGCGCTCTCGACTGCCGACGGCCTGTTGCTCACGATTGCCAATGCCTTAAGCCACGACCTGTACTACAAGATGATCGATCCAAACGCTTCGACCGAGCGCCGCGTCACTATTTCCAAGGCTTTGTTGCTGGTGGTAGCGTTAGCGGCGGCGACAGTGGCGGCGCAGAAACCGGCCGACATCTTGTTCTTGGTTTCTGCTGCATTCTCATTTGCCGCGGCCGCGTTCTTCCCGGTTCTTGTGCTGGGTATTTTCTGGAAACGCGCAACCGGCATTGCCGCATCGCTGGGAATGGTGGCGGGGCTAGGTACCACTGTTTACTACATGGTCATGAACCAGCCTTGGCTGCGCGGGATTTTTGGCATCACCAGCCCAGTCGACCTGTGGTACGGCATCCTGCCGATCTCAGCGGGCGTGTTTGGCGTACCCGTAGGTATTGCTGTGATCATCGTGGTAAGTCTGATCACGCCCGAGCCTAGCAAGAAAATACAAGATTTGGTGGACCATGTGCGTTACCCTAACCTGTTGGGAGATAACGGCACTCGGGCGACTTGATGGCCGCTACTGATTTGATCTGACACAGCTGAGATCAATCTCAAATGCCAGGCAACTTAGGTTGTTTGGCATTTTTTTTTGATTGAAACAGCTTGCACTGACGGAACTTGGCGAACAGCCGGCATCGTCAATCTGGCTCAGTGCAGCGAAAAGACCAGCTAGTCAGCGATGGGAGTTTACGAATTGATCGAAAGAATTTCTTCAGAAATTCTTTGATTGATACCTAAAACTAAAGAAGAAGGTGAAGAAAAGACTAACTGCTTTAAAAAAAATTTTCTTCCTTCAAGGCTTGCCACACTGCCGTGAAGTGGAAAATCAATTAACCGCCATTCATGTGCTAAGGACTCGCCCAATTCAGGGCCATATTTTGCAGACGCACTGGCCATCACATCGGCTTCGTTTAATAAAACACATAGCCAATTTAAATTCCACTCAAATGCTTTACCTGCAACTTGCGCGTGGTTTTGATGAACAATTGCAAAGTCAGAACGGACAATAGCAGTCTCGATGACTTTTTGCCATTTATCTGGAACAGAATGAAATTTAAGAATAGGTTTCAAAAAGTTAACCGATTGCTTTTCTATTTCAGACTCAACCAGATTCACTTTGCCTGGATGCACAACATCATGTGCAATGCATGTCAGCAATGCACATACCATCCAATCCTGATTCGCTTCTTTCTCCAGTTCAACCAAAATTGCCAACTGAATACTCATAGACGTTAGCGCATCTGCAAAATGCAAACGATTGTGATATTTGGGCTCTTTAAGCACTGACAAGTTTTCTGCATGTTTTTCTATTTCAAAGGCAACACTTTTAGCTGCCTCCAACATGCTTCTACCAGCCTCTGACAAATTATTTTCCTGAAGATTTAAAAATCTCAAGCATTCAAGCAATACAAAGGGCATTCCAAGCCAATTTCCCGGCCATGATGCTCGAAGAAAGCCATAAGAACCCTCTAGGCATTCATGCCAAAGATCTTCTTTTAAATTCAAATATTGAATTGAAGAGTTCACAAACATCCAGCACTCAAGTGTGCTTAATAGAATTGTTCATGGCCAACTGTAGCAAAAGAGCTTCCATGATGACAACCAGCAAAGGTGAAAAGCTGGTTAACAGTTCTGTCGCTTGATCATTGGTGATAACTTTGCAAACAACATCGCCGTTTGCCCGAACGGATGCGCCACGAATTCCACCTTTCAAGATGGCTGCTTCACCAAATGATTGCCCCTCCTGAATCCTTCCAAAAAATTGGCCTGATTCGCTTAGCAATTCGACTTCGCCTTCTTGCAAATAATAAAGATGCGTGGCTGGGTCCCCCGATTTACAAATGAATTGTCCGTCAAGAAATTTTTCAACTTTAAATTGACTCAATGGATACCTCTCTGTCTTTTACACTGCTAAATTGCGCTTGATGATGGTGACTAAAATTGCTCGTAGCTCAGCTGGCAAAACTTTAATTACAGCATCAACCCTATGAAAAGGGATAATTTTGACTTGGATAGACGTTAAAACAGTGGCAGAGAATTTGGAGGCAAGTCCCACCATGCCCTCAGACAATCCGATCACGGATCCAGCGCCAAGTTTATAAGACTTGTCATTTTGCACAACTTGAACTTCGCCACTCAGAAGAAGGTAGGCATCGTCAAATTGTTCACCAAGTTCAATTATTTTTTTGCCCGGCAACAACAAAGTGGTGTTGAGAAGTGTGCTCGATGACAAGGCCATAAAAAGTCGGTCTTCACCTTTCAAGCTGCCATCCGCAAGTGCTTTTTGGCCATCTTTAGATTGCAAAAAATTGGGCCCTAATTTTCCAAGCCGTTCGGTGTCTATCGAAAATTTGAGCTTATTTTCATTCATACCAAGCCTATCTGGAAAATGATCAGTTGAGAGCGGGGCTATTCAAGAACCAAGTGCTCATCTCGCCCTTGCCTTTGACTTCGATGATACCGCGGTGTTCAAGAGAGAACGGTTTGGTTAAGGCTTGGCGCGTAGCGTCACTCATCTGGATTCGTCCCGTAATGCTATGTGTTTCCATGCGGCTGGCGGTGTTCACCACGTCGCCCCAAATATCATACAGAAATTTGCTTTTGCCAATGACGCCTGCCACGGCTGCACCCGAGCTAATACCAATTCGGATGCTCAGCGGGTGCTGACTGCTGGTGTTGAAGTCTTGAATGGCGATCAGCATGTCAAGCGACATGTGTGCAGCGCGATCGGCATGATCGGGCACCACCACTGGCAAACCCGCTGCCGCCATATAACAGTCGCCAATCGTTTTGATTTTTTCAAGGCCCCATTGCTCCGCAATGTGGTCAAAACGCGTGAAAATATCATTCAACACGCCGACCATGAACTCGGGGCTAACGCCTTGTGAAAAGGCTGTAAAACCTACAATGTCTGCAAACAACACCGTGACATTGGCGTAGCTGTCGACAATGGCTTGATTGAGGTGGCCAGCCGTGAGTTTGGACCTCCCCTTCAATCGCGCTGCAATGGCCTGGGGCAGCACGTTGTTCAGCAGCATCTCGGACAGGTTTTGCGCCAACAGAACTTGCTCGTAAAGTTTTTGAGTCTCCAAATGGAGCATTCGCACTTGCAACAGATTTTGCACCCGAGCCAAAACCTCCGCAATTTCGAAAGGTTTGCTCAAAAAGTCCAAGGCACCAAACTCCAATGCCCGCAGTTTTTCATTGGGCTGGGCGGTGATGACCAGAACGGGTAGGGTGCCCTCAGCCTCTATTTCTTTGAGACCTTCCATCACTTGAAAACCGTCCATTTCTGGCATATTTAAATCTAACAGGATCAAGTCGTATCTGTTTTGTCTATGCAGCTCCATCACCTCGGTCGGTTTTTGTGTGGAGGAGATGTCGGTATAGCCCGCGCCGCTCAGCAAGCGCTCTAGCAACAGCACGTTAACGGCTTGATCGTCCACGATCAGCAGCCTTGCCTTCAAAGTGGAGGAGAGGGAAATCATTCGTTATTTAGTCTGAGCGCCAAATCTAAGGTGGCCATGAATTCTTCCACCACAATGGGCTTTGTCAGGTATCGAAAGAAGCCCAATTGCTTGCCCACTTCGATGTCTCGCGCCATGGCATTGGCGCTGATGGCCACCACAGGAATATGCGCTGTGGCCGCGTCTTCCTGTAGCACTTTCAACGCCTCGATGCCGCTGATGCCTGGCAAATTGATGTCCATCAAAATCACGTCTGGTAATGACGCTCTCGCGAGCGCGATGCCTAAAGATCCGTTCACCGCCGTCAGCAGCTTGATATCAGTTCGCCGATCGATCAAGCGTTCGACCAACTTCATATTGGCCGGATTGTCTTCAATGTACAAAAGAGTTTTTTGAGGGGCGTCAATCGGTCGAATGGCAGTCTTGGTCATTGCAAGCTCTGGCGAAACAGGCTTGAGTTCAGGCGTAGGCGTGCTGCGCAATTCAAACCAAAAAGCACTTCCCTCGCCCACTGTGCTGTCTACACCCAAAAAACCACCCATTAGTTCGACCAATTGCTTGGTTACCACCAGCCCAATGCCGGTGCCTGCCACGCTGCCAGCTTCTTGGCCCAAGCGGTTGAAGGGCTGAAACAGTTGCGCCTTTTTGTCAGGTGTTAGACCTGCGCCTGTATCTTTGAAACTGATGCGAATGCGATCAGAAGACATGGCGGTGTAATCGACAGTGACTTGGCCATTGTCTTGGTTATATTTGATCGCATTCGACAATAAATTGATCACGATTTGTTTGAGTCTTGTCTGGTCTGCCCACACGAATTTGGGCTGCTCAAACTTTGGAAAAGTCATGCGAATGCCGCGTTGCTGGGCTTGCGCTTCCATCATAGTTTGGCATTCAGACAGCACATCGGATAAGGAGACTGGCTCAAGTGACAAAGAAACTTTGCCAGACTCCACCACGGAAAGATCGAGAATTTCGTTGATCAAGTTCAAGAGGTGCCAGCCCGCCTGAAGAATTTGGGTGATACTTTCTTTTTGCAAATCTGAGGGCGTTGGTGAAGCTGTTGCCATGAGCTGCGCAAACCCCAGAATGGCATTGAGTGGAGACCTCAATTCGTGGCTCATACCAGATAAGAAATCAGACTTCGCCAAATTGGCCTTTTCAGCTGCAGATTTGGCACTCTCCATTTCCACATTTGTTTCCTGCAAGGCTTGCTCAAATCGTTTGCGTTCGGTGACGTCACGCGCCACCCCAAAAACACCTTGCAAGGTGCGATCACGGTCATAAAAGGTAGTGGCGTTATAAGAAACCACCGTTTCCTTGCCATCTCTGGCACAGGCCGTGAGTTCGTAATCCGTGACCTTTTTGTTGCTTAGCACCAGTTTGATGCCCGCTTCGGCGCGCGCTGGATCGGTGAAATAGCTTTTGAAAGGTGCTCCAATCAGCTCATCGCGCGTACAGCCAGTGAGCGCTTCCATTTGCTTATTGACGTCAGTAATGATGCCGGCCGGGTCTGTCGTCATCAATGCATCGATGTTGGACTCGATCAAGGATCGCGTGTAGAACTGTTGGTCACGCAAACGTTGGTCTAGCTTCATTTGCTCAGCTTCAACCTGTTTGCGGGCTGTGTTGTCGGTGCCAATCAACAAATAACCAATGATGACCTTGTCGATGTCACGCAGCGCAGTGACCGAGACCACTGCTGGAAAACGGCTGCCGTCTTTGCGGATGTAGGTCAGCTCGTAAATGTCTTCGATGCCACGCGATGCTTTGAAAACCAGCGCCTCAAATCCCGGCGTAATTGGGGTGTCAAATTCTGCGCTCAAAGCCCTGGCCCGAGTGATCAGCTCATGAGGGTCTGAGATTTCAGCCGGTGTAATGGTATTCATCACCTCCTCAGCCAAATAGCCCAACATACGCTCAGCACCCACGTTGAAAATCTGGATGACTCCCTTGGCATCGGTGGCAATGCTGGAGAAGTTCGCGCTGTTGAAAATGGCGTTTTGCAACGCCCCTGCTTTGATAACGGCTTCTTCATGCCGAACTTCCGTGACAACCTCCTGCGCATCGTGACCGACCTCGAGAGATTTGTTTGGATTCATGGCATGTTGTGTAAAACGAGCGAGTGGGGTTGAAAAGTTAATGTTTGCGCAGGAGAGGTTCTGCACACGGCTTTAACATCTTACCCAAACAAGCTGGGCTTGACCATCGGGTAGATCATTGGTAAAAGACGAAGAACCACGAATTGATTGTGGAAATCTTTCAATTAACAAAGGCAAGGTGTCAAGTTATGACACCTGTATTTTCAAAATGACCCGAATTGAAGAACTCATTCTGCAGCGAACAGCCATTGATGCTGAAATTGAAGCTGAATACAAAAGAGAGAAGGAAGCAGCTGCAAGGGGTGAGGCTGATGCCCAATTCAACTTAGGAATAATCTATTACAAGGGGCAAGGTGTACCCCAAAATTTTGCAGAGGCATTTGGCGCTTTTAAACTTGCATCAGAACAAGGTAAGACACAAGCTCAGTATTATCTTGGAGTCATGTATGAGCAAGGACAAGGGACTCAACAGGATTATGCTGAGGCTGCTCATTGGCTTGAGTTATCTGCCAAGGAAGGCAATCCAGATGCCCTTAATAGATTGGGTGCCATGCTAGAAAATGGCTTGGGACTGAAGCAAGACTTCCAGGCCGCCATGCGCTGCTACAAGTTGTCTGCTGAAAAGAAAAATCCAGCTGCCTATTTTAGTATCGGGTCAATGTACGAACAACATCACGGCGTAGAGCAAGACGATATGGAAGCCATTCGTTGGTACAAATTGGCCGCTACTCAAGGGCATGAAGAGGCTCACTACAGAATTGGCTTCCTGTATTTAAAAGGCAACACTGTGAAGCAAGACTTTCAAGAGGCCAAGAATTGGTTTCTTCTGATTGCCACCCATGGGCACATCAATTCACAAATCCGGCTTGGCGAAATGCAAGACGCAGGCCTAGGCGATAAACAAAATTATGCTGAAGCCATGAAATGGTTCAAGCTGGCTGCCACTCACGGAAGTGCAGAGGCGCAGTCGAAAGTAGGTTTTATGTACGGGAACGCGCATGGCGTAGCGCTTAATTTCCCAGAATCATTGCGGTGGTATCTTATGGCAGCTGAGCAAGAATATCCTGCAGCGCTATCAAATTTAGGCTTCATGTTCGACCACGGACAAGGCGTTCCCATGGATTCGCAAAAGGCCCTCATGTACTACAGCAAGGCCGCAAAGAAGGGCGATATCAACGCCAGGAAAAATCGGGACATCATTGAGGCTCGAATTGCGAAGCAACAATCAAATCATCACTGACGAATTATTGCACTGAGCCTTGATCCGTTTTTCCACAAATTATTTGAAGACGGACACTGCATCAAAAGATTGACAATCAATAACCGCAAGGGGTTAAAAAATTGCCCGAGCAAATTTAGTAGCTTTAACGCAAGACGTCAAACAAATTATTATGATTATCTGTCCAAACCTTCAGGCCCGGAATGGGTACTATGGGTGTGGCAGAAGCCAAGCGCAGGTCTTGAATCAATTTTTGGTTCCGGGTCACAATTACAAAGTCAGTTTTGTAATAGTCGCCCCGGGCAGTTGTGTCGGATATCAATATCGCAGTCATCCCTTCTTGTTGCGCCAGTAATTGCACCATGGGCGCCAAATTGATCAAACGATTGGTGACGTTATAAACAATGGCCCCTTCAGGCTTGATTTGTTTTTGGTAAACCTGCAAAGCCTCGACCGTCATCAAATGCATCGGAATGGAGTCGGAAGAAAACGCATCTATGCTCAGCATGTCAAATTGTTGAGAGGGTTCGCGCTCCAGGCTCAAGCGACCATCACCCAAAGTTAACGACAAATTAGCCTTGGAATCGGTGAGGTACCAAAAGTATTTTTTAGCAATCTCAAGCACTGATGGTACCAATTCGTAGATGCGGTAGTTGTCGTTTTCGCGCCCGTAGGCCACTAGCACGCCAATGCCCAAACCCAAGATACCGACATCGATGGAGGGGCGTTGCTGAGCATAAAAATCCAATACCTTAGAAATGCCTGCTTCCGGTCCAAAATAGCTGATGGGTTTGGTGCGCAACTGGGTATCGGTGTATTGCCATCCGTGGCTGATAGTGCCGTGATATAAGTGACGTAAGGTTTTCTTGTCTTCCAATGGGCCCGTCTGCGTCACGCTCAAGGTGCCGTAGAAGTCACGCTTGGACACGATGGTGTTCTCGCTGGGCATCGAATAGTCCCACAAGTACCACCCAGTGAGCGCACTCATACTTATGGTGGCTGCCGTGATGCTCTGAGTCCAGCCTTTTGACCAATTGGGCGGTGGGCTTTGCCACCACAAATAGGTGGCCAGCAAAGTGCAAGCCATCAATGCCAGGGGCATCTCTGCAAAGCTGTCAAATACCAATGGAGCCAACACTCCTACCAGCAAACCACCAATGGCACCTCCCACCGACAAGGCCAAATAAAATTGGGTCAAGTATTGTGGCTCGGGACGCATGGCCGCCAGTTCCCCGTGGCAAAACATGCAGGCGACAAATAGCAAGACACAAAAAAGAGGTAAGGCGAAATAAATATTCATGGTCGAGGCATAACCCTCGACCATTCCGTTAGCAGTCAGCAGCAATAAAGCCATGAGCAGTGGCATGAACCATTTACGTGAATACCACCCACTTTGGGCACGTGAGCCACCCACATCAAACACCAAAATAAAAGTCGCAAGGTAAATCACCAAGGGTACGATCCACAAAAAAGGTACAGAGGCAATGTTTTGTGTCATGTGGTTGGTGAATGACAACAACAGCACCGACCCCAAGGTCGCTAACAGGTACCACAACACGACCAAGCCGCGCTTGGGTGCTTGGGTTTGCGCGGTCACGCTCGCCAAAGAATGATCGAGCGCGCTGCTGTTCTGAGCCCGCAGAGTTCGCCAAACCGAAACAATGACCATCAGTGCAAACAGACAATACAAACCGCTCCAAGCCATGGCTTGGGTTTTCAAGTTGACATGGGGCTCAATAAACGGTGGGTAGCACAGCAATGAGAGCAAGGAGGCCAAGTTGGACAAGGCAAACAAGCGATACACCTTGATTTGCGGATGAGTCTTGGCCACCCAAGCTTGCACCAATGGCCCCGTGGTGGACAGCAAAAAATACGGCAGCCCAACAGTTGCCAACAACAGCAACAGGATGCGAACAGACGGCTCAGTATCGGGATCTGGCTTCCATTGATCGCCGGCCAAAATGGGCAACCAAGCCAATGAAATCAATACCAAGACAGTGTGCAAAATGGCCTGTTTGCGCTGATCGAGTCGACGCACCACCCAGTCGCTATAACCATAGCCCATGAGTAAAACCATTTGAAAGAAAACCATGCAAGTGGTCCATACGGCTGAAGATCCGCCAAACCAAGGCAATATTTGTTTAGCAATGATGGGTTGCACCATGAACAGCAAAAAAGCACTAGTGAACACAGTGGAAATGAAATAAAACATGTAACTTATCTGATAATTGATCAAGGCCTAGGTTAAATAACCTAGAAAAATTCCATGTCTGAAAACACGGCTGAAAATATACGTTACTTAATTTACCACCATTTTCCTAAAGAATGAGCAGTGTTGGTGGCAAGTAGCCAAGTCCTGAAAACGATTCAAATCGTAGACAAGAGAAAAGTCCGATTTATTCAAATAAATCATTGAGTTACGTGGGGTCAGTCCGCAAACGTTGGGACACAAGTGGAAACAGGTATAGTTATTCACGGCTGTTAGCAATCAAACTAGCAAAAGCCCCTGGTCAATTTTGGATAGACACAGGTGGTCAAAATTTAATCGGCGCCAACATGCAACATTTCAATGCCTTAAGCGCAGCCAATTGGCTGGTCCAACAACATGCGGATAAAAAGATTTTCAGCTCACTGCCGAAAGATATGGCTTTGTCAAATGCTAGGCAAGCGGGAGCCGTGCAAGACGAATTTGTCAGAATCAAAGCACAAAAATGCGGTGATGTCATCGGTTGGAAAATTGCGCTAGCTACCCCCGTCATGCAAAAAATGGTAGGGCTTGATGCACCCATATCAGGACGGCTGCATCGCAAGCAAGTCGCCCACGCGCCAGCAGAGGTATCCACTAAAGGATATGGCCGTTTGTTGATTGAATTTGAAATTGCTATCCAAATTGGAAGTACCCTCTTGCCCTCTAGCACTCGACATACTAGCCAATCTGTTGCTGGCGCTGTTAGTGCAGTCACTTGTGCATTTGAAGTAGCCGACGACCGACAGGCCGATTACAGTAAATTGGCTGGTAAAGGCTTACAACTTTTAGCAGACAACGCATGGAATGAAGGCGCTGTATTGGGTGAGTGGTTACCCTTTTCTCAAGTTTGGCCTAATTTATCTGCCATACCCCGTGCAGATGATGTGATGGGTGACTTAAAGGGTGAAGCGTTTATCAACGATAAGTCAGTTGGTTTTGGCTATGCACATGATTTGATGGGCCATCCACTCAACGCCATTGCATGGTTAGCCAACGAGGCGAACGACCGCGGTGCCTATTTGAAAGCAGGTGACATTGCCATGCTGGGATCCCTAGTTACATCAAAGTTTCCAAATAAAGGTGATCACTTGCGTTTTGAACTCCAAGGGTTCAAACCAATTCACTTATATGTCAATTAGATACTGATCAAGCCATAAGAAAGCCCGGAATATAAGTTTCGATCGGATCGTCTCACTTTACTCGGCCTTCTTCAAAGAGCATCAGCACTGCACAAGAGGTGACCAATTTTGTGCTGGATAACATTCTGAAAATGTGATTCTCATGTAAAGGGATTGCTGCTTCCTTATCAGCAAATCCATAGCAGAATGTATCGAACACATCTTTGCCAAGAAGCAGAGCGGTTGAAACACGGGCAAAAATTGCTCATCTACTTGCTTTTTCATTCGATAGCACTCTTCGACCGCCGAAATCAAACCTGACTCAACAATTTTTGAACAGTCTCACGTGGGAGCTTTGATTTCTTAAGCTTGCCACACTCCATAGCCAAGCTCTTTCAACTTAATCCCAACCTCAACTTCTAAATATTGAGCATCCTTGTAAGTCATCGGCTGCTTTAAATCATCAACAAGTTCTGGCATGAGTCTGACGCCATACTTCTGAACATAAAGATTGCCTTGGATACCCGCTTTGTGCTTGTCAAAGCGCGTGTCTGGGTCTAACCCAGTCATTCCAACGTACACACACGGCTCACCTGCGATGTAAGCGGCATTGGCTTTGATAAATTTTTGATGCTTTAGAACTTCAGAACTTAGAAGCACGACATAAACGAAGTAATGGAGTACAGGCATTTCGAATGGTCATATGGAATATCGCCGAAACTGAAAATGAGTGACTTTAAGCCTCATCAACACGAATTGAGAAAAAATTCCCTAAAAAATGGGTACTCATTAGAGTACCCATTCGTGGTCTAGTCAGCTATTAGCCTCCAGGTGGCTTTGGAGCACCAGGAGGAAGTGGTTTACCTGGAGGCATTGCTCCACCTGGAGGCGGTGGCTTGCCGCCGGGTGGGGGTGGCTGCATTCCACCAGAAGGGGGAGGCTTACCGCCAGGTGGGGGTGGCTGCATTCCACCAGGTGGCGATGGAGGCATTGCACCACCGGGAGGTGGAGGCTTAGCGCCAGGGGGCGGTGGTGGCTTAGCACCGGGCGGAGGTGGTTTATTTGGATCTGGTTGCTGGGCGACTACAAAACTAGCAGTAGTTACGACCAAACAAGCCATGAATATTTTAGATAGCTTCATATTAAAAGGCTCCTTGTTTTAGAACACTAAATGAATCAACGTTTGAAGGTTGAATTTACAAACTGACTTCCCTACTGAGTTGGTTGAGGGTAGGCAACTTGTGGATTTACAGGCTATCGCGGTACTTGTGGATTAGCCTGCTGTTGTTGCTGCTGTTGTTGCTGCTGCTGTTGCTGCTGCTGCTGCTGCTGTTGTTGCTGCTGATACTGCTGCTGCTGCTGCTGCTGCTGATACTCCTGCTGCTGCTGCTGGGTGTCGTAGGCGGACTGAGCCTGCGGTCCGCGAGGAGCTTGAGTAGCACCAGTCACTTGAACGCTTGATGCTACCTCTTTGCCAGGTGAATTAAATATTTGAGCCAGCATTTCAGGCTTACCTGCTGCTTTGTATTCAATCATTGAATCAATTGTCATCATAAAATCAGTTGAGTCTGAGGTTCCAAGCCAAGTAGCTCTATTTGAATTTATAAAATTAAGTTTTTCTAAAGAACATGCAGATACATTTTGCACAAGCCACATCTTTGCTTTACTTGCTCTTTCAATAGGTTCATGAACGGACATTGCGATGTGCCTGAATTCAGATACAAAGCAATTTGGAGCAGGTTCTTTTGGAACTGCTTTTTGAGTTTGTGAAAAAGCTAAATTTGCCGAAATGGTAAGAAATAAAAAAATGATTGGGATTCGACTTAAATTTTTCATTTTCAACTTTCGTATTCAATACGTATGTGAGGCATTGAATCTAAGCATAATTGTATTTTTATCTCAAAGCTAACAAAATATCAATTGATTTTTCCTCAAATCAATAAATCGGCACGAAAGTAATTTTCTTTAGCGGACTATTAGGCATTTTTTTGAATTAATTAACACTTGATGACCACTTCAACCCAAACACACGGTTCACCCGCATAAGCCAATTCTGAATCAACGATTTGTACGACGTTGATGTCAAAACTAGTTTGAAGTCATTGCGTCTGCATGGCATGGCCACAGCTTGGGAGGAGTTAACTGAAGGTGTCAGAAAGCAACCGAGTTGAGGGCTCCAGATGGCTGAAGGTGAAGTTTTACTCAACGGTGGATTTGGTCAATGCACTGGAGCATGAGAAGTTAATGAACAAGCCGGGGCGCATTGCGCAAAGTTT
>Ga0049084_10000514_pt1 | contig 15225 bp, 17 predicted proteins | sample GreLakmeON33MSRF_FD_66720 | JGI IMG/M metagenome (GOLD analysis project Ga0049084, IMG submission 66720) | Freshwater lentic microbial communities from great Laurentian Lakes, MI, USA - Great Lakes metaG ON33MSRF | ecosystem: Environmental > Aquatic > Freshwater > Lake | place: Great Lakes... | reverse complement strand
TCGGATAAAATCCGAGTTCACGAGCCGCGTTGCGTTCTGGCAATGCGTGCTGGAATGTTTTTATTTCGCTTTTTCGAGTGCGGCAATCGCAGCGTCGTAGTCGGGTTCGCTGGCCACTTCCTTCACGACCTGCGCGTAACACACGACCCCTTTGGAATCGAGCACAAACACAGCGCGGGCAAGGATCTTGAGCTCTTCAATGAGTAGACCCCAGTGTTGGCCGAAGCTGCGGTCCATGTAGTCGCTGCCGCACCGCAACGATTGAATATCTTCTGCGCCGCAGAAGCGGTTCATTGCAAAGGGTAGATCTAGGCTGACGGTGAGGGCCGTGACCGAATCGCCTAGAGCAGCCAAACGCTTATTGAAAGTCTTTGTCTGGATCTGACACACTGGTGTATCGAGCGACGGCACAACGCTGATGATGGCTGGCTTGCCGAGGAGGTCTGCCTTGTGGATGTGTTGCATGGCTCCGGCATCGAAGGCCACCAGATCAAAGTCTGGGGCTTGGGTTCCAACGGCGATCGGTTCGCCGGCCAACGTGAGAGGATTGCCCTTGAATGTTACTGCTCCGTGTCGACCCATTGGTGGTGTCTCCGCAAAAGATGATTGTGATTGATGAAGTGGCCGATAACGTGGCCGGCAGTATCGCCTCAAAATTCCAAACGGCAAGCCGTTGCACAACCACAACGCCAAAAAAGCCTATGCAAACTGTCCGTCCCACGGGAATGGGCCAAAACAATGGTGGCATCGAAAGCGAGGTTGATTGATTGGTCAAAACCCGTACACTAGGCACTCCAATGGGGGGCAACTCACGAAACCTTCTCGCCAGACCATACAGAAGCCACTGAGTGAGTGTTTGCTCCAATCGGTTTGATTTTTTTCCTACCACCGTGTCCGAGCCTTTATGCCAGCACCCAGTCGAAGTCATTCCCCTCACCCAGTATCACAAGAGGTACGTGCTATGTCGCAAACCGCTACTGACTGGATCCTTCGTGTTGAGCGTGGGCCTGATTGGCTCTTTGTTCGTTTGCTTCCCGACCCGGGCGAGTGCCTGCTCTGCGGAGGCGACCTCGTCGACAGTATCTGGGATATGCTCCAATCCCACCACGCCAACCGGCTTGTTCTGGAACTCGACTGCGTCGACACACTTGACGGCAGCCTCCTTGCAGACATCTCACGGCTTGGTACGAAGGTGCAGGCCGAGGGCGGGCTGATTCGCATATGCGGACTTTCGGACCCCAACCTCGCGAAGCTTCGTGCATCTCCTGAGGCCGAACGTGTGCCGCATTTCACAAATCGCGAGGAGGCGGTTGGCTCCCGCCGCTCGGAAATTTCGCGCCCCGGAAAGCCTCGGTAAGGAATAGGACAGCAACAGAATGAGGGCAATCGGTCGCGGCGGCCAGCTGCTCGGCTTGGGGCTTCCCGCGTTGGCGGTCCTGCTTCAATTGAACCAAACAATTACGCTCGCTCAAATGCTCGTTCTTTTAGTGAGTGCGATATGTTGTTTTGGCATTGGACGAATCGTAGAGGGCTATGCTGACCGTTGGGGCTGATGCGAGCCCATCCAGCACCTGGCTGGTTCAGCGAGTGCTTCTGTTTTCCACCCAAGAGATTCTGACTTCGAATCGATGGCTTATGCATCCGCTCCTGTTCAGCCCGCTCTACCGCCACTACCTCTGGGGCGGGCGCCGATTTGCTACCGCCTTAGGCCGTACGTTACCCCCGGGCGACGATTTCGCCGAATCGTGGGAACTCGTTGACCGTGAAGCCGATCAAAGCGTCGTCGCTGCCGGTGCACTCAAGGGCAGCACGCTGGGCCAGTTGGTGCAGTCGCATGGACGTGATCTGCTGGGGCGGCATTCGCCACAAAAAGCATTTCCACTGCTGTTCAAGTTTCTGGACGCCCACCGAGATCTCTCCGTGCAGGTGCATCCCGACGATGCACGTGCCGCCACGCTCGGTGCACCCGATCTGGGCAAAACCGAGGCCTGGTATATCGTAGACGCGCTCCCAGGCAGCCGAGTCTACGCAGGATTACGAGAAGGAATCGACCATCGTTCGTTCGCTGAGGCTGTCAGGGCAGGGGAGTGCGAAGCATCGTTGCATTCATTTGAAGCCAAGCCGGGCGATTGCATTTTTATCCCAGCCGGCACCGTACACGCGATTGGTGCGGGGTTGCTCGTTGCAGAAATCCAACAGTCGAGCGATGTAACCTACCGTCTCCACGATTGGAATCGCACTGGCTCCGACGGCAAGCCTCGCCCGCTTCACATCGAGGCCGGCATCGATGCCGTGACAAAGCGAGGGCCCGTGGAGCCCACGCGGTCTGTGCCAACCCATGACCTGCTTGCCGACCCAGTCCGCCGACTGGTGACCAGCGAGTTTTTCACGTTCGACCAGGTCCGTCCAACTTCCACGTGGACCGTGGGTGGCGATGACCGCTGCCATTTCCTCGCGGCAATCGATGGCTCTGTTTCCTTCGATCCAGCGTGGCGGCTCCCGCTGCTGGTCCGAGGCCAGAGCGTTTTGCTACCCGCGTCAATCGGCCAGCAGCCTTTGCATCCAATGCCTGGGAGTCGGCCCGTCCAACTCCTCCACGTATGCATGCCATAACCCAGCTGCAAAATCCGCAGCACAATACCTACAAATAGCGTTTCGACTGCGGACAAATCGCCCTTGGGATTTGAGGGGGCACCCCTCTACACTCCCGGCCGTCAATCCATTTGTAAGACTGCGTTTTCATCCTTGCATGTATGATTCCTCCACGCATTTCTCTCGTGCTGATCGCCGTCATGGCTACGGGTGGCTGCGCGTCGCTGGGAAAACCCGACTTGCACAATCCAGGCTCAAGCCGATCCCAACAGCGCAAGGCCGTGCGATTTGACCCCTATCTCCAAGATGACATCGGGCCCTATCAATTGCGGCTCCCGCTGATGGACGGCAGTAGGCCCCGAGATTACGCTGAGCCCGTGCCGGAAGTGCGACGAGCCCGGTGGTGGGCGCCAAATCAGTAAACAGTGGCCAGCAGCAAAAACAGGGGGCTTCTAGGGGCGACAAGGCCTCCCCACGCGACCACACGCATTTCCCTGTGTATGATCACAGGCACGCCTCCCCACTGAACCCTTCTGCGAAACCTTCTCCGTGCCATCTCAACAGCCTTTTCGACAGTCTTCCAGCCGTTCCTCAAGCAGCCCAGGCAAACGTTCAGCAAAAAGAACCGTTGCTCGCCGCCCTCCGGCTCCTGCAAGCCAGCCGCTGAAGATCACCTCGCGCCGTCGGCCCTCGGCAACCGCTGCAGCAGATGCTGCGCATGCCAGCGCCACTATCGCAAGAAACACGACCCGATTTTCTCGGCCCGGTGCTGCAGCAGACGATGGGCTCGAACGATTGCAGAAAGTGCTTGCTGCCGCCGGACTCGGCAGCCGTCGTAGCTGCGAGGAACTGATCACAACCAGCCGGGTGGAAGTCGATCGTAAGATCGTCACCCAACTCGGCACTCGAGTCGATCCACGGCGACAGGAAATCCGAATCGATGGCGAGCGGCTTCCCGACCCAAAACGCGTGGTCTATATGCTCCATAAGCCGGTAGGAGTTGTGACCACAAACTTTGATCCGTCCGGCCGTCCGCGGGTGGTCGACCTTGTGCCAGGCGAGCAGCGACTCTTTGCGATTGGTCGACTCGACCGCATGAGCGAGGGGCTCATTCTCGTGACCAACGATGGCGATCTCGCGAATCTGCTGGCGCATCCTCGGTACGGCGTTGAAAAGAAATATCTCGTCCAAGTTGCGGGTGTTCCCACGCCGGAAACCCTCGAAAAACTCAGAAAGGGCATCTCCCTCTCCGAAGGCAAGGCCCGCGCCCAGCGGGTTGATCTTCGGTCCCAGCACAAGCTCAGTTCCGTGCTGGAAATGGTTCTGGACGAGGGGAAAAATCGTGAGATCCGCCGGATGCTTGCGAAGCTTGGTCACAAGGTTCACCAACTCAAGCGGGTGGCTGTCGGTGGCCTATCGCTTGGGGGTTTGCTGCCGGGACAATGCCGCCCGCTGTCGTGGACCGAAGTCGACACCCTTCGAAAAGGGGCGCTGCGAGCGGTGGGTGATATCTCTGCCACGCCTGCACAGCGGCCACGCTACGATGGTCGTTCTGAACGTTCTGGGCGACCATCGCGTGGCCCCGGTGCCGGCCGCGACCTGCCACGCGGTCGACCGCCTGCTCGAGATGGCCAGCGATCGATTCAACGCGATGAGCAGCGAGATGGCCCGCGAACAGGGCAACGCGACGGGCAACGCGATAGCCGACCACCCGCCGGCGGCATGCGACGCAAACGCCGTCCAGGAAAGGCATCCACTTGGAGAAAGCCACGCGGCGAGTAGACGCAATACCTCGATCTTCCGAACGCCTTACGGCTCCCCATGAGCACACCTCCTGCTAAACTCCAGGCCGCTGGGACATTCCCGTCGGTCGTTTCTCCACCGGCCGCTGCAGCGTGCTACGCCGACACGGCGGGCTATTTCACAGCGGGCATCGTGGCCCATCGGCAGATCGCCCAAAACACGTATCGCATCCGTCTGGACTGCCCGATCATTGCCTCCTTGGCGCTCCCGGGACAGTTTGCGATGGTTCGCATCCCCGACCGAAACGACCCGCTCTTAGCCAGGCCGCTGGCGGTCTACGATACGTTTTCCACTACCTCTCACGCAGTGCTGGAAAGCCATTCAGCCTCCAGACGCTACGCCGACTTCATCTACGCCGTACACGGCAAATTCACGACGGCCTTAAAGGAGATCGCCGTTGGCCGAGAATTGATCCTGTGGGGGCCGCTGGGCAATGGCTTTGGGGCGATCCCGCCGATTGACCATCTTATTTTGGTGGCTGGGGGTATTGGGCAGACGGCTCTTTTGGCGTTGGGAAAGGAGCGTTTAGGAGTCTGTCGCTACGGCTCTCCATCGCACCCAATACCGAAGCTTGCAAAACGCGTGACGCTCTGCTGGGGTGCTAGGCAGGCAGATGTCTTTGGATCTGTGGAGGATTTTCATACCGCTGGCATGGATGTGCATCTGGCGACGCTGGATGGATCCACTGGCCGGCACGGCACCGTCGTGGATCTCCTCAACGATCTCTTTGGCAGCAGCACTGGAGCGAATGAGGCGATCAACTCGGGGAGTACGTCCGTGCACGTTGCCTGCTGCGGCCCCGAAGGCATGATGGCCGCTGTCGCGCAATGGACATTGGAACGCCAGATGCCATGCAGCGTGTCGCTGGAGGCACCGATGGCATGTGGCATCGGCATCTGCTTCACTTGCGTAGCCAAGGTGCGATCTGCCGACGGATCGTGGGACTATCGACGAACCTGTATCGAGGGCCCTGTCTTCGATGCCCGTGCCATTGAGTGGTAATGCGAATCCAAAAGGGAAGCCGCGTCGCCGTACGCTAGCCGAGCAGATTGTCGAACAAGTCTGCCGCACGAAGAGGCGACCATCGACCAAGTGGACACAGCTCATGGATGACTTTATCCACGGGCAGTGAGAGGTCGCTATGCGGGCGAAACAGCCTTGGATGCTGCGAGTATTCTCGCGGAGAGTCGTGACTTCATTCGGGCGGCACGATTCGGATGAATCGTGCGGGCTGCTGCAGCACGATCGGCCTTCTTGGCCACCAGGCGAAGGTGTTCTCGGGCAGCGGTTACGTCACCTGTCGTGGCCGAATCGTTCAGCGACTCAAGCAGTTTGCGCACCTGCGATTTGAGATCCGACTTCATGGCGCGATTGCGGTCCCGACTCCGCAGGTTTTGACGGTGTCGCTTTTTTGCATTGGCCGAGTTGGGCATTCCAGATCCTTATCCTTACGCTAGTAAAATCACGCTCTCTACACGAGACACAAAATGAAACCCGTGGAGAGTTGACTGGATATTGATTCCACACCAACACGGATCTGATTTCAGCCCCCTTTATCCTTCAAGGAGCTCAATTTGTCCAGACGTTGGGCCACATCCCGGTATCCGTAGTCAAGACCAGCGAGAATTGAGAGGTATTTCTGGGCGGCATCGGCATCGGCCATCCCTGCGGCCAGCACACCGGCCCGATAGAGAGCCCGCTTGCGGAGATCCAATTCGCGGTCCGTCAGAGACTCGACGGCTGTCACGTAGTTTCGCATGGCCAGTGGATATTGCTTGATCTTTTGGAAGCACTCGCCGAGTTCGAGGGCAACAGCCCCCTTGCGCCGAGCGTCTCCAAGCACCTCCTGGAAATGTTTAATCGCTTCAGGAAAATTACCCACCGCCTTGAGCCTGAGAGCCAACTCGTATCGCCAGGTGGTGTTTTCCGGATAACGCTCGCAGCGGGCCGAATAGACATCGACCTCATGCTTGTTCTGCACGGCCCTCAATCGCTCAAGCGTCTGGCGATGCGCGGGGGAGTCTTCTGTTTCCACGAGCTTTTCAGCGATATGCACACGATGGCGCGACCACCGCAGTTGGCGGTCTTCAAGATGCTCTCGCACCTTCAGGTCGTTGCCCGAGGCCGCCAGTGCCTGACCGAGCATCGCTTCGGCCTCTTCGATCGTGGCGTCCCGTTCAAGCAAATCAGCGAGCTCGAGAGAGGCTTCGATGTCTGCAGGGCTCTCCTGAACCGTACGCTTGAGCACGGCAAGCCTGTCGCTCGGCGCATCAGACCCCGCCCCTGCAACGCCTTTTGACGCAACGCCGGCAGAGGGCCGCCCTGCCATGCCGTGGCCAGAAACGATCGTTTTTTCAACCTGCAGGCGGGCGACTTCGTGCTGCGCCTCATCGGCTAGGCCCTTCACATTTGAGACTCGCACCCAACATGCAATCGCCTGATCAAACTCACCGTGGTCGGCCAGAAATCTTGCGCACTGGCGATTGACCTCCGGATCGGATGGAGCCGCGTCCAGTGCGCTTCTCAAATAGCATCGCTGGGTATCGTGCAGGAGCAGTTGTCCACAGGCATCGGCCATCGCCAGCTGGCAGGTGTGATCGTATGGATTGCCCTTCAGCAGAACGAGCCCCTGCTTGAGCACCTCTCGCCATTGAGCCGTGGCAGCCAGTTTTTTGAGCGAACCGCCCCGCAAGCCAGCGGGCCAAAACGCCGTCACCCCGCCCGATTTTTTTGGGCCGTGCTTTTTGCGGAGGGCAGCCAGTAGGCTTTGGAGATAGATGGCGTTACCCGGATCGCCCAGAACGCACGCCGAAAACATCTCGATCGCATAATCCGCGTTTGTGGGAGCATTGAGTGTGCCCCTTTGGTAGCACTGAGCCAGACGCGAACGCTCCGCCGGCGAAAGCAGAGAGGGCGTGGACGCAGGTGATGGGTCAACGGGGCCTGCAGCGGCCGGTTGAGACTCATTGGCCATGGGTTGGGGATATATGTCGTTGAGGCGGCCAGAAGTTGCCCAAGGCGAGCGCAGCCCGCTGGGTTTTCAGGTGGTTCGGCTTGGCACTCGGTGGAGGGTCTGGGAATAGGTATCGGATCGAGCCGCACCCCGAGTGTAGTGTTCTGGGGCCAGCCCCTCAAACAGCGTCCCTCGCAGACCGGCCGAGGACTCACTTTCTCAGATTTCTTCTCCCAAACAGGAAGCACGATGAACGATAGTGTGAGCTCATTCACTACAATCATAGCCGGGCCACGCAGCCCAGTTCGCGCATCGAAAAAGCCGTTTCTTCCAGCCCTGCAACGCCATGAAGCACCCTCAACCAATCCCCGTACATGCCACCAGCCACCCTCAGGGAAAAGTTATTTTTGTAGGAGCCGGCCCCGGGCATCCCGATCTGCTTACCCTCCGTGCCATGAACTGTCTCCAGGAGGCGGATGTGGTGGTGTACGACACGCTTGTGCCTTCACAGCTCCTCGACTTGATTCACACGCGCGTCGAACGGATTCCTGTGCCTCGGACGCATGCTGGCGACACCGGTGCGGCGCACGCTGACCCAGGAGAAACCACCGGGCATTTGCTCGCCGCACTCGCGGCCAAGGGACGCATGGTTGTGCGACTCAAAGGGGGCGATCCTGCTGTGTTCGGACGGCTCGCCGAGGAACTGCAGCCTGTGCGCGAAGCTGGGATTGCGTTTGAGATCGTTCCCGGCATCACCGCTGCGCTCGCCGCGGCTGCGGCGGCAGGCATGCCGCTCACCAGCCGATCGTCTGCGTCGAGCGTAACGATCCTGACTGGCCACGAAGCCGAAGAAAAAAATGCCGTCATCGATTTTCAGACGATGGCCGGACTGTCCGGCACGTTGGCAATTTACATGGGAGTGGAGCAGGCCGATGCATGGTCGCGTGGGCTGATCGCAGCTGGAAAATCGGCCGACACTCCCGTAACCGTGGTGAGCCGCTGCTCGTGGCCCGATCAGCAAATTGCCGTTACCACACTCGGCGCGTGTGCTGCCGACTTCGATCGCTGCGGCTGGCCATCTCCCGCGGTAGTGATCGTCGGCGAAGTATCACAGCCGACCGAGCAACCGCTGCAAAAGTCTTCGGCCCACCCGACGCGCGCCCACGATGATCGGCCGCTTGCCGGCCAACGGGTGCTGCTCACACGTCCGTCGGGTCAAGCCGAAGAACTCTCTGCTCGCATTCATTCACTCGGGGGCGAGTGCCTGCACGTGCCCACGATTCAAATCGAGCCACCCCTGTCGTTGGAACCACTGGACCGAGCCATTGGTCTGGCCGACACGTTCGACTGGATCGTTTTTGCCAGCGCCAACGGCGTGCGGGCATTCGTGGAGAGGATGCGTACGGCTGGCCTAGACGGAAGGAGCCTAGGCACGGCAAGGCTAGCCGCGATCGGACCGGCAACGCATCGTGCGATTGCGCAGGCGGGGCTTACCTGCAACCTGACCCCGGCACTTTTTCGCTCGGAGGGAATCGTGGATGCCCTTGGGCACTCGATGAGGGGTGGTCGGTTTCTGCTTGTGCGTGCCGACCACGGACGGGATCTGATGCGACGCAAACTCCAATGGCTCGGTCACCACGTCACTGAAGTCGTGGCGTATAGAAGCGTCGCCGTCGAGGCACTTGATCCCAAAAGCCTCGCGGCCATCGACTCCAGAGGAATCGATTGGGTCATCCTGACAAGCTCCCTCAACGCCGAGGCATCGGCTCGGCTCTTCACAAACCGAATCCTTTGCTGGAAGATCGCGAGCATCAGTCCGGTGACGTCCGCAGCAATTGCCACCTGTCAACTCACCACCACAGCCGAGGCTCTGGAGGCCACGAGCCAAGGACTCGTGGAAGCGATCGTCGACTATGAAAAAAGAATGAGTGAAACGTCTGCGATGAAGACACTGCCGCTGCAAACGCTTGCCCATGCAGCAGACTCTTCCAAGAACGAATAGCCGGCCCGCTCGGCAGAGTCGCTGGCTGCAAGTGCTGGCTGCCCGAAGGGATGACATCGCCGCCACGGAAACTGCAGCCGAGAGAGAATCGGGCCGATAGATTGCTGTGGTCGCTGGCTGACTGGTGGAGAACGAGAGTCGCAAGAGCCCCAGGAGAGTGGCATGCGCATTGGAAGTGTGCCGTCAACGGTCGTCGTCTGCTGCAGCGTGCCTGCTAGGACAACCGTAAGCGAACTGGTCGATGCAGTCGGCCTCAGCCGACGGTACGGCGTGCCGGTGACGTGGGCGGCTGGTATCGACAGCTTAGCGATGATGAGCGACGCGATTGGAGCCAGCGGGAGCCCTGAAAGCATGGCTCTGGAGGCCCCGCAATCGTGGTTTGCTTCCCGCCAGAGCCTGCGGCAGTTTCTCGCCAGATCGCGAACCTTGGGTCCTGCTCTCGATGCATTGGTCGTGCGTGGAAACCGGCCTCTGGTGCACCGGGATGCGCTTGTTGAGGAAGGCATTCGCACCGCGTGCGTGGATCACTTCGAAACGTTGGCTCGAGGCAGTCGCCGGCCGTCGCCTGCTGGCTGGGCATGCCGAAGCGTGGTGTGGGGGTTATGGGAGGTGCGCAGTGGTTCAGAGAAGGCACCCACCCTCATCCAACGCATTGTGCCTTGGGCATCGTTTCCAAGGCTGGCATCCGGATCCCTTTCAATTTTTCACGTCCAAGAGCGGGCCGTCGAAGACAGCGAACCGACCCTGGCTTGGCGCAGCCGCTTGGAGCGACTTTTGGCCTGGGTGCAACGGACTAGCCACTCGCAGGGAGTGCGAGTGGCTGGGCTTTCCGATCTGCCAGCGTTGCTGAACGCAGCCGGCCGACCCCATGCCAATTCCGTTTTGAAGGCAGCCTAGCAATTGAGGCCGCTGGCCATCTCCGCGGGCTATTCGCGTGCTTTTTCAAACAGCGACCAACTCAGATACGCCAGAATGACACTGGCCAGAAAAAACCCTATGTCTAAACCGACGCTCACCCGACGGAAAGGAAATCCCGCAGCCAGATCGGCCAAAAAGAGGATTCCGATGAGCCCAGCGATGATCATTCCGGTGAGCGGCAGCATTTTTGACACCGAACGACACCTCCAGCGTGCAGCCCGGTGTGGCGCACGCTCTTGCTATTCACACAATATCCACTGGACGTCGACCGGCTCTCTCGTCCAAGTGTGGTTTGGATTACCATAGTTCGTCGCGCAATGCAGTTCCATCCAGCCTCTCTATTATCGGCCGATTCACGCAACTGACCTCAACCCCAGTCCCCAGCCCCGTTTCCCAGAGCAATCCCGTGCCCACCACAACACCCGCTCGAACTGCCGTCTATACAGGGTCATTTGATCCCATCACCCTAGGCCATCTGGATGTGATTGATCGCGCGAGTCGAATCTTCGACTCGATCATTATTGGAATCGGCGTCAACCCAGACAAGCAGGCAATGTTTTCACTCGAGGAACGAGTCAGCCTCGTGCAAACCTCCGTGGCCCATTTGCACAACGTGAGCGTGGAGCTTTTCAGTGGACTGTCGGTTGCCTTCGTGCGAGAGCAGGGGGGACGAGTGCTGTTGCGCGGAGTGCGATCGCTCACCGATATCGAAGCGGAGTTTACGATGACCCTTGCCAACAGGAAACTTGACCCTACGGTCGAAACTGTCTTTCTGATGGCAGACTCTCAGTACTCGCACATCTCGTCATCGCTTCTCAAGCAGATCACACCCCTGGCGGGAGACGAGGCACTGCGGCAATTCGTGCCTGCACCAGTCGTGCGGGCGTTGCGAGAGAAGCTGGCAAAGCAAAGCCCTTCTTGATCGCCAGAGACTCTAGTTGATGCTGGCGCGCGCTCCGGCATCATCTCCTTCAAAATGCTGCCGAAGATAGCGGGCCCGCTCAATATTCCGATCATTGCTGTCCAACTCCACACCCCGCAGTTTCTGCAAGTGGGCTGGCTGCGTGCGGACCAGTAACACATTAATGTCAGAAATCTTCACGTCACCGATCAGACCCAGCAGTACCCCCATCCGCACCCGCGACAGGAGTTGCATGGTCTCTTCTGCGCTAATCGTCTGAGCGGTCCGCAGAATTCCATAGGCCCGGCTTACTTGGTCGTGGACGTTTTGCTGCGTTTCACGAACCAGAAACTCGCGGGCGCGGCGTTCGTAGTCGATGAGCACTGGCACCACATCCCCAACCTGTTCCACAAGTTCCTCTTCCGTCTTGCCAAGCGTGGTTTGGTTGGAAATCTGATAGAAGTCGCCTGTTGCCTGCGAGCCCTCGCCGTAAAGACCACGCACAGCCAGCGAAATCTTGTGCAGGCTGCGAAACACCTTGTCGATTTGCCGTGTAATCACAAGCGCCGGCAGATGGAGCATCACGCTCACCCGAATACCTGTGCCGACATTCGTCGGGCACGCGGTGAGATAGCCCCATCGTGGATGAAAGGCGTACGGCACAACCTTCTCGATTTGGTCGTCGACCACCTTGATCTGCTCCCATGCGCCCCGTAGATCGAGCCCGCTATGCATGCACTGAATCCGCAGATGATCTTCTTCATTGATCATCAAGCTCACCTGCTCCATGCGATCGATGGCAACGCTTCGAGCCCCCTGCGCGTCGGCGTGCTCCCGGCTGATGAGCTGCCTTTCGACGAGGAACTGCCTGTCGATTTCCTCGAGGTGGCCCACATCGATGTACTCCAAGCCTTGACCGATCGGCACTGTGGCAATCCGCTCTCGCAGAAATCGCTCGACATCCGCTCGATCTTGCTCGGATGCACGTCCCACAAACGGGTAATGAGCCACATTGCGGGCCAATCGAACGCGACTACTCATAACGATGTCCGACTCAGGCCCCGTTCCGCGGAGCCATTCACCGATCGATTGCGTTAACATTTCAAGTTTCATGGATTTTCCTACGTTCGGGCACACCGGGGAAGCGTGCATCGCTCCTCAACGTTCTTCAAGGCTCCATCGCTCTTCAATCGCCCGAATGGCATCCCGATTTTCTCGCGCCTTCTCGTAGTCTTCGCACGCGATTGCCTCCTTCATTTCCCGCCGCATACCGATGACCATCGTCAGTTCGTCTGTGCCTGCCGGCAGTGCAACCTGCGGAGGCAGTGGAGCCTGCGGTTGATTCGGCTGCTTGACCGCTTCGACAGCGGCCCGTGAGGGCCGCCGGCCAGCGTGCTCGGCACTACCGTGGATATTGGCGATCAGCGGTTCCAGTTCGTTTTCAAACTGGACGTAATCGTGGGGGCATCCCAGTCGCCCTTGGTTGCGGAACTCAAAAAATGTGATGCCGCACATAGCACACGCCCTTTGATCCAGTATCGCCAGTTCGCCCGCGGTGTGGCCGACGCCCAGCGGACCGGGAAGATCACCGGCAGCGGGGCTGCCTTCCTCAGACTCCTGGGCCCCGCCAGCATCTGGCCCATCCGACTGATTCAACTCTGACTGGTTGAGATAATTGCGAGCATGATCCTCGCACAGATGGAGTTCACGCACCGCACCGCTTTCCAGTTCCGTAATGTGAAAAACGGCTGGCTTGTCGCACTGCTGGCATTTCATACGCTACCACGCATTCCAGAATCGGCCGATTCAAACGCAAGAGATTTACATTCAGACGCACTCCTTTCCAATGATAGCGAGTTCGGCTCGGAAGTTCGCCCTGAATTTCCAGTCCGGTGTTGCAGCGATGTTTCTCGCCGGCTAGCCGGACACAGCCAACGCGGGCGGTGGCTCGCTTTGGCCCCCCAGCAGGCGTGTATTGTTGCACTCGGAACAGCCCGTTACGCTCTGTGGGGAAGAGTGCCCGCTGGAGCCGCTATGCGGCAAAGAGGGACTGGAGCCGCCCTTCGGCAGGAGCCCGCGTTTTCATGCCCTACATTCCCGATACAAACCATTTCACTGCGCTGGCCAAGACCTTCCGCCTAGTGCCTGTCTATCGACGATTATTCGCCGACGGACTCACACCCCTTTCGGCGTTTGCAAGAATCGATACCGGTGAGTGTGGCTGCCTCTTTGAGAGCGTGATTGGGGGAGAGAAAGTAGGCCGCTACAGCTTCCTTGGCGCAGAAGCATTCATGCGACTCGTGGCATTTGGCACTTCCGTTCGAATCACTCGTGGCAGTCACACCGAGACATTTGAATGCCCAGATCCACTGGCCGAACTCGAGCGTCGCATGAAATCGTTTCAACCGGCACGGCTCCCAGAACTCCCTCCATTCACGAGTGGCGTTGTTGGCTACGCTTCGTACGATTCGGTCCGCTACACCGAGCATCTGCCAAACGCCCCCACGGACGACCTCCAACTCCCGGACCTTTCCTTTGCTTTCTACGATCGGCTCGTTGTCTTTGATAACGTCAACAAGTCGCTCGACGTTGTTGTGCTGGCTCACATAGACGACCCCAGCGACACGGGCATCACCGAAGCCTACCTCAAAGCCTGCAGCCGAATCGACGCAACGCTCGAACAGCTCTCTCGGCCTCGGGCGTGGCCATTCGCCGCAGACATCGGCCCGAGGCCCTCACCGCGTAGCATCGAGGCTGAAGCCGTTCGTTCCACGTTCACTCGCGATCAATTTCTTGCCGCAGTCGACCGTGCGATCGAATACATCCGAGCCGGCGACATCTTTCAGGTCGTGCTCAGCCGCAGGCTGGAGATCCCTTTTGTCCTCCCGCCCTTGGAGCTCTACCGTACGCTCCGGGTTGTCAACCCGAGCCCATTCATGTTTTACCTTCGCACCCCCGAAGCCACGCTTGTCGGAAGCTCACCAGAAATTATGGTGCGTGTCGTTGACGGAACCATTACGGTGCGACCGTTGGCCGGCACACGCCCTCGGGGAGCGACGCCGCAGGAGGATCAATTGCTTGCCGAGGGGCTCCTGGCCGATCCCAAGGAACGCGCCGAGCACGTAATGCTGATCGATCTTGGCCGCAACGACGTGGGACGAGTGTCGGCAATCGGCACGGTTGTGCTCAGTGATGTGATGACGATCGAACGCTACAGCCACGTGATGCACCTCACAAGCCATGTCACCGGCCGCCTCGCCCAGACACAACGGCCTTCGATGCGCTGCGGGCGTGCTTGCCGGCCGGCACCGTTTCGGGGGCACCGAAAGTCCGTGCGATGCAAATCATCGACGAACTGGAACCCGTGCGCCGCGGCCCCTACGCCGGCGCCGTTGGGTACATCGACTTCGGCGGCTCGATGGACACCTGCATTGCGCTGCGAACAGTTGTGGTGGCTGGCGGCAAGGCCTACGTGCAATCCGGTGCCGGAATTGTTGCCGACAGCGTGCCCACGAGCGAGTTTGAGGAAACGCTCAATAAGGCCAAGGGAATGCTCGTGGCAATCGAAATGACCGCTGAACGACTCTGCCGCCCCAACGCAGGCCCCCTGGCACCATGATCCGTTTCGAACAAGTCGTGATCGAACTGGCCGGCCGCACGGTTGTCAACGGCGTGTCGCTGCACGTGGCTCCAGGGGAAGCCATGGCGGTCATCGGTCGCTCATCGTCTGGAAAAAGCACATTACTAGCTGCACTCGCCACGGCCGTTGCCATTGGCAGCGGCGACATCACCGTGATGGGTCACTCCATCCGACGCAACTCTGCAATCTGCCGCAGTTTGATCGGCTACGTGCCCAGCCACCTGACGGCTTGGCCGGGTGTGAGAGCCGACGAATTTCTGAACCTCTTTGCTGCCGAGTCTGGGCTTTCTGGCAAGCCCCTGCGACTGGCAAGAGACAAGGCGATTGCTCGCGCTGGCCTCAATGGCGACGAGCGACTGGATACGCTCTCGGCCGGTTTTGCAAAGCGATTGTTGATCGCCAGGGCGATGCTCCAC
>Ga0049084_10000506_pt1 | contig 15288 bp, 8 predicted proteins | sample GreLakmeON33MSRF_FD_66720 | JGI IMG/M metagenome (GOLD analysis project Ga0049084, IMG submission 66720) | Freshwater lentic microbial communities from great Laurentian Lakes, MI, USA - Great Lakes metaG ON33MSRF | ecosystem: Environmental > Aquatic > Freshwater > Lake | place: Great Lakes... | reverse complement strand
CACCGGCCATGGTCAGTCCGAGCGACGGGCGGAGCGCGTACGATCGCTTCTTCACGAACCGTTCGCTCGCGATCGGCATTAGGAAGGCACACGAACCCATCATGATGGGGAATGCGGCCGTCGGGTTCATGCCAAGCAGCGAGATCATGATCAGGCAGGGTGCGTACATCCCGACGCCGAGCGTCATCAGCGCGCCGAGCATGAAGTTGCCGAGGAACGCCACCACGAGCAGTCCGCCCGACAGCGCGAGCGCCTCGCCGCCGGGAATCATCGGCGCACCACGCATCTCGTCGAGATTCTTGATGATGAAAAGCAACGCTGCGATGGCTAGTGTCACGCCCATGCCAAGCTGGATGTTGCGGCGAGACCATCCGGCGACCACTCCCGCACCGAGCCGTGCGCCGAGCACCGAGGCGAACAACAGGACCACGAGCGTGGTGAAATCAACTTCGACGATGGCAATGAAGATCAACGCTTCGGCGATCGTCGGCGGCGTATGGCCCACGTTGAGGGAACCTGGAATCAGTCGGTCGTCCGCCACTTTCCACGCCTTGAACATTGCGGTGGTCGGCGCAAACGAGCCGATGCCGAGCGTGTCGAAGAAGTTCGTGACGAACCCGATAAAGAGTTCGATCGGCTTGGGCCAGCCCGTCTTGCCCCGGTGCATCACATACGGCACGGCGACGCCGAGGATCGTAATTGAAGCGATCGCGATTAGCATGCTCACGTTGGCGCCGTTCGGCCCAAACGGATAGCTGATCGCAAACGCGCCAGCGTCGTACTGCACGCCGCCGCCGGCAACCCAACCGAACAGCAGTCCCAGCACCAGACCGATCACGAGTGCCAGCGGCGACGGACTGCCTTCAGCAGCGGTCGCACCCTCTCCATCGGGCTTCACGTTGCGCACCCAGGTCACTGCGTAGTACGCGACGAACAGGCCAAGGGCCAGAAACAGCCATGCTTTCGGCGTCATCTCAGCGTTCCCTCGTGGGTAGGGCGGGTGGTTGGAATCGGGCCGGGGTTCAATGTGGCACGCGCCGGCGGTCTGCACCACTCCACCGCCTAACGCCCCACCACCGGCGGTTTCTCGGCTTTCTTCAGGTACGTATCGAGCCACGACTCCATCTTCCCGAAGAAGTCCATCCAGCGCGAGTGCAGCAGTGTCTCGTGCACGTCGTCGGGAATGACCATCAGCTCGTAGTAGATCTTGTTGGCCCGAAGCAATTGTACCAAGCCAACCGTCTGGCCGAACGCCACGTTTCGGTCGTCGTCACCGTGCAGCAGCAACACCGGCGACGTCCACTTGGCTATCTGCGAGATCGAACTCGACTTGTAGCTCACGGCCGCCGTGTCAAGCGTATTGCCCTGCAGGTGCACACCTGCCAGGTCCACGCCGGTAATGAAGACGTCCGAGTTGCGTGCGAGGGCCTCAGCGGTGAGCAACCCGCCATACGAAAGGCCCCAGATACCCACACGCTTTGGATCCACGTCGGCGCGCGTCTGCAGATACTTGCCCGCCGCAAGCACGTCGCCGTACTCGGACTTGCCGTTGGCTGCGATGTTCGGTGCCTGCCGGAAACTCTTCCCGTAACCGATACCACTCCGATAGTTCACGCTGATCACGATGTATCCCTGGCTCGCGAGCCACTGGTTCACCGCGTAGAAGACGTGATAGAACGAGAGATAGTGATAGCCAAGCAGCATCTGCCGTGATGGGCCGCCGTGGACGAAGACGATCGCCGGCCGTTTCTCGCCGGGCTTGATGTCCTTCGGCACGAAAATCTGGTTGTTGAACTTCATCCCGTCGGCCGCGGTGAGCGTCACGTTCGTCGGCACGACCTGCGCGTCCATCGGAAAATCTTTCGTCAGCGTCGGGTAGATGATCCGTTCGGTCACCGCACCGGCGTTCGGCGTAACGGGCCAGATGCCCACGCCCTGCGGTCGGAGCGCCGTCGCGGACAGCGTCGCGACGTACTGACCCGACGCGAGCGGTTTTGGCGATGTCTGGATCTCTGCCGTCGTGACCTGCACCGCCTGGCCACCAGACGTCGGCACTTTCCAGATGTGACGACGATCGATATCGCCGACATTCGTCGAGTAGAAGAGCCACTTCCCGTCCGTCGAGATCCCCGTGTGCTCCATCTGCCCTTCGCCAGGCGTCAGCACGATGGGCTGCGCATTCGGCGTGACCGCGCTCAGCGAATACATCCGCGTCCACTCTTCCGGCTCAAGTTGAAAGAGCAGCGAGTTGTCTGCCCATTCAATCGAGTTGATAGCCGTGTACACGCGGTCGCCCGGCGCCGCATGCCAGAGTTCGCGCGCTAGGCCAGTCGCGGGATCGCCCACCATGATCTTGAGTGCGGACCCGTTCTCGAATGCGGAGCTGTAGAGTCCGGGCCGCGGGTCGGTGGGCCCGGCCTGGCCACGCCCACCGCCACCGCCGCCGCCACGCCCCCCCGGCGCGTTGCCGCGACCGGTCAGTACCGCGGCACTGCCGGCGGCGGCGCCCGGCGCCAACATTTGGCCGAACGACAGGCCTGGGCGCCTCAGGAACGCGATCTGCTTTCCATCGACAGACCAAGTCGGGCTCGTATCGAAGTCGACGAACGGCGACATGTAGTGCACCGTGCGCTTTTTGACGTCATAGATCGCAATGAAAGAATGGTCGTTGCGGTTCGTCACGAACGCGATCTTCGACCCGTCCGGCGACCACCGCGCATTGCTTTGCGAACCCCACGCCTTGATGAAGGGTTCTTCGCCCTTGTCCATTTTGCTCGACTGGGCCGTCTGGAACACGGCGGCACGGTACACCTGACCGTCCTTGAGGAAGAGGACGGAACGGCCGTCCGGCGACAGCACGGGACTGCTGCCCTGCGACACGCGCCATGCTGGCCCACCCGACGTTCGTACGGCCCAAATGGCGCGTTCGGCGCCATTGGGATCGGCCGTCGGATTGGCGACCCAACCCTGCCCGTTCGGATTCAGTCCGCGAATGAACGCCACGACCGAACCGTCATCCGAGATCGTGACATCGGTCAGTTCGGTGCCATCGTCGGTGAGGAAACTCGTGAGCCGTTTCGCCTTGAAGTCGGGCGCGGCCGCGAAGTAGACGTTTCGCTTCCCTTCCTCATAGACCTGCCACGCAATCTTGTCGGCCTTCTTGGCCGCCACCATGAACTGCGGATACCCTGGGGCCAGCCATTGCTGGATCGTCGGCTTGCTTTGCGCAAACAGCGGCGCGGACGACAGGATGACGACGGCAGACACGGCCGCGCCAGTGATCAATCGGGTGGAGAGTCGCATGAAGCCCTCGGTGCAGGTCGAACTTAAGTGACGCACGGCGCGGCTGGAACGCTAGGCAGGTCCCCCCAGCAGGCCGGGCTTAGAACGCGATCATCTGCGTGAATTTCACCACGATGCTTCGGCCGGCCATGGGCGCGTCCGGCGTGGTGAACCGCTGTTCATTGAACACGATGAATAGGTCCGAGAGCGGATGGTGGATCACATTGAACCGAATGTTCGCGTTGAACTGCTTGATCGCCGCGTCGTACTGGGTCAGCGCGTCGAGGAACATGTTCGTCGTGAACGAATAATTCGCGCGTCCGGTCCAGACCGTGGCCCTGAATTTCTGCTTCGGCCGGTCAAGATCGGCGCTCGTATGCTGCACGCCGGTGGCAAGCCGGAACCGGTAGGTGGGACGCAGCGTCACCGTGGCGTTGAGCGCGTTCTGCGTGCCGCTCCAGAGCCCGCCATGCGAGGCGGTGAAGTTGAACGAGACCGGACGCGCCGCGTTGCTGTTGTACAGCCAGCGCCACTCGGTCCACTGGTACCCGCCGGGCGCGAGCCGCTGCGCCTTGGGATCACCACGGTTGAGCCGCAACGAATCCGTGATGAACTCATATCGCGCATTCGCCGAAAGTTCGGTGAACCCGCCGTCGGTGAAGAACCACGAGTTAGCAGTGTGTAGGTTTTTGCCGATCGGCCGCCCCAAGAGATCGTTGTAGTAGTTCCAGGTGATGTGCGGGTGCAGTTCGCGTACGCCATGGGCCTTCCACCACGCCGGCCGCGGGCGAATCCCGGCGTCGAGAAACCACTTTCGGACGTTGGTGCGCTTATAGTACGCGAGGTCGTCCTGGAAGCCTTCGCCGATCTCGAGCGCCGCCGCCTTCACATGGACGAACTGACCCTCATAGTTAAGCGACGTGCGCCAGGTGTACTGACCACCGGTCTTCCCTGGCGTCTCGGATGCGACCGCGAACGAGTTCCAGTCGAGCTGCTTGAAGAACCGGATGTTCGCGTCTAGGCCGTACGCGCGATTGTGATCCCGCGATGAATCGACGGCCTCGCGGCCCATGTAAATCACCCCGATGTCGGAGCCCGCGGCGAGGTTTTTCTTGAGGCGAACCGCACTGTAGGTGCTCGCCGGTGTCGTACCCTGCCGTTCCGTCCGCATGGCCAGCGCGCCAACACCCAGATCACCGACGGTACCGGTGAGTCTGGCGCCGACGGGGATCGTGACCGGCTGCCGGGAGGAGGTGATCCCGATTCGCCGGCTGAAGAAGAGCAGCATGTCCTCGTCGGGCGTCGGCGGAACGAACGCACGATTATTGCGTGCGGCATCGCCAACATAAAACGTTCCCGAATTCTCGAGGAAGAACTCTCGTTTCTCCGGGTGAAACTGCGAGAACTGCGTCAGATTCACCTGCTGCTCGTCGGCCTCCACCTGCGCAAAATCAGGATTCACGGTCACGTCGAGCGTCAACGCCCGCGTGAGACCGGCCTTCATGTCGACACCGGCAGCGCCCCGCGACATGAAGTCCTTCAGGCCTACGTCACGGACCGAGCGCCCAAGCGCGTACGGCTTGACCCGAAGGTCGCGCGACGCACGCTCGGGACGTACACCAACCAACTCTCCGGCCAGCGTCAGGCGCGCGAGGTTAAATTCACGCGGAATGGGCGCCCAAAACGTGACCTCGTTCTTGCGTCGGATGCGACGCGAGAAGTTCACACCCCAGGTACCGTCCCCGTTCGGATCGTAGCGCAGCGATCGAAACGGAATCGCCATCTCGACAACCCAACCGTCGGCCACGCGCCGCGTCCGCACGTCCCAGACGGCATCCCAGCTCCCGTTGATCTCACGCCCCTCGCCGGCCACCTGTCGGTCGAGCTTGGCTCCCTCGACGTTCGTGATGAACACGTAGCCATTGTGCCGGTCATGGAAGGTGTCGAGGATGACCTCAAAGTCGTCTTGATCCTCTTCCTTGAAGTCCTTCCGGATCTCATTGACCACTATTCGGTTCGGCTCGCGATCGTGCAGATATGCGCCGATGTAGAGATTTTTGGCATCGAACGCCACGCGTACCTCAGTGGCCTCCGTCGCCGCCTGCCCGGTCGCCGGCTCGCTCTGCGTGAAGCCGTCGGCAACCGCGGCGCGTTTCCACACCTCGTCGTCGAGAACTCCATCGAGTTTCACGGCATCGGTCGCGGCCACGGCGTTGAGCCGGCGGACGATCTCGGCGGTTCGCCGGCCCGTGGGAGTCACCGCACCAGCCGGGATATCACCGGAGTGCGTCTGAGTGGCTGGAGGAGTGGTCTGCGCCTGTGCCAGTGTCGCGGAGACGATTAGCACCGGGAGAATCAGAATGTTCATGGTGCGATAATTACGCGCACGCACGCCACGTCGCTGTCAGTCAATCCCCTGCCCGTTCTTCCGGCGCGGGGCCGTTGTCGACCCTCGCCACGATCACGGTGCTCGTGAGATGGGCCATGACAATTGCCAGCGTCTTGAACATGTCCGGAATCGCGTCGACCGCGATCAGGATCCCAACGCCTTCCACCGGGATGCCATGCTGCGCGAGAACCGGCGAGAGCAGGAAGAGGCTCGCCGAGGGCAGACCGGGCACACTGAACGAGATGAGCGTCGCCGTCACCACAAGCATCGCCAGCGTGGCCACGGGCATCGGCACGCCGTAGAGCTTGCCCAGGAAAATCAGCCCGACGACCCAGGCCGGCGGCACGCTGATGCGAAACACAGAGACCGCGAGCGGAAGCGTGAACCCACTCGCGCGCGACCCAAGCTTGAGGGTGTCACGCACCGCTGTGATCATCGCCGGTAGCGCCGCGATCGATGACCGGGTGCTGAATGCGACCGCCTGCGCCGGGAGTGCGGCGGCGGCAAAGCGCAGCGGCGACATCCGGCCGACCACCGCGACGACGACATACAGCAGCAGCGTCACGGCAAAGAGCGCCGCAGCGAGCGTCGCCACATAGTGCAGCAGCGCGCCCGCGGACGACCCGCCCATCTTCAGGCCCAGCGCGACCGCGAGTGCAAACACGCCGATTGGCGCGAGCGCCAGCACCCATTGCACCAGCACGAGCAGGGCGTCGGAGATTGCTCGGCAGATTTCGACGAGCGGTTCGCGCCGCTCAGGCGTGAGGCGGGTCAGCGCGAGCCCCAGGGCGAGCGAAAAGACCACGACCGACAAGATCGTACCATCGGCCGCGGCCTTGATTGGGTTGACCGGCACGATGTCGATGATGCGCTGCGCCAGCGACGGCATCGCCACCGGCCCGCCGGTCATCGTGCCGACCGACTCCCGCAGGCGCGCGGCGACTTCTGGCGGGATCTCGAGCCGATCGAGCGAGAACGGTACCACGAGCATGGTAAAGAACCCGCTCGCGAGCAGCAGCACCGCGAACACGGCAACGGCGTACATCCCCAGTTTGCCGAGTGTTGCCGCATCGCCCGATCGCGCGACCGACGCGATCGTCAGCGCGGCCACCAACGGAATCACCGTCATCCGGATGGCGTTGATCCAGATGGTGCCGATGATCTCGACGCTTCCCACCATGCGGGCGAACGCGGCGGAACCCGACGCCTGCACGGCCGCTCCGATGGCAATTCCGACAACGAGTGCCGCCAGGACCAGTAGGGCCTGTCGGGATCGGGACGGTGTCACTGGCAGGACAGTCACAGATTCCATACTATCACACGGATCGCCTCACCATAAGAAGGAGACTCCCCATGAAGGTTCTGCGACTCCTGGCGGCAACGCTCGTTGCCATTGCCCCCACTCTCACAGCTGCCCAGCAACCGGCCGCGAGGTCCGACCGTCTCACACTGTCCGATTACCTCGAGTGGGAGACCGTCTCGGGCCCGCAGCTCTCCCCTGACGCCACGCGAATCATCTACACGCGCGGCTGGATCGACAAGCTCAACGACAAGCGCTCGAACTCGATCTACACCATGAACGCCGACGGCAGCAAACAGCGCAAGCTCGTCGACGGGAGCGGGGCGACCTGGTCCCCTGACGGATCGCGCATTGCCTTCATCGCACCGGGTGATCCAAACAATACGCCGCAGATTTTCGCGCGGTATATGGACGCCGAGGGGGCCGTCACCCAGCTGACACGCCTGACCTCCGCACCGGGCGGCCTTCGCTGGTCACCAGACGGCAAGTCCATTGCGTTCACCATGCAGGTGGCCAACAGCACGCCGGACGGCAGCGCCGAAGGGCAGTTGTCGCAATACCGCCCGCGCGGCGCCAACTGGACCACTCCACCGCGCGTGGTCAACAAGCTGGATTACCGTCAGGACGGTCTGGGCTTCACCGCCGACGCCACACAGCACCTCTTTGTGCTTCCCGCCGACGGCGGCACGCCTCGACAGGTGTCCACCGGTGAGTGGAGCGTGGGCGCCGCTACCTGGGCACCAGACGGCAAGTCGTTCATCTACTCGTCAGGCCCGCGCGTTCCCGACGCGGAGTACGAGTGGCGCCAGTCGGACATCTACCGGATGGATGCGGCCACCGGCGCGGTGAAAAAGCTCACGAACCGGAATGGCCCCGACAACGGTCCGGCCATCTCACCAGATGGCAAGTGGATTGCCTATACGGGCTACGATTCCACGTCGGACACCTGGATTGACTCGAAGATGTACCTGATGTCGTCCGACGGCACGGGCTCGAAGCTTCTCCTCGACATGGACCGCTCGCCATCGAATCTCACCTGGGCCAGCGACAACAGCGGCATCTACTTCTCCGTGGCTTCCGAGGGTTCGCAGAACCTCTGGTTCGTCACGCCCAGTGGACAGTCTCGCAAGGTCACCGACGGCAAGCAGATGCTGACGGTATCCGACATCCATTCAAGCGGCGCCGCCGTTGGCACGCTCAGCTCACCGACGCTGCCTGGCGACATCGTCACCTTCAACCTGAAAACGCCGACGCAGATCAAGCAGCTCACCGACGTCAATGGCGACGTCCTCGAAGGCAAGAAGATCGGCGCCACAGAGGAGATCTGGTACACCTCGGTGGACAACTTCAAGATCCAGGGCTGGATCGTGAAGCCGCCGGATTTCGATCCGAACAAGAAATACCCACTGATGCTCTCTATCCACGGTGGCCCGCACGCGATGGACAACGTCGCGTTCAAGTTCAACTATCAGGAACACGCCGCGAACGGGTTCATTACGCTCTACACTAACCCGCGCGGCAGCACGGGCTACGGTAGTAAGTTCGGCAACGCCATCAAGAACGCGTATCCGAGCAAGGACTACGACGACCTGATGAAGGGCGTCGACGAAGTCATCGCCAAGGGGTACGTCGACACCGCGAACCTCTTCGTCTACGGCTGCTCAGGCGGAGGCGTGCTCACCGCCTGGATCGTCGGGCACACCAACCGGTTCGCGGCCGCGTCGTCCAACTGCCCCGTGATCAATTGGATCAGCTTCGTCGGCAACACCGATGGAGCGGGTTGGTACAACAATTTTGAGAAGAAGCCGTGGGAAGACATCACGGAGCACTGGAACCGCTCGCCCCTCAAGTACGTGGGCAATGTGACGACGCCGACGATGCTGATGACGGGTGTGAACGACCTCCGCACGCCGATCGGTCAGACCGAGGAGTTCTACGAGGCGCTCAAGGTTCGCAAGATTCCCACACAGATGGTGCGCTTCAACGAGGAGTGGCATGGAACGAGCTCCAAGCCGTCGAACTTCATTCGCTCACAGCTCTACCTGCGCGACTGGTTCAAGCAGCATGCGCGAGGCGCACTGAAACCGGTGACTCAGGAGTAGTCGGTCCGGCACCGCTTGGGCTTCAGCCCTCGCGGTGAACCGGAAGAGGCGCGGATTGGAACAGAGCTGTCGGATAGGCGTTACGGTATCCGCAGCATCCGTTCCAATCCGCGCTTCTTCCATTTAATAGCGCCGAGACATCAGCCAAGGCGGTTGTCGTTATGCGCCGCCGCTCATGACCTAGGGTTTCAACGGCCAGTTCGCCAGTTCCCTACAACACTCTGCCGGTAAGATCGTTTGGCCGTATGAATGCTCCCTACGGCGGCACCAACCGATTGTACTTCTTGAGAATGGCCTTGAGCTGGTCGTGCGGTAGCGCCCACGACCGGCGATAGTCGGCGCCATCCATGTTCTCGGCGGCGAGCATGGCATTGACGATCGCTTCTTCCGTCGCCTCGACTGTCGCGGTGAACAGCGGGTCCATTCGCCCGGACCCCAGGCGCTGCATCGTTGGCGCCGGAAGCGGCGACGGGCCGCTGTTGCCCCAGTCGACACCTCGGTTGGCCGTGGAGAACGCGAGAAAGATATCGCCAGATCCATTGCCGTTAATCGAACCCATCCGGCCCATGCCCAGGGCCACACGCCGGACCACGCGCTTGAGTTCATCCGGCGACAGAGGCGCGTTCGTCGCCACCACGATGATGATCGATCCCTGTTCTGGATCTTCGCCCGGCTTCTCCGTCAGCGGGACGGCAATCCCGCATACGGGCAGGGCCCGTCCGTCCGCTGCGGTGATCGGCGGGTCAAGGAGCTTGCCTACACAGGGATCAACGCCCGTGATTTCGCGGCCGACCGGGATGCCCGCGATCCGAAGCTGCGATCGCTGCCCGTAGTTGCACTGCACGAGTACCCCAACGGTGAAGCCTCCCTGGGCCGCAGGAAGCACCCGCGACGACGTGCCGGTACCACCCTTGAATCCATTGCAGTTCATCCCCGTGCCGCCGCCGACGTTGCCCTCAGCGACCGCACCGCCCTTCGCGTTCTCAAGCGCCTGGAATGCGTGCTCGGGCTTCACATGCAGCCCCTTCATGTCGTTCAGTCCGCCATCGGAAGTCTCCGTGACCACCGGATACCAAAACGGACCCGGTGCGTTGCGCTTGACCATCCAGTCCACGACGGCATCGCGCACCGTTCCCACCGACAATGTGTTCGTGATCATCACCGGCGTCTCGAGCACGCCAGTTTCCTCGATCCAGTGCGTCCCCGTCATGTCGCCATTCCCATTACCGGCATAGAACGCGGCGAACACGGGCTCGAGCGTCGCCTTGCCACGCGGGAGAATCGCCGTCACTCCGGTGCGCACAGGGCCCTGCCCGATCACACGCCGGCCGTCGCCGCGCATCAGCGTCACGTATCCAACTTCCACACCGGCTACATCGGTGATGGCATTGAGTGCCCCCGGCGTTCCATCAAACGGCACACCAAGCTGCCGCGCACGGGATTTTTGCGCACTCGCAACGGAGAGCGTAGTCACCAAGAGTGCGGCGGCGCGCAGGACTTCACGCGAAATCGTCATGTCGGTTCCTCGAGGAGGGATCGCACCACTGTTCCGGTCGCGAGTAACGGAATGTTCGCCGGATCCGAAGTTGCCGTGTTTATCCGATCCACCGATAGGGCAGAGGCGCCGGCATGATGCACCTGTCTTGAGCGACAGGGTCAAGGGCGCCATTTGCGCAGCGGTTCCCCGGGTACAATCCGTACTGAGCCAGATGGAGCCATTCGAAGGCGACAAGAGGTAGGGAGTTGCTCGTCGTTGCCGGCCAGATCGCTTCGGTCCAGATTTCCTTCGCGTCATTCATTCCTGATTCCGCTCTGTCGCCGGAGTTCCATCGTGCAACGCTTGGCCTTCGCTCTCGCCCTCGTCCTCGGTTCCGCCGCCTCACTCGCCGCGCAGGCCAAGTCCGGCGACCGGCCGGTGACGACGAAAGTCACCCTCGACAAGACGGTGTGGCCCGACGAGGGACCTCGCAAATGGGCGCCACGAAAGACGGAGTCGGCGATCACGGCAAACGATCTCCGCACGCGACTCTACCAGTTCGCCGATGACTCGATGGCTGGCCGCCGTATCGGCGAGCTCGGTAACTGGAAGGGCACCGAATACATCGCCAGTGAGTTCAAGCGGCTCGGATTGAAACCAGCCGGCGACAACGGAACCTGGTTCCAGGAGTTGCCGTTCGGTCCGACCGGGTTTGACGCGGCGGTATCGCGGCTCACGACCGGCACCGCAACGATCGCACCAACGGCGGACTGGATTCCACTCACACCCGCAGCCAACAACGGCCTCGGATCGCGGATGAGCACGACCAACGCGCCCGTGGTCTACGCCGGTCGCTGGGTGGACAACACCCCGCTCGATCCAGCGCTCTACCGTGGAAAAATCGTTGTCTTTAGCGGCGCGCCAGGCGCTGGTGGCGGCGGCGGCGGTCGTGGGACCGTGAACCTACAAAGCTGCGACGCACTGCCAGACCGATTTGGTGCACGAATGGCCGCCTACTCCGACTCGGTCACTGCTGCGGGTCGCGGCAGCGCCGCTGGTGGCGCTGGTGGCGCTGGTGGCGCTGGTGGCGCTGCTGCTACTGCCGCCGGGCGCGGTGGCCGTGGCGGAGCGGCGAATGCTCGTGACACGCGCGCCATGGTTGCCGGCGCAGTCGGTGTGTTGTTCATCGGTCTCGAATCGATGCCCGCTGCCACCGTGAACGGCGCCTTCACGCTTCGTGGGGCCATGCAGCCCGCCATGGTCGAGGGCCCCGGCGGCGGCGTGATCAGCGCGGCGGCAGCGGCTACACTCTTTGGCAAGGCGGCGGATCAACTGGCCGTCGGCGACGTGGGCCAATCGGTCACGGCGAGTTGGGGCTACGAGTGGCACCTGTCCAAAACACCAGCCCGCAACGTCATCGCCGTGCTCCCGGGCTCCGATCCGACGCTCGCCAGCGAGTATGTGCTCGTCGGCGCGCACAACGACCACGTCGGTACGAATCCGATCGGCATCGATCACGATTCGGCCAGAGCGGTTAACTGGGTCACGCGCCGCCAGGGCTCCAACGATCCCGCCTGCAAGCCCACCGCCGCGCAACAGCAGCGCGTTGATTCGCTCATCGCACGTGCGCGCAGCATCCGGCCGGTCCGGCGCGACTCCATTATGAATGGCGCCGATGACGATGGATCGGGCACGGTCGTGCTGCTCGAGATTGCGGAGAAGTTCGCGAATGAAAAGCCGGCGCGCTCGATCATCTTCGTGTCGCACCAAGGCGAGGAAGGTGGACTCTTGGGCTCCAAGTGGTTCGTCGATCACCCCACGATTCCGCTCGACAAGATCGCAGCCGCACACAACATGGACATGGTCGGCAAGGGCCGTCCGGACTACGTGAAATTTGGCGGACCAAACTCAGTGCAGACGTTGGGCTCGCGCCGTCAGTCCCGTGAGTTCGGCGACATCATCGACTCGGTCAACGCCACGCGGTCGGAACCGATGGCGATCGACAAGACGTGGGATGTATTCGAGAACCCAATGAACCGGTTCTGCCGGAGCGACCAGGTGAACTATGTGACGAAGGGCGTGCCCGTGACCTACTTCTCGACGGGATACGCGCCCGACTATCACATGGCCACCGACGAGCCACAGTACATCGAATACGATCACTCGGCGCGCTTGGCCCGATTCATTCACGACGTGATGTGGGCGATTGCGGTTCGAAAAGACCGGCCGGCCATCGCGGGAGCCGATCCACGCTATCCAAGCTGCGGACGATAGGCGATTCGCGGGCGGCGATGATTAAGCAGCGCCGACGTTCGCATTCACCATGCTCCTGATCTACGGATCGAACGGATACACCGGACGCCTCATCGTCGCCGAGGCGCTCGCCAATGGACTGCGCCCCGTGCTCGCCGGGCGTTCGGCCGATGCGCTTCGCGCGCAGGCCGAACCGCTCGGACTCGAATGGCGAACGGCTGACATCGGCGACGCCGCCGCGCTGGATGCCGCGCTCGACGGCGTGACCGTGGTGCTGCATTGCGCCGGCCCATTCGTCCACACCTGGCGCGCGATGTCTGACGCCTGCATTCGCAACCACGTGCATTACCTCGACATCACTGGCGAGATCGGCGTCTTTGAGGCACTCGCCAGCCGTGACGCGGAAGCGAAGGCAGCGAATATCATGCTCCTTCCCGGCGCCGGCTTCGATGTTGTGCCGTCGGATTGCCTCGCGACCCATCTCGCGCGGCGTCTCCCGCACGCGACGAAGCTCTCGCTTGGGTTCCTCGCCATCGGCGGCGCGTCGCGTGGCACGATGCTGAGCGTGGTCGAAGGACTCGGCATGCCGGGCGCCGTGCGCCGAAATGGACAAATCGTCGCGGTACCTCCTGCATGGCACACGCGCCGCATCGATTTCGGCGACGGGAAACTCCGCGACGCCACAACCATTCCGTGGGGCGACGTCTCCACCGCATTCCACAGCACCGCGATTCCCGACATCGAGGTGTACATGAGCATGCGACCGTCGATGCGCAGGGTGATGATCGCATCGCGGTGGTTTGCGCTTTTGCTGCGAACCGCGACCGTGCGTCGATATCTCGCCGCGCGCATCCGCCGGGAGCCGGCAGGGCCGGACGATGCCGCGCGCGCGCGTGGCGCCAGCCTCCTCTGGGGTGAGGCCGTCACCGCCGATGGCCACCGCGTCGAATCAAGGTTATGCGGCGCAAGCGGTTACACACTGACCGCCCAGACCGCCGTGCATCTGGCCGCGAAAGCGCTTGGTGGAAATGCGCCGGTGGGATTCCAGACCCCTTCGCGCGCTTTCGGCCCGGACCTCATCCTCGAGATTCCCGGAGTCAGGCGGACGGACGTGGCGTAATCGAGTCGTTAAACGCAAACCGCGCCCCGATGGTTTCGGGGCGCGGTTGCCTGCTCTGCGTACTGCCGTGGTGCGCGATCGGTGCCGTCCTACGCCGTCATCCCTTCCGGCGGCCGCGACATCTGCTTCAGCCACCGGAAGTGTGACGCAATCGCCGAACGGAACGTCGGGTGCATGCTGTAACTCACCCCGTGCTCCTTGCACGTCTGCTCTACGATCGGCGCGAGCGCCGGATAATGCACATGGCTCACGCTCGGAAAGAGGTGATGCTCGATCTGATAGTTGAGTCCACCGAGGTACCAGGTCCACAGTGCTGAACGTGGCGCAAAATTTACCGTCGTCTCGACTTGATGCGCGGCCCATTCGTTCTTGATGCGTTCTTCGGGCGCACCCGGAGGTGGCGGAACGAAATCAGCTTCCTCGACCGTGTGCGCCATCTGGAACACGACCGCGACCGTGGTGCCAAGCATGATGTTCACGGCCAGGTATCCAAGAATCACCAGCCCAAGCGAATACTGGGTAAGCGGCAACACCAGAAACAGCGTCAGCCAGCAGAGCTTGCCCAGGATGAAGAGCGCCATTTCGCCACCCTTCGGGCGCGGAATGTCAGCGGTACCAATCTTGGCCTTGACGATATTGATATAGTCATCCGCCAGCTGCCACTTCACCGTGATCAGGCCGTAAAGAACCCAGAGGTAGTAGTGCTGGAAGCGGTGGAATTTGTAATGCTTCTGGGTGGGCGCCATGCGCCCGATTCCCGCGAGGTTGATGTCGTCGTCGACACCAGGAATGTTCGTGAATCCGTGGTGAAATACGTTGTGCTTCCAGTGCCAGAGATACGAACTGGCTCCCATCATGTCGAAGGCGAACGCCATGGCCCGATTGAACTTAGGGTTCGTCGAATAACTGCCGTGGCTTGCGTCGTGCGGGATGTTAAAGCTCATTCCCGCCGCGGCGAGCGAGAGCGAAATGGCGAAGAGAGCGAACTGCCACCAGTTGGTGCTGTAGAACACCAGGCCGATGTAAGAAACCGCCATCCAGGCGATGATCACCAACGACTTCCGGTACATGGCGAACGGCGCACGAACTCGCCTGCCGCACGAGCCGAGGTAGGCGTCCACTCGCGCGTGGAGTTCCTTTCGGAACTCAGACCGAAGTCCGAACTTGATTGGGATTGAGAGCATGGATCTAATGTAAACGCGGAGGCCGCTGTTTGGCCTCCCCTCCATTAAAAACCGGCCCAGCCCGGAGTGCCTGAATGAAACGTCTTATCTGCTTGGTACTGTGCATGTTGGCGTTGTCCGGAGGGGCGGTCCACGCGCAGCAGTCTGTAACGATTCGCGCGGGCAAGATCATCGACGACCT
>Ga0049084_10000503_pt1 | contig 15337 bp, 12 predicted proteins | sample GreLakmeON33MSRF_FD_66720 | JGI IMG/M metagenome (GOLD analysis project Ga0049084, IMG submission 66720) | Freshwater lentic microbial communities from great Laurentian Lakes, MI, USA - Great Lakes metaG ON33MSRF | ecosystem: Environmental > Aquatic > Freshwater > Lake | place: Great Lakes... | reverse complement strand
CGGCCTCTTTCAGGAATCCAATAATCTGTTCTTCTGAAAATCGCTTCTTCACGTCCAATCTCCTTCTGTTACGGTATTGGACTCCAAATCGTTGTGCTACTCAATTACGGGGGGACGTCGGCGCCAGCACTAAAAACCCCACAACTCCAATTGCGCGTTTGGATGGAACTGATAAAAGACATATTTTTCTCAAAGAAAAAATATGTACTATTAATGCGGGATAAGCGAAACAAAAATATGGAAAGATTCATGAATATGGCCTATCCGCGAAATCTTTACGAAGGTGGTCCACAGCGAATGGCAGGGGAGAACACGCATAACGAGATCCAAGTAAGCTACACTACTAGATGGAAAATCGTTTTGAATATTCACAAATACATGTGGGAACTTCGCAACCGCAATCGCAGAGCTGATCAGTTTGCCAAACATAGAGCGTCTTTAGAAAATATGTCCCAAGCAACTGTATAAGCTTTCAGATTTACGAATTAAATCCAGAAGCTCTACCACAGGGACTCTTTAGGAATTAAAGAGATTGTGCAAAGCTTCTGGATTATTGTTACTTCATTCTAATTGCCTACCTTGAAGCACTGATTTTTCCAGTATATTTTTCGAATATCGAATCATCGTTTATGTCGAGCAGTCTTAAGGATTTTTGATATCTAGTTTGAATGCATGTAATTAAAAGATCACCTGGATAAAAATTCAAATACTTTCGAATAGCTACTATATAGCAGAACTTCTAGGGAGAGGCCGACTTAAATAATTTTACTACTTACTATTGACTATTCATCTTCCTAGAAATGATTGTTGCAACAGCAGCCATTGTTTCTTTTGGTCATTTACTCGAATTTTGCAAGTCAAATTGTTCAGCAACAAAATAAATCATTTCGATACATCCTATTAATAATTTCAAAATATTTGAATAGTGCCTCTTAGTCGATACGCCGAGTTTTAAGACATCTTTATAAGCATGCGAATATTGACGAATAACTTTCCTAAGCTCATCGCTACTTTACGTGCATCCGGCCTGTATTACGATTTTCAGATATTATCCAATTTCCAAATGCAAAAGCTCACCAATCTCTTGCTCGTCTTCACTCATTTCAGCGTCAAAATTATTTAAATACATTCGTTTTATCGCCCCGCTCCTCAATATCAATTATTTTTCTCAAATTTAAACCCGTAAAAACTATTAATGCTTGTTGCTTTGGGAAGTCATTTAGTGATCTTGATTATCGCTATGAAAGTAGTGACTCTGGAGCATTTATAATATTTTTGCTTAAGCTTGTCGCGCAAAATTAACACCCACCCAAAGCTGGATTTCCCCCCCCATCTGCTTTATCCTCCTCTACCCGCGCCGAGCCCGAGAATAATGCATTTTTGCGCGAAATTCTGCCCATTGTACTACCCGATGGATGCTTGATTTCGGCCCGTGCCTATCATTGATTTGAGGCTATCAGCCTACCGTTTTAACCGACCTGAGCATCATTACAGACTCAGGAGCACAAACAGGTATTTAGTGTTATATGAAAAAGGCTGCCTCTGCACGAACCACCCCATCGCATGAATCCAAATCCGGCAAGAAATACGTGTACGCGTTTGGCCGCAAGACTGATGGCAATGCCACCATGCGCGCCCTGCTCGGCGGCAAAGGTGCGAACCTGGCGGAAATGGCGGCCATTGGCCTGCCAGTACCCCCGGGCTTCACCATCAGCACCGAGGTGTGCACCTATTATTACGCCCACGCGCAAAAATACCCTGCGATTCTACAGAGTGAGGTTGAACTCGAAATCCATCAAATCGAGCGCCAACTCGGCAAGCAATTCGGTGCCCGCAAGAACCCGTTACTGGTGTCAGTACGCTCCGGCGCCCGCGACTCCATGCCCGGCATGATGGATACCATCCTCAATCTGGGTCTCAATGATGAAACCGTGTTGGGCCTGGCCGAAGTCTCGGGCAATCCCCGTTTCGCGTGGGACTGTTACCGCCGCTTTATCCAGATGTATGGCGACGTGGTGATGGGGGTACAGGCGCATACAGAGGAAGAGGCAGAGCCTTTCCACGTCATTCTGGACCAGGTAAAGAAAGCCGCTGGCGTGCAAACCGACAGCGATCTCAGCGCGGCCCACCTGCAGGACGTAGTCAGGCAGTACAAGGCGCTCATTCGGCGCCGCACCCGCAATGCCTTCCCGCAGGATGTGATGGCCCAGTTGTGGGGCGCCATCAGCGCCGTCTTTGGTTCCTGGAAGAACGACCGCGCCATTGTCTATCGCCAGCAATACGGCATACCTGCCGAATGGGGCACAGCGGTTAACGTACAGGCCATGGTGTTCGGCAATGCTGGCGATGACAGTGCTACCGGTGTGGCATTCACCCGCGACCCGGCCAATGGCGAAAAAGTCTTCTATGGCGAATACCTCATCAATGCCCAGGGCGAAGACGTGGTGGCGGGTGTGCGCACCCCCAATGCCATTCGTGATCTGGCCAAAGACATGCCCAAGAGCTTCCGTGACCTGGAGAAGGTGCGGGCCAGGCTTGAAGGCCATTTCAAGGACATGCAGGATTTCGAGTTCACCATCGAGAAAGGTCGGCTGTTTATCCTGCAAACCCGCAATGGCAAACGAACCGGCCTTGCTGCCGTGCGCATCGCGGTTGAGATGCAGCGCGAACGCCTGATGAGTCAGGAAACGGCGCTGCTGAAGATTCCGGCAGAATCCATCGACTCCCTGTTAGTGCCCGTATTCGATCCAAAGGCCCTCAAAGCTGCGACAGTAATCGGTCGCGGCCTGCCTGCTGGTCCCGGCGCTGCTACTGGCCGCATCGCCTTCACCGCCCTGGCCGCCGAACGCGCCGTGCGCAATGGTCATAAAGTAGTGCTGTGCCGCACCGAGACTTCGCCGGATGATCTCAAAGGCATGCTCCACTCCCAGGGCATTCTCACCTCTCGCGGCGGCGTCTCTTCCCACGCGGCACTGGTAGCCAGACAACTCGGCAAGGTGTGCATCTGCGGCGCGGGTGATATCAAGATCAACTATGAGAAGCGCACGCTCACCGCAGATCGCGTGGTGCTGCAGGAAGGTGACTACATCTCCATCGATGGCACCACCGGCAAGATCTACAAGGGCATGATTGAAAGCGCCGATTCTGAAGTGAAACGCGTGCTGGAAGGCAGCCTCAAGCCCGGCAAGAGCTATACCTACGAATTGTTCCAGACCGTCATGCAGTGGGCCGACAAGCACCGCACCATGAATATCCGCACCAATGCCGACACTCCAGCCATGGCGCGGCAGGCGGTGGCCTATGGCGCCGAGGGTATCGGCCTGTGCCGCACCGAACACATGTTCTTCGAAGGCGATCGCATCGACTATATGCGCCAGATGATTCTGGCCGCCGATGAAGTGCAGCGCCGTTCCGCATTGAAGAAGTTACTGCCCTTCCAGAAGAAAGACTTTGTGGGCCTGTTCCGCGCCATGGCCGGACGCCCGGTGACGATTCGTCTCCTTGACCCACCGCTGCACGAGTTCCTGCCCCACGATGACGTCGTGCGCCGGCAGTTGGCAGACCGGTTAGGCATCCCGCTGGATTTCGTGATCGACCGGATCAAGGCCCTGCATGAAGAAAACCCCATGCTTGGCTGCCGTGGCTGTCGCCTCGGCATCATCTATCCGGAAATCACCGAGATGCAGGCTCGAGCTATTTTCGAAGCCGCCGCACAGGTATTAAAAGGCAAGAAGAAGATCAAGGTGAACCCGGAAATCATGATTCCTTTGGTTGGCTTCCGCGAGGAACTCGCCGACCAGCTGCGCATCGTGCACCGTGTTGCTGAAGAAGTGATGAAGGCGCGCAAGATCAAGATTAAGTACATCGTTGGCACCATGATCGAAGTACCCCGTGCCGCGATTACCGCGGACGAGATTGCCAAAGAAGCCGACTTCTTCAGTTTTGGCACCAACGATTTAACCCAGACCACACTCGGCCTCAGCCGCGACGACATGGGTTTGTTCTATGACGAATACCAGCGCAAGGAAATCTACTTGCAGAATCCTTTTGCAAGCCTGGATCAAACCGGCGTGGGCAAACTGATCAATCTGGCTGTGGATAAAGGCCAGCGCACCAAGCCTGGCCTGAAGCTGGGCATCTGCGGCGAACACGCTGGCGATCCTGCGTCGATCGACTTTTGTCACCGCGCAGGACTGGACTACGTGAGTTGTTCACCGCCGCGGGTGCCGATTGCACGACTGGCGGCGGCGCAGGCGAAGTTAAGGAATAAGTAAGACTTCAACAATTAGAGAGACGCCTGACAATAAGGGGCCAGAGCAAAATTCCTGTAATGGGTATTTGATCTGGCCTTTTTTATTTGTCCCCGGAATTTAAATCCCGATGCTACTCAATTTCGGGGGGACGTCGGCTGTATAAAACCTAAATAAAATTCCAATAAAAACTAGTTAAAACAGCCAGATAGAGCTAAACTACTGTACATATACCCAGTATTTAATCCTTACCAAAGGAGCTCTCAAAATGAACGCAATCACCCCCATCCCAGTCACTACCTCCACCACCAACTCTCGCCCCCTCCCCAGCCAGTCCTGCACAGAAATCCCCACCGACAACGCAGCACTCGTATCCGCCATCACGCACCTCGCAGGCCACATCAACGCCGCCCAATATCGCTTCCTGAAATTACTCGCCGCACTCATCGAACGCGAAGCCTGGAGTGACGGCGGCGCCATCAAGTCGCCTGCCCACTGGCTTAACTATTATTGCGGTATCGATCTTGGAGCGGCACGGGAGAAAGTGCGCGTCGCGAAATGCCTCGCTGAATTGCCGCAGATTGATGCCGCGTTCGCGACCGGCGCTATTAGCTATTCCAAGGTGCGCGCCATGACGCGCAGCGCCACTACGAAGAACGAAGCTGGTCTACTGAATATCGCCCGTCACGGCACTGCCCAGCATGTGGAAATGCTGGTGCGAAAATATCAGCGCGTGCAACGTGTCTTGCTGGTTCAGGGTCAAAAGCAGGATAAAGAGAAGGGTCAGGCGCAGGGCCAGCAACCGCGAGTGGGCAAGCATGCAGATAGCTATGGCGAAGCAGCCTCAGTCCAGTTCAACAACCGTGAACTGCACTGGCATTATGACGATGATGGCATGCTGGTGATTCGCGGGCGGTTGACACCGGAGGATGGCGCTATGTTCATTAATGCCGTCAATGGCGCGCTTGAGCAGATGCACAAGTCTGCTGCGAAAGAGACTGCAGGCTCTGCGAAAAACGTTTCCGCGGAAACGTCTTTTGGTGATCAGATGGATCCGAAGGATAAGAAAGATCAGAAGGACAGCATGCCGCAGAAACGCGCCGATGCACTGGTGCTAATGGCTGAATCTGTCATGCACTTCGCTAACGGCAGCGACGTCAGCCACACCACGGTGCCGCGCCCCCAGTTGGTGATTCATATCGAGCAGGATTCACTCCTGCAAGGCCCCATTCAACGCTGCAGCATTGAGCACGGGCCCTTTCTGTCGCATAGCACCGCGCGACGACTGGCATGTGATAGCGGCTTGCTCCCCGTGCTGGAGGACGGCCATGGCAATGTGCTGAATGTCGGCCGCAAGACTCGCGCTGTCTCCCCTGCTCTGCGACGCGCTTTATCCATACGCGATCATGGTTGCCGTTTCCCGGGTTGTACCGAGTCCCGCTTCGTCGATGCGCATCACATCCACCACTGGTGCGACGGTGGCGAGACGAACATGGAGAATCTGGTGCTGCTGTGTCGACGTCATCACCGGTTGGTGCATGAACAGGGATTTGAAATCGCCAATCAGGGTGCTGGTGAAATCACATTTCGCCATCCGGAGCGCCGGCAGTTGCCAGCAGCGTTGTATCCCCAGTTCAGTGATCTGATGGCAAGTGAGGAGAGGCTGGCCATTGAACATCAGCATCAGAACATGGGTATTGAAATTGATGAGTACACCGCATTGTCGCGGTGGCAGGGAGAGAAAATGGACTACGATATGGCAATATCGGCTATGATCCCTGTGCAGCATTAATCCAAACAACTACTTTGATCAGGCCTATGCATAATTCTCTCAAATTCCTGTTAGTCAGCATTTCACTGCTCAACAGTCTGTCGGGCCATGCCCAGCAATCCCATCCCGACTATCCCGCGGTGAAGCTGGTGATAGGCCAGTTCTTCGAAAGCATTAACACGGGCAATGGCGCGCTGCTGGCGAGCTTGGAAGTGGAAGGTGCGCAGATCATGAATATTCGGGAAGATATCAAAGGCCAATTCGAATTCGTGGAAAGGGAATGGTTTGGTGCGGACAATTTCAATGCCGACAATCAACTCACCGAGCGCTACTGGGACGAGCAACTTTTAATAGCGGATAATCTGGCTATGTTCTGGGCGCCTTACGATTTCCACATCAACGGGGAATTTTCCCATTGCGGCGTTGACGTACTGAATTTGATCAAGATAGACGGGCAATGGAAAATTGGCTACGCCATGTGGACTATCCAGCGACCGGATTGCGCGCCGTCACCATTAGGTCCGCTGAATTAAAAGAACCAAAAATAAAACTCCGAGGTAAATAAACCATGATCAGCAAAACACTCAAGCTTTTACTCAGTGCAACATTACTCTGTGCGCTGTCAACCAGTCTATTCGCACAACGTCCAACCACAGCCACCCACGTGCCGCGCTCAGAGATCATGACCGTGTTCGAACACATGGGTACTACGATCGATCAGCAAATCAGGGTCGTTGATATTGGTGACGAGATAAATGTCGCGGTGGGTATATTGCAAAGAATCGGCCAGCGTACCGAAGGCGAGGCAGTTGCTGCGATCGTGCATCATGAGGTAACTGAGGTGTATTACGTCATGTCTGGATCAGGCACGCTGGTCACTGGTGGCGAAGCCACCGTATCCGCAGAATTTGCCGCTGACAATGTTTCAGTACTCGAACTGATCGGCCCAAGTGGCAGTCGCACTGTTATCAACGGTCAAAAGCAGACCATCGCGGAAGGCGATGTCGTGGTTATTCCAGCAGGGGTTCCCCATGGCTTCAGTAATATTCAGGGACAGATTACTTACCTGAGCATTCGCGTCGATCCTAATCAATCACTGCCCATTGGCTACGAACACCCTTCTCTCAAGCAAGAGTAAGACGCGTATTAGCAATAGTTGACTAGCCCACCAGCGGCGGCATCGGACAATCGATGGTCGCCGCGATTGCGCGCAACAGTTCAGCTTCGATTGGCGCAATTGTCTGGTCTGCGGTAATGGTCGCCGCACAGGCTTTCAACAGGGCCGGTTTCTGCAGCGGTTTCAAATCAGCCAACACATCCACGGCCGCATTTAATTTTTCGAAATCAATCGCCGACAGCGGCACCAATCCGGTTTTCAATGCCAGTGTCGCGGCACCGATATTATAGGCTTCCTCTGTGCTTAAACCCCGCTGCGGCGTGGCGTGCGCAATGATGGACAGCATCATGCTGCTGGCGTCCGTGAGTTGCCGTAAATCCTTTCTGCCAAGCGGCGGGCTGCTCTGGCGACCAAACACTTGTTCCATGTGATGAAACACGATCTTCTGCAGTGACCACTCAAACAAGTTCACCTTCTTGTCGATGGCAATGAGCGCGTCGAAATTTCGTTTGAACAAATCATATTGCGGCCTGGAAAGTTGGGGCAAACTCGAGAGCGCAATAGTCAACAGAGGCAGACGCATCCCGGCGTCGATGCGCGCGCTGGCTTTCACCAGTCGCTGCAATTCCGCGAACACGCCCTTGTCTGCATTTCCTTCGAGGAATTGCAGTTGCGCCTGCCTCAGTTCTGACGATTGATCCAGTACCAGCAAATAAATCAGAGCCCGCGCACTGGAAGGATCCTGTGCCGCCTTGTGCAGCAGCGGTGGCATCTGCGCCAGCATCTGGTCGGCATAGGCTATGTGTTTGGCTTCGGGATTGCCTATCTGGCTGATCATTGCATCGGCGATGAGTATCCCGGCGGTGCCTTTGATAAAGGATTCTGCTCTCTCGCGCTGCGCCGCGACTTTTTCCTGGCTGCTCACTTCAGCTGCCACAGGTGCGCGCGCCTGCCTTTCCACCAATTCAAACCTGCCATCCCAATGGGGCAGAATCGCGCCGATGCGTTTCTCCAATGGTGGATGCGTGGCATACAAACCGCTCATGGCCGAATGGGTGCCTTCTTCGAACAGCGTGTGGCTGATTTCTGCGCTGTTGAGATTGTTGAGATAGGAGCGCTCGCTGTGCCGGGCAATCTGCATCAGTGCTCCAGCGATACCGTCGGGATTACGCGTGTATTGCACGGCAGATGCATCCGCCAGGAATTCGCGCTGGCGGCTGACTGCGGCCTTGATGAGATTGCCGAAAAAAGTGCCGACGAACCCAACCACAGCGAGCCCGAGGCCGAGCATGACAATGCCACCTGAGTTTTTCGAACGCCTGCTGTAGGTGCCGCTGCGCATCAGATGATAACCAATAATGCCGAGCACCATGATGCCGTGCAGGATGCCGATGAGGCGAATGTTGATGCGCATGTCGCCGTGCAGGATGTGACTGAACTCGTGCGCGATAATGCCTTGCAGTTGTTCTCTGGTGAGGATTTCGATGGTGCCGCGAGTCACGCCAATCACGGCGTCACTCGGTGAATAGCCAGCCGCGAAGGCATTAATGCCGGCCTCTTCCATCAGATACACCGGCGGCACCGGTGTGCCGGAGGCAATCGCCATCTCTTCCACCACATTCAATACACGGCGTTCGTGCAAGTCGCTGGAACCTTCCAACAAAAGCTTGCCATTCATCATCTCGGCAATGCGTGCCCCGCCACCACGCAGGGAAGCCATCTTGTACAAACTGCCGAGCAGTACAACACCGGTAACGAACGCGCCTACCAGCAGAAAGGTCTCCAGATCAAACTGGAATTGCGCAGTGCTCGCAGCTCCGCTGCTGCTGGTGCTGGCAAAACCAAACACGAGCATTACCAGCAGATTCGTAATCACAATCAACGAAATGACGGCCAGCGCAAACAACACAATCAATTTTTTTGTGTTGCGGCGCGCGGTGTCCTGCGATTCGAAAAAATTCATCGGGAATGAATCAGAACGTCACTTTGGGTGCAGCCTGAATGGCGGCGCTGTCTTCAAATTCCAACAGGCCTGCATCGGTGGGATGTCCGAACACGCCAGCCAGGGCCACGGCTGGAAATGATTGCCGATACGTGTTGTACGCCATTACCTGGTCATTGAATGCCTGGCGCGAGAACGCTACTTTGTTCTCGGTGCTGGTGAGCTCTTCACTCAATTGCATCATGTTCTGGTTTGCTTTCAAATCCGGGTACGCTTCCATCACCACATTCAATCGACCCATGGCACCGGACAAGGCCCCATCCTGACTGGCCAGTTGCCTGATGGCATCGGCATTGCCGGGATCCGCTGCCGCGGCAGCGAGTCCGGCGGAGGCAGTGTTGCGCGCGGCGATTACGGCTTCCAGTGTCTCGCGTTCGTGCTTGATATAACCCTTCGCGGTTTCCACCAGATTGGGAATCAGGTCATAGCGGCGTTTGAGTTGCACCTCTATCTGCGCGAATGCATTCTGGTAGCGGTTCTTGAGACTGACGAGCTGGTTATAGATGCCAATCACGTAGAAAAACAGGGCTGCGAGAATGACGAGGAAAACAATAGTAGTTATTTCCATGATCGTTGCTCCTTGAAGCGTAAGCGGGAAACCGGTGCATTATTCCACTTATGAGCGGCGTTGTCCCATTCGTTGTCTTCCTCCCTTTAGGGGTAGCGCTGCAGAGTTTCTCATGCCAGTGTTATCTGCTAAGCTGCCGGACACCTCGCGGCAGCAATCGACTCGTCAGGCTTTATTTAAAGTCACTAAAGGTCATCACAAGTAGATACGTCATTGATATTTCGATAGTAAATCGAACAACAGTTATTAGAACGACAATAAATAGAAAGACAATAAATAGAACGATAATTAGGCGCACTGCGTCTTGACGCATGATCACATCATCTGCATCTGTTATTACTGCAACACCCATTATGAGCAAAGGTGATAGATCACTGATCATCGCTACTGCGGGTCATGTCGATCACGGCAAGACCTCGCTGATTACGCGCATCACCGGTGTCGACACTGACACATTACCGGAAGAGAAGGCGCGCGGTCTCAGCATTAATCTCGGCTATGCGTACCTGCATTTCGATACCATTACTGACACCGGCAGCAGCGCCGGCACCATTGGCTTCGTCGACGTGCCAGGTCATACCGATTTCATTAACAACATGCTGGCTGGTGTTGGTGCTGTAGATGCTGCGTTACTCGTGGTGGCGGCAGATGATGGCATCATGCCGCAGACGCGCGAGCATGTGGCCATTCTGCAACTGCTCGGTGTGAGCCGACTCGCTATCGCACTCACCAAGATCGATCGCTGCGATGCTGCACGCATCAAAGTGGTAATAGCAGACATCGCCGCCTTGCTGCAGGATTCGCCGCTGGCCGGGTCACTGGTATTTCCTGTCTCAAACCTGGACGGAACCGGGATTGCCGCGCTCACCACCTATCTGCAATCCTGGCTCGGCTCGGTTCAAAGCGATGCAGTGACAAACGATACGCAATATTTTCGATATCTCATTGATCGCAGTTTCACGGTGAAGGGTATTGGCACCGTCGTCACTGGTTGCGCACGTGCCGGTTCCGCAGCAGTTGGCGCCAGCGTATTGCACACCGGCACCGGCGCCATTACCAAACTGCGTGGTTTGCGCATGGACCAAACAGCAATCAATACCATCAATCGCGGGCAACGCGCGGCGGCGAACATCACCCTGAATCATACCGACCTGCATCGTGGCGAGTGGCTGGTGGATGCGCCACTCTACCATCCGGTTACACGCTTCGATGCCCGCCTGCAGTTTATTGTGGACGAGCCCCAGATCGTGGCGAATGCCCAGTATCACCTGCACATCGGTGCCTCACACCATATCGTGACACTACGGCAGCTTGACACCACGACCTCCGGCTACTATCAGGTGAAATGCAATGACGCGATCGTGGCGCATTTCGGTAATCGCTTCGTGATTCGCGATCCATCTGCGCAACATACAATCGCCGGTGGTTCGGTCATCGACATTTTTGTGCCAAGGCGTGGCCGCACCAACGCACAGCGGCTGGATATATTGGCAGCCATGGACCAGCCTGCGCTAGCGGCGTTGCAGTCCTTGTTGCCACTATTGCCGGAAGGAATTGATCTGAACCAGTTTGGCTATTGTCGCAACCTGAAGGTCGCCGCAATTAAAACTTTACTGCTGCAATTACGCGAAGCCAAAGTTGCCTTGGTTGAGTTACCACAGGACAAGAGTGAGTTACCAGTGATCCTGCAAGCGAGCACACTGCAGCATCACGCCGCAGTAATACTCACCGCCCTGAAAACCTTTCACGCCAACAACAGCAATCAGCAGGGCATCAGCGAACCGGCTCTCAGTCACGCGGTGCACTTCGAAGGCTCGCACCGTTTATTCCATAGCATCCTGCATGCGCTGGTACAGGAAGGACGCATAAAACGCACTGGCACCTTGCTGCATCTGCCTGCACATCAAACCAGTCTCACCGCCGAGGAACAGCAATTTCTCGAAAAGGTACGGCCAATCCTGCTGCAAGCTGGCAACGTGCCGCCACGCACCCGTGAACTGGTGGACATGACCGGCATTCCACTGCAAGCGCTGGACCGCCTGCTGCGCCTTACCAGCAAGGCCGGTACCTTGATCAAGGTGGCCGAGAATCGTTATTACCTGCCAGAGACGATCATGACACTGGCGGAATTTGCCGAAAAACTGGTGAGCAATACGGCGGATGACGGCGGTTTTTCGGTGATCGAGTTTCGTGATGCCACCGGCATTGGTCGCAACCTGTGCATCGAGATTCTGGAATACTTCGATAAGGTCGGCTATACCCGGCGCGATGACAACAAACGGTATTTGCGCACGGAAAAGGAAAATATTTTCGGCAACTAGTCCACACCTGCAGCAAATCTTGCGGGCTCCTGAACCACACTCAGCATCGTGCTTGCTGGCAAACACCGCATATTGATTATTTGATCCAGGTCTGTTGATTTAGGTCAAAAGAACCCGTGTATTCGATTGAGCTTTGTCTGCGCGGGACTCACACTAAATTCAATACTCAAAACTTCAAGGACAATCCCATGCATCTCCTGCTGCCGAATAACATATTTTCAAAATTTGGATTAACGCTGTTACTGCTGCTATCACTGCAAGCCTGTGGGCAACCCACTGCTGCGCCGGAAGCAGAAGCACTGCGCCTGCCCATCAGCATTAACGAGTTGATGGCGTCACTGATCAATCACTCGGCCGACCCGATCTGGGTGGCAGCGTGGCGCAACCCGCAATCCGATGAGGACTGGCGTGAACTGGAGCATCTGGCACGGCAACTCCAGGTCGGTGGCGCCTTACTCAGTATTCCCGGCACCGGGCCAGCAGACGACGTGTGGACCAGTAGCGCTGAATGGCGCGGGTATGCCAGCGCACTCTCGGCTGTTGCCGGCCACGCAGTGAATGCGGCTCGCTCCAAGGATGTGGAACTCATTGAACGCTCTGGCGACGAAATAGTCGATATTTGTGAGTCATGCCATATCGAATTCAAGCCCGATCTGCCAACGATGAATATTTACGGTGAATTACCGGAGCGGTAATTCCAGCAGGTCAATCCTGCTGCTTCCGATTCATTCTCAGCTTACGGGACGAGTGAGTGATCAGCTCAGATACGGTGAATAACCACTGGAAGTTTGCTGTAACCTTTCACGAAGCTGGAATAGATACGCTCCGGCTCGCCCACAACCTCGATGTGATGAAAACGTTGCATGATCTCTTCCCAGACAATACGCAGTTGCATCTCAGCCAGACGATTGCCCATGCAGCGATGCAGACCAAACCCGAATGAGAGATGCTGACGCGCATTCGGGCGGTCGATCCAGAACTCGTTGGCACGGGGAATGACTTCCTCGTCCCGATTGCCGGAGGCATACCACATCACCACCTTGTCGCCGGCTTTGATGTGCTTGTCGCGCAGCACCGTGTCAACCTTGGCCGTGCGTCGCATATAAGCGAGCGGCGTCTGCCAGCGAATGATCTCCGATACCATGTTGGGGATGACACTCACATCGCTGCGCAACTTGGCGTACTCAGCCGGGTTTTCGTTTAGTGCCAGCACGCCGCCGGAAATGGAGTTACGTGTCGTGTCGTTGCCGCCGACAATCAGCAGGATGATGTTGCCCAGATATTCCATGGGTGACATGTGGCGAGTCGCTGCTCCGTGGGCCAGCATGGACACGAGGTCGCTGGCTGGCGGCAGCTTGATGCGCTCGTTCCACAGCCGGGTGAAATAGGCGAGGCACTCCTCTATAGCGCTCCAGCGCTCTGCTTGTGACTGCACAATGCCGTCGCCAGGAATTGCCGTGGCAACATCTGACCAGTGCGTCAATTTATAACGATCTTCAAACGGAAAATCGAACAGGGTCGCCAGCATCTGCGTAGTCAATTCAATGGAGACATGTTGCACCCAATCGATTTCTTCGCCAGCAGGCAGTGCGTCCAGAATAGTGCACACACGTTGACGAATCAGCGGCTCCAGATTCTTCAGGTTTGCCGGAGCCACCACGCCTTGTACCACCAAGCGCTGCGCATCATGTTTGGGCGGGTCCATGGAAATAAAGGAAGGCAGGTTGAATTCCGCGATGGTGTCGACGATGCCTATGGTCGGTTCCGAAGAATAAATATGCGGTAAAGTATCCACCTGCATGATGTCTTTATATTTCAGCACAGACCAGTACGGCCCGACGGCGGAATCGCGACAATAATGCACCGGTTCTTCCCGGCGCAGACGGTCGAGGAAAGGCAGAAATTCGTTCGACTGCCAGATGCCCGGGTGTGAAAAGTCAACATCGGCCAACAACATGGTATTGGGGTTTTTCCCCACCATGCTCCATTTGCTTTGCCGCGATCGGCTAACGATTTCTGACTCACTCATATTTTTGATTCATTGCTTCGGTTGCATGCACCTGTTTGGCAAATACAGAAAATTCCCTATCTGCTGCCGCGACTAGTACTGGAACTCGGGCGTGGTGACGATCAAGCCGTCCAACTCTTCAGTCACTTTGATTTGACAAGAGAGGCGCGAGCTTGTCTTGCGATCGGCGCTCATGCTTAACATCGCATCTTCAGTTGGATTCACTTCACCAACCACACTGCGCCATGCTTCATTCACAAACACGTGACAGGTAGCACAGGAACAGGAGCCACCACAATCCGCATCAATTCCTGGCACGCCATTGCTCACCGCCGCCTGCATGACCGAGCCGCCCACTTTGGCATTCACGGTGCGCTGCGCGCCACCATGATCAATAAAAACTATTTTAACCATTTAACAAACTTCCTCGATTAGAAATATTCACGCTACTATTCGCGCTATCAAACTGGCGTGATTGCGAATAAAAAAATTACCACAGCGAGACAAATTTTCGAAAGCCGCAACAATAGCAAGTTGTCGTTCTCAGCGACAGCCGCATGTACAGATTTTATTCACATCTTGTTGAATATCTGGCTGTAATCAAGGCAGAACATTCCGATCCGCCGCGACCTTTGCAGGCTTATAAATTTATGTCCAGCCCACTTTCCGCGCTATATGATCTTTCTGTATGGCATCGTATTTCCGAGTCACCAGCTTGGCGGCTTTAGCGGTGCCTGGCTGGGAGGGGACAAATTATATGCAATTTATGGCAACTACTTATGCCAACCACTTATGGCAACTACGACGGCATCTGGTGGTTGGGTATTGCGCCGAGTTTGTTGGCTGCCATTATACATTGGCCAATCGAAGCACAAGATTTCTCCGCAAGGCTGCTGCCCGCGACTTTGTAAGCAGGGATTGCTGTGCTAAATTCAGACATCGCCCTCTATGCCATTCGAAGGAGAAGCAACATGCGCATATTATTGTTGATCGCCCTTTTTCCAATACTGTTTTCCTGCGCAAGCAACGAGCTGAATTTCCAAAAAATGAGCAACGAGGAAATCGCGCTCTACAATGCGTCGGCCGAACTTGACCAGCAAGTTTATTGTCGCCGCGAAGTGCGCGCCGGCACGCATATCAAGCGACGCTATTGCGAGACCCTGAAGGAAATGGAAAATGCGATAATCACCAGCTTCGGCAAACTGAACACGGCGAATGGCGGCACCTCATTTATTTTTACGACAGATTAATTATGGGGAATGTTGGAAATTGAAGTGGCGGAAGAGGCAGGAGTCGAACC
>Ga0049084_10000502_pt1 | contig 15342 bp, 11 predicted proteins | sample GreLakmeON33MSRF_FD_66720 | JGI IMG/M metagenome (GOLD analysis project Ga0049084, IMG submission 66720) | Freshwater lentic microbial communities from great Laurentian Lakes, MI, USA - Great Lakes metaG ON33MSRF | ecosystem: Environmental > Aquatic > Freshwater > Lake | place: Great Lakes... | reverse complement strand
TCAGTAACGAATTTCACTCCTTTCTCTCCATAAATTTTGAGATAAGCTTCACAAAAATGCCCCAACAACCAAGGCCAAACAATTCCCTGGTGATAAATTAAGTCCCGTTCCTCTTGATTTCCGCTGTAAATTCCTTTGTATTTATAATCAGCCCGACTCAATGTTCTCAAACCTCTTGGCGTGAGTAAATGCTTTTCAACTACCTTTAAAATCGATTTTGCTGCGGTTCCTTCAATCAAAGGAAAAGGCAATGAGATAGCGAAAATTTGATTCGGACGAATACTCCAATCACTAAGAAGAGTATGAGGTTCGAGATTTAAGATTTGTATATCTTTATGGATACAATCCGCAAGATATCCTTTTTCTTCGCTGTAAAATTTAGCTTTAAAAGATTTCTTAATTAAGGCAGGAAGCTTAGTCCATTTTTTCACAAACTCTTTGTCTTCTGCATCCGTTGCCAATTCTATTGAAAAACAAACGGCATTGTACCACAAGGCATTTAAATCAACGGCATAACCAGCACGAGGTGTAACAGGCTTTCCATCTACCATGGCATCCATCCACGTAAGCGCAACATCTTCTTGTCCGCCCCACAGCAAGCCATCTTCAGTCATGTGAATGTTATACCAAGTTCCTTTTCTATAACTCTCTAAAATCTCCTTAATTCCGGCACCAAACTCCAACCACAAACCTTTTGTCTTTTTGCTGTGTGCAGCGTATTTCTGCAAGGACCAAAAAAACCAAAGCGATGCATCGGCCGAGTTGTAGCGCGCCTCTTCCCCTACGCCAATATTAGAGAGTAATCCGTCTTGCAAATCTTGTAGCATGGAATCCATTACCGACTTAAAAACCTCTGGTTTGTTTCTGCTTAAAGTCAATCCAGGCAATGAAATAAAGGTGTCTCTACCCCATCTTCCAAACCAGTGAAAGCCAGCTGTGATCTCCATTCCTTTTTTCGTTTTAGAGATGAAATGTGCAGCAGAAATATCTAAAGCCGATTCGAAATTGGTGATTTTCTTTCTCGTTTTTAATTCAGATGCAAACAAATCTTTCAATTGAGAAGGCAGCATTTCTGACGTACCTACAGAAAAAACAATTTCTTCTCCAGGATGCATCAACATCGAGAAATAGCCAGGAGTAAGCAAATCTTCTTTAAAATCGTAGCCTCTATCTAATTCTCTCAAATATTCATTGTCATAATTCCATTCGAAGGTAGGCATGAAATGCGCTTCTTTAGAAACCTGCATGTGCAGAGAATAAAAATCACTATACATCTGGAAGCTCGCCCCATTTTCGATGTAGTTTAAATCATGATTAATTCTACCTATTTTACCTACCGAATGGTAATTTCTAAAAGCGGTGAAAGGCTCTAGCTTAAGTTGAACATTTTCTTTTCCTTGCAAATAAGTGTAGCGAATAAGTAAACGATTTTCATTATGCACCAAGAGCAACTCCTTCTTTAGTTTCATCTCTCCCAGCTCATAAATCCAAGTCGGAATTTTTTCTAGTTCAAATTCTTTCATCAAGTTAAAACCTTGCGGATACACAAGTCCCGCATATTGATGAGTTCCTAAGAGAAAATGATGCTGATTGTAGTTGATTGACTCATCCAAAGCAGCTAACATTACATAGCAAGAATCATCAATGTAAGGCTGGCGTAAAACCAACATTCCATGATACTTACGAGTATTACATAAAGAAACTGTAGAACTCGAATAGGCTCCGATCTCGTTGGCCTCTAGAAATTCTCTGTGAAAAGAAAATTCGTGATTTGCTAACTGCTTCTTATTCAAAGAAAGATAGCTCACTACCTACTCAATTCTTTTTCAGCTTGTTGCCAGTTTTGTTCTGCAGATTGAGATCCTCCGTTGCTTGCATAAATTTCGAAAGCACGTTGTTGAATGTCTGTAAAAGTAAGGATAGGCGTTTGTTTTTTAGTGCTTACTTTTTTTGCTGCAGGTTTCGTTTCTGCTTTTTCTGTTGTTGCTTTTTTTGCTGCCATATTTTCCAGTTTTAATGTATGTTAGTTATTACTGATACTTGCTAATTAGCTTGGCCACAATACCCGTCCAGCCTGTTTGATGACTCGCGCCAATACCTCTTGAATTGTCACCATGAAAATATTCATAGAACAACACCAAATCCTTAAAGTGCTCGTCTTTGTATAATTCTTCATTGTTGTTCACTGGTCGGTTACCATCTTTATCTAAAGCGAAAATAGAAATCAGCCGCTTGAACAACTCGTTTGCAATTTCATCTAAATTCATCTCCACGCCCGATCCTGTTGGAAACTCTAACTTCAAACTATCGCCATAATATTTATGGTATTCTCTCAACGATTCAATGAGTAAATAATTGGTTGGCATCCAAACCGGACCCCTCCAATTGGAGTTACCTCCAAACATACCGCTTGATGATTCACCTGGCTGATAATCGATGCAATACTCTCCTCCTTCTATATTAATACAATAAGCTTTTTTGTGACGCTTCGACAACGAGCGAATACCGCCAGGTGCTAAGAATTCACTCTCATCAATCATCAGTTTAATCAACTTAATCATTCTGTCTTTTGGAATGAGCGAGAACAACACATCTTCGTCTTCATTGTACTTTTCTATCGCCAAATATTTACCTTCTTTTATTCTGTCTTTAGAAAACCAATTCAAACGTTTTTTGAATCCAGGAATATCCTTCATCGTCTCTTTATGAATCAAAGTAGTGGCATACAAAGGAGACAATCCCACCAAAGAGTGAATCTTTAATTGCACGAATTTTCTACCCGGCAATTTCAATACATCGTAATAGAAACCATCTTCTTCATCCCATGCACCAATCCAATCTTTATTGGCTTTGTTCAACGACTCGGAGATATACACGAAGTGCTCAAAAAACTTGGTGGCCACATCTTCAAAAGAAGAATCGTACTCACAAATTTTAATAGCCATCTTCATCATATTCAAAGAGTACATGGCCATCCAGCTTGTTCCATCGGCTTGCTCTAAAGTTCCACCGCCTGGCAACTCATTGCTTCTATCAAACACACCAATATTATCTAAACCTAGGAAACCACCTTCGAAAAGATTTTTTCCTTTGGCATCTTTTCTATTTACCCACCAAGTGAAGTTAATCAAGAGTTTATGAAAAATCTTTTTCAAGAATTTCACATCAGCTCTACCGTAATGCTTCTTTTCTGTTTCGTAAATTTTAATGGCAGCCCATGCTTGCACTGGCGGATTAACATCACCAAAAGCCCACTCGTAGGCCGGTATTTGTCCGTTTGGCGCCATGTACCACTCACGTGTGATAATAATCAACTGTTTCTTAGCAAACTCGGGGTCGAGCATAGCTAAAGGCACACAATGAAAAGACAAATCCCACGACGCATACCAGGGGTACTCCCATTTATCGGGCATGGAAATAATGTCTTCATTTTGCAAAGTTTTCCAGTCTTTGTTTCTACCCTTCTTTCTTGATTCTGGCGGCACTAGCTGCCCGGGATCACCTTCTAACCAACGCTCCACATCATAGCAGTAATATTGCTTAGTCCATAACATACCAGCAAAACCCTGACGCTGAATATTCTTTAAATCGGCACTCGCCGTTTTAGGCACAAACTTGTCGTAGAATGAATCGGCTTCTTGAATTCTCTTTTTGAAAATTGCTTCGAACTCGTCACCAAAAGGATTGGTTTTGGTTTCGGCGTTTGTCAGTTTTAAATAGAAAACCTCTTTGCCCTCACCTGCGATATTTCGCTTGTACATAGGCGAAACCTTGGTGCCGAAATTATGATTTTCAAAAATCTTAAAATCGTTTTTCACCACCGCATCATTGATAGCATCTTTGATGTAAGGGGTAGCATTAGGCGTTTGAAAGATAAGCTCCCTATTGGTTTCATTCTCGGTAAACATCAATCTATCGGGCTCATCGAAATACAAATAGTAATCGCCTATGATATGATGTTGGGCGTGAACGCCAGAAAAACCTTTTAAATTGTTTATTTTCTCAATGCTTGGCTTTTGTTTCCAAACACCAAAATCCCACAAATTTCTAAACCACAAGGTTGGCAATACCGAAAGGTCGTGCGCTTCCTTGCCTCTATTGAATGCTGTTATTTTTATAAGAATATCGAATGGTCCGTCTTTAGCATATTCCACCTGAACATCAAAATATCTATTCTCATCAAAAACGCCTGTATCAGTAATTTCAAATTCAGGTTCTTCTTTGCTTCTGTTTCTGTTAACTTGATATAGCTCGGTGTATGGAAATTTAGCATGAGGATATTTGTACAAATACTTCATGTATGCATGCGAAGGCGTATTGTCTAAATAATAATACAACTCTTTACAATCCTCGCCATGATTACCTAAAGTACCACTTAAACCATACAATCTTTCTTTAATAATTTTATCGTTGCCATTGTGCAAAGCAACACTAAAACACAAATTTTGATAATGATCGCTAATACCTGCAATACCATCTTCACCCCAACGGTAAACGCGCGAACGCGCATGGTCGTGCGGAAAATAATCCCAAGCAGAACCATCGGCGCTATAGTCTTCGCGAACCGTTCCCCACTGGCGTTCGCTGAGGTAGGGTCCCCAGCGCTTCCAGAGTTTAACTTTAGACTTGGCTTCTTCTAAGCGTATTTCTTCAGCTGTTTTCATGTAAGTTGTAAAGCTTTGGTGAAAATATGCTTTTTGCGCCGAAATACAGCAGCCTAATGCGAATAAATTGTTAATGATTGGATTCTAATAACTTCACACCTTGAATTTCAATTAAAACAAAAAAAACGGGATCCGTCAGCTGACGAATCCCGTTTTTGTTTTATTGGAGACGTATTATTATTCGTCTCTACTGCTACTTTTTCTCTTCTGCCACTTCTTCGAAGTCAACATCTGTTACTTCAGCATCTTTAGATGAAGCTCCAGCATTAGCTTGCGCACCTGCAGCAGAACCACCTTGATAAGCACCTTGAATATCGGCAGCCATAGCTTGTAAAGTATCGTTTACTTTAGTTGTTCCTGCTTCAACTGCTGCGATATCTTGCATTTGATGAGCAATTTTCAACTCATTCAGCGCATCTTGAATCGTTTGCTTTTTATCGGCAGGTAATTTATCTCCTAGCTCTTCCAATTGTTTTTCCACTTGGAAAATCAATCCATCAGCTTGGTTCAACTTGTCGATTCTGTCTTTAGCTTCTCTATCAGAATCTGCATTTTCGGCAGCTTCACGTTTCATTGTCTCGATTTCTTCTTTCGACAATCCAGAAGAAGCTTCGATACGAATTTGTTGTTGTTTACCTGTTTTGTTTTCTTTAGCACTTACATTTAAAATACCGTTTGCATCGATATCGAAAGTAACTTCAATTTGTGCTTCACCTCTTCTCATTGGAGGGATACCATCTAAGTGGAATCTACCCAATGATTTGTTGTCTTTCGCCATTGCACGCTCACCTTGTAAAACGTGAATTTCTACTGATGGTTGGTTATCGGCAGCTGTTGAGAAAACTTCTTTTTTGTTGGTAGGAATTGTAGTATTTGCTTCAACCATTTTGGTTAATACACCACCTAAAGTTTCGATACCAAAAGAAAGAGGAATTACATCTAACAACAATACGTCTTTCACTTCACCTGTTAATACACCACCTTGAATAGCAGCACCAATTGCTACAACTTCATCAGGGTTAACGCCTTTAGAAGGCTCTTTTCCGAAGAAAGCTTTAACCGCTTCTTGAATAGCAGGAATACGAGTAGAACCACCAACTAAAATAATTTCGTCGATATCGCTTACTGAGAAACCTGAGTTTTTCAAAGCTGTTTTACAAGGCTCAATTGTTCTTTTGATTAATGAATCGGCCAATTGCTCGAACTTAGCTTTAGTTAAGGTTTTCACTAAGTGTTTAGGAATTCCGTTCACTGGCATGATGTAAGGCAAGTTGATTTCTGTAGACGCTGTGCTAGATAATTCAATCTTAGCTTTTTCTGCAGCTTCTTTCAAACGTTGCAAAGCCATAGGGTCTTGTTTCAAATCTAGGCCTTCGTCGTTTCTAAATTCAGCAGCTAACCAGTCGATAATAACGTGGTCGAAGTCATCACCACCTAAGTGCGTATCACCATCGGTAGATTTTACTTCAAATACACCATCACCCAACTCTAACACAGAAACGTCATGAGTACCACCACCGCAGTCGAAAACCACGATTTTCATATCTTTTCCTTTCTTGTCTAAACCATAAGCCAAAGCCGCAGCAGTTGGCTCATTGATGATTCTTTTAACTACTAAACCAGCAATTTCACCCGCTTCTTTAGTCGCTTTTCTTTGCGCATCATTAAAGTATGCAGGCACAGTAATAACGGCTTCAGTAATATCTTGTCCCAAGAAATCTTTAGCAGTCGCTTTCATCTTTTGCAAAATCATTGCAGAGATTTCTTGCGGAGTGTAGTTTCTATCGTCGATTTTAACACGCGGTGTGTTGTTGTCTCCTTTTACCAATGTATAAGGAACTCTTTTCAATTCGGCCAAAGCCTGATCGTAAGAGATACCCATAAATCTCTTGATAGAGAAGATAGTTTTTGTTGGGTTGGTAATAGCCTGACGTTTAGCAGGGTCACCTATTTTACGCTCGCCATTGTCGGCAAATGCCACGATAGACGGCGTTGTTCTTTTACCTTCGCTGTTTGCGATAACTACGGGCTCGCTTCCCTCCATTACGGCAACACATGAGTTGGTAGTTCCTAAGTCAATTCCAATAATCTTAGCCATTGTATTTTTTTTTAAATGTTTCCTCCTCTTTGTCAATGGCTGTGCCACGCGGATTTAGGGGACAAGCTGACACTTTTTGTCAGAAATCTACGCCAACGCAGTTATTATCACAGAATATTTTGTGACAAAAAGACATTTATTACCTTAGCCCACGAAGAGAAACCTTATGAGAAAATTAGTCTTGCTTTTGAGTTTATTGCCTTGTGCACTTTTGGCTCAGCCTTTTATTACCAATGAAGTTGCCGACAAGTTGTTTTACGATGATTTTACTGACAACTCTGAAAACTGGCCAAGCTTCAACGAGCCTGACATCAAAACATACGCTGCTGAAGGTTTCTATTACCTATCTAAAATAAGCGGGGAAAAATCGAGAGCCATCATTCCTGCCTTTAGAAAACAAGAGAATAAGTTCATGATTAAAACATCGTTGATGCTGCTTTCTACTACACCCAACCAACAAACTTTGGGCGTTTTGTTTATGGCTCAATCAGATGGCAGCGGGGGTTTTGTTTTAGAGATTAATAAAAAACAACAGTTCAGAGTTAGGGGAATAACCAATATCGGACAATACATTACCACTGGAGAAAACGGTTGGACAAAATCGAAAAATGTAAAAGGTGCCGATGAGTTTAACAAAATAGTAATTAAAGGTCATAGCAATAAGTACGACATCTATTTCAACGACCAATATACCTTCTCTTTTGAACAAGGTAATTTTAAGCAAGGTGAATTTGGTTTATTATTAGGTCCCGAATCGAAAGCCAAAGTTGATTTCTTTTACCTCTATAAAATATCGGCCAACATTGCAGATAACTTAGCCACAGTTAGCTCTAAACTCGATAGCTTACAAAAAGAAAACGACAGCTTAAAACACCGCATAGATCATACTTTAGCGCGCAAAATAGATTCTTTGGAAAGAGTAAATCAAAAACTTCAGGAAAATGTAGATTTCTTGCGCGAGGCAGTAAGAAAGAGAGATACCATTCATTTAGATGAAGAAGGAAATCCTATTGAAGAGAACAAGTCAGAAGCTGAAATACACGCCGCACCTCCAATTGAAACCGATGTTGAATTGAAAGAGGTTCCTATTAAAGAAGCCGACAAACCTAAAGAAGATTAATTTTTATAGATTTACCCACTTAATCCATATCAATGTCAGCAAGTACCCAAGAAATAAAAAGAATTACCACCCACACTCTCCAAGAGATGAAAAGCAAAAAGATTAAAATCTCTATGCTTACCGCCTACGACTTCACCATGGCTAAAATCATTGATGGCGCCGGTACAGATGTGATATTGGTGGGCGATTCGGCATCGAATGTAATGGCTGGCCACGAAACTACTCTTCCTATTACTTTAGACCAAATGATTTATCACGCGGCATCGGTAATTCGCGGTACCAATCGCGCTTTGGTAGTGGTTGATTTACCTTTTGGTTCTTATCAAGGTAACTCAAAAGAAGCTCTCAACTCGGCAATTAGAATTATGAAAGAAGCTGGTGCTCACGCCGTAAAGCTAGAAGGCGGCAGAGAAGTAAAGGAATCTATTGAAAGAATTCTAACGGCTGGTATTCCTGTAATGGGACACTTGGGTTTAACTCCACAGTCAATTTATAAATTTGGTACCTACAGCGTTCGCGCTAAAGAAGATGTTGAAGCAAAAAAATTAATTGAAGATGCTTTGATTTTGCAAGAAGCTGGCGTGTTTGCCATTGTGGTGGAAAAAGTTCCTGCAGTATTAGGTAAGCAGTTGGCTAAGAAATTAAAAATTCCGGTGATTGGTATTGGGGCTGGAGGTTATGTAGACGGCCAAGTGCTGGTTTCTCACGATATGTTTGGGATGAATACTGAGTTTAGTCCGCGCTTTTTACGCCGCTATGCCAACCTATTTGCCGACATGACCAAAGCCACCAAAAACTACATTAAAGATGTAAAAAGTGGCGATTTCCCTAACGAAAAAGAACAGTACTAATGATTGATGTGATTTACGAAGACAATCATTTAATTGCAGTAAACAAAGCGGCTAGTGACTTGGTGCAGGGCGACAAAACTGGCGATGAACCACTGGGCGATAAAATAAAAGCTTTCTTAAAAGAAAAATACAACAAACCGGGCGATGTGTATTTAGGTGTTACACACCGCATCGACCGACCGGTAACAGGTGTTGTTTTGTTTGCTAAAACATCAAAAGCCCTTACTCGTGTAAACCAAATGTTTCAAGATAAAACCATTCAAAAAACATATTGGGCGATAGTGTTACAAGCACCACCAATGAAGGAAGATCAGCTTGAAAATTACCTTGTGAAAAACTCAGAAAAGAATAAATCTTTCGCTTTTAAACAAGAAATTAAAAACTCAAAGTTGGCCATTCTTACCTACAAATGGCTTACTTCTAGCGACCATCAAAATCTGTTAGAGGTTTCCCCTAAAACAGGAAGACACCATCAAATACGTGTTCAGCTTTCGAAGATTGGCTGCATGATACAAGGAGACACCAAATACGGCGCGCCCTCGCCAAACAAAGACAGAAGCATTTGCTTACACGCTCGTTATCTAACATTTATGCATCCGGTTACGAATATGAAAATCACTATTGAAGCGCCAGTTCCCGATAATCCTTACTGGAAGAATTTCAAAAATTATACGTCGTAAAATACACAAAACAAAAAAGGATTCGTCACAACTGACGAATCCTTTTTGGCTTATTGCTTTTAACTTTTTACTTTCTATTATTTACCGCCTCTTTTTCTTTCGCCTTCTTTCAAGAATATTTTTCTCAAACGAATTGAATTCGGAGTTACCTCAACGAACTCATCTGATTGGATATACTCTAATGCTTCCTCTAACGAGTGTCTAACAGCAGGGATGATTCTCACCTTGTTATCAGAACCTGAAGCACGCATGTTGGTTAATTGTTTTGATTTGGTAACGTTGATACATAAGTCACCTTCTTTACTGTGCTCACCAATAACCTGACCTTCATAAATCTCAGCAGTTGGGTCGATAAAGAATTTACCTCTGTCTTGTAATTTATCAATTGAGTAAGCGATAGAAGTACCTTGCTCTAATGAAATTAAAGAACCATTTTGTCTTTCTGGAATCTCACCTTTCCAAGGCTCGTAAGCTTTGAAACGATGCGCCATGATAGCCTCACCAGCTGTTGCAGTAAGCATATTACTTCTTAAACCAATGATACCACGAGAAGGAATATTGAATTCGATTTTAACTCGAGAACCAGTTGGCACCATGCTTAACATCTCCCCTTTTCTTCTTGTTAGCATATCGATTGCTGTACCAGAATATTCATCTGGAACGTCGATTGTTAAAGCCTCAATAGGCTCGCATTTTTTACCGTCTAAAGTTTTTATTAAAACTTGTGGCTGACCAACTTGTAACTCATAACCTTCGCGACGCATCTCTTCAATCAAGATAGATAAGTGTAATACACCACGACCGAAAACCATGAAGCTATCGGCAGAACCTGTTGGCTCCATTTTCATTGCCAAGTTTTTCTCTAATTCTTTTTCTAATCTTTCTTTGATGTGACGAGAAGTAACGAATTTACCTTCTTTACCGAAAAATGGAGAGTTGTTGATAGAAAACAACATACTCATTGTAGGCTCATCGATTTCGATAGCTGGCATTGCTTCAGGAGCATCGATATCGGCAACAGTATCACCAATTTCAAAATCTTCTAAACCAACGATAGCACATATTTCACCAGCTTCTACTTTCTCCACTTTAACCTTACCAAGTCCTTCAAACACCATCAATTCCTTGATTTTTTGTTTCACCTGACGACCATCTCTCTTAATCAAGATAATGTTTTGTCCGGGAACCAAAGAACCTCTAAACAATCTTCCAATGGCAATACGACCAACGAAAGAAGAGAAATCTAATGCAGTAATTTGCAACTGAGTGGCACCAACAGCAATTTTAGGAGCTGGGATGTGTTCAATTACTTTTTCCAAAAGGATATTGATATTGTCTGTTTTTTGATCCCAATGTTCACTCATCCAGCCCAATTTAGCTGCACCGTAAACAACAGGGTAATCTAACTGATCTTCGCTAGCATCTAATTCAAACATCAAGTCGAATACTTTCTCGTTAGTCAATTCAGGATCACAGTTTTCTTTATCTACTTTATTTACCACTACAATTGGTTTAATACCCAATTGCAATGCTTTTTGCAATACGAAACGCGTTTGAGGCATAGGGCCTTCAAAAGCATCTACCAACAACAACACACCATCGGTCATTTTTAGTACACGCTCAACTTCACCACCAAAGTCACTGTGACCAGGAGTATCGATAATGTTGATTTTAGTTCCTTTGTATGTTACAGAACAGTTTTTAGAACGAATAGTGATACCTCTCTCACGCTCCAACTCGTTGGAGTCCATGATTAAATCACCAGATTCTTTATGATCTGAAAACAATTTACCTGCTGTTAAAATTTTATCTACCAAGGTAGTCTTACCGTGGTCAACGTGGGCGATAATCGCGATGTTTCTAATATTCATACTTCTCTTTTAAGCTTTTTAAGGGTGCAAAGATATAAGTAATTGTTGGAATATCTGCACACTATAAAAAATGCTACAAAATAATTTACCTTAGCGCCTCAATCAAGAAGCAATGAACATCGAGAGCAAAATAATACTTGCGGCGGTAAACGCAGCACAACAACTATACGGCGCCACCATTAGCGAACAGCAAGTACAATTGCAACCTTGTAAAGCCGAATTCGAAGGAGATTTAACGGTAGTTGTATTTCCCCTTTTAAAGATTTCTAAGAAATCGCCTGAGCAAACTGCTCTAGATTTAGGTGCATTTATTAATGATAATTTAACAGATGTTTCTTCATTCAATGTAGTGAAAGGCTTTTTGAATTTATCTGTTGGGGATGCTTATTGGTTGGATTCTTTTAAGAATAAGCAAGCAGATTCAATTGGTTTAACAGGTAAAAAATTAATGGTAGAATATTCTTCGCCCAACACCAATAAACCTTTACATCTCGGACATATCCGCAATAACTTCCTCGGCTATTCTGTTTCTGAAATTCTAAAGGCCAGCGGCAACGAAGTGATTAAAACACAAATCATCAACGACCGCGGTATTCATATTTGTAAATCGATGTTGGCATGGATGAAATGGGGCAATGGTGAAACTCCGCAATCATCAGGTACTAAAGGAGATCATTTAGTAGGCAAATATTACGTAATGTTTGAACAGCATTACAAAAAAGAAATGCAGGAATTGATTGCTGGTGGCATGGATGAAAAAAGTGCCAAAACCAAAGCACCCTTGTTCATGGAAGCATCAGAAATGCTGCGTCAATGGGAAGCTAGCGATGCTGCAACAGTTGAACTTTGGAAAACCATGAATAGCTGGGTGTATGCTGGATTTGAAGATACTTACAAAAAATTGGGCGTTGATTTCGACAAATTATACTACGAATCGAACACCTATTTATTCGGTAAAGAAATCATTGAGGAAGGATTGAAAAAAGGCGTTTTCGTTAAAAAAGAAGATGGCTCTGTATGGATTGATTTAACGGCTGATGGCTTAGATGAAAAACTATTGCTGCGTTCTGATGGAACGGCAGTATATATGACTCAAGATATTGGTACTGCCGTTGAGCGTTACAAAGATTACCATGTAGACGGTATTATTTACACCGTTGCCAACGAGCAAGATTATCACTTCAAAGTATTGTTCCTCATCTTAAAGAAAATGGGCTATTCTTTCTGGGAAGGCCTATTTCACTTATCATACGGAATGGTGGAATTGCCAAGCGGAAGAATGAAAACGCGTGAAGGAACCGTGGTGGATGCAGATGATTTAATTGAAGAAATGATTGCATCTGCAGCGCAAAGCACAGCTGAAAAAGGTAAACTAGATGAATTGAGCGAAGAAGAAAAAAACGAAGTGATTCGTAAAATTGCTATGGGCGCTTTGAAATATTTCATCTTGAAAGTTGATCCTAAAAAATCGATGATATTCAATCCAGAAGAGTCAATCGACTTCAATGGCAATACCGGTCCGTTCATTCAATACATTTATGTTCGCACACGCTCTGTATTGCGCAAAGTAGGAGAAGCGAAAGCTTACAGCATCAAAACACTCACAAAGAAAGAAAAAGATTTAATCAAGAAAATATTGGGCTATACTTCAGCTCTTAAAGAAGCTGGAAAGTTGAATAGTCCGGCTGTTATGGCCAACTACAGCTACGAACTCGCTAAAGATTTTTCTCAATTTTGGGCAGACCATCAAATTGTAAATGCCGATGACGAGAATTCGAAATACTTTAGAGTTGCGCTATCAAAAGAGGTTGGTGACACTTTGAAAAAATCGATGACATTATTGGGTATTGAGATGCCGGAGAGGATGTAAAGTAAAAGCCGAAAGTTGGAATAATTTATTTTTACTCTTACATTTAAAAGAACAAAACAAATCGTTATGGGAGCGCCGAAACTAAGATCTGAGGTTGAAAAGTTAATAAAAGAAGCCGATGAACGCTTGCTAGAAATGGTTCATGCCATGGCAACAGCATACACCAATAAGAATATTGTAGCCTATACAACAGATGGTAAAGCTTTGACGCGCGAAGATTATATCAAGCAAATTGAAAAAGGTGTTGCCGACGCAAAAGCGGGAAGAGTTATTAGTACAAGTGAACTTAAAAAGAAGATTAAATCTTGGAAAAAAGATTAAAAGTTATTTGGACTCGCTCTGCAGAAAAATCATTAAAACACATCTATGATTTTTATGCAGAAAAATCTGAGATCGCCGCTTTAAAAATCATTGAAGAAATTATTGAATGCGCTGAAAGCATCACTTTTTATGCACAATATCAGCATGATGAAATATGCACAAAATATAGAAGAATGATTGTTCGTCATTACAAGCTCATCTATCAAACTAACAAAACTACTGTTACAATTTTTGAAGTTTTTGATTCACGCCAAGATCCTGGTAAAATGATGTATTTGGCGGAGCCGAAAGTATAGCAAAACCTTACGCGTAGGACAATAGTTCCTTCGGGGTACCTCAGGATGACAAACTGGGTAAGTGCTATTTTCTCTCAGGCGCGCGCTTCCAAGCGCGTGCCTATTGTAATAGCATTTTTAATGCTTCTTTTTGCTTCCATCAAATCATTTGAGTTAAAACATCTTTAAACCACCTCTAACAAGTTTGGGCTGTATCTCATAAATTGATATTAAATGAATAGGCATTACAAATGCCATTACAATAGGCACGCGCTTGGAAGCGCGCGCCTGGGGAGAGGATGCAATTCCGCTTCATGGCGCTCGACTCCAGTCGAGTGACTTTCTTACTCCGGCAATTGCATTGCCTTTTTACTATGTATTAACATCTCATTACTTCGGCAGAGAATCAAGTTTTGATAAAAAACTATATAATGATCTTCCGTAATAATCTTTTTTTATTTTCATTTTCTGCTGACCTTCTTTATTTCCTAAGACATGAATAATGGAAAATGATTTATAAGAAAAAGTATCTTTTGGTGAATAAAAAACCAATTCAGATTGCCATCGATACTCTCCGGAAGTTTCAAATTTCATTAATATATCCATTGTAGTTTCATTATTTAATTCAATTGAGTCTTTTGTTGTAAATTTTCTATTCTCATCACATAAACCATAATAAAGTTTTCTTCTAAAAAATGGAGGTGACGCTAAAATCATATTTATTTCAATTATACTATCGATTACTACGCTGTCATTTGACAAATACTTTTCAGGTATACCATGTCCTTCAATGTTAATTATGTTTTTTAGAGAATCATAGGTAATTGCAAATGACACATCGTGATGCAAACATCTGTACAAATAGTTTGTCAATCGAGATTCCTCATAAATTAATTCTTCACCCATTTTACTTCCCTCGAAAAAGGAACTAATTTCAAATCTTCTGTTCTTAGCATCATAAGTTAAAACAGTGTCTTCCTTTTTCTTTTGTTTAGCCATTGAAGATAGATTTCCTGCAAGTGAAAATGTGATATCACGTTCAAATTTTCGCCCCATGAAATCAACCGATTGTATCTCATCTCTATTTTGGCAAGCAAAAAGAAAAGGAAGAACAAATAATAAAACAGCTTTATTTCGCATCTTTCTAAACATATGTATTCAACTTTGTAATTCTAATTTCTAAAACAAATAAAGGCAATGCAATTGCCGGAGTAAGAAAGTCACTCGACTGGAGTCGAGCGCCAGGAAGACTTAAAACAACTCCATCTGCTTCTCTCCTCCTCCAATCATCTTCAAAAAGTCATCTTCACTCAATATTTGCACACCCAGCTTTTCGGCTTTTTTTAGTTTCTCAGGGCCCATATTTTCACCCGCTAAAACGAAGGACGTTTTGGCAGAAATAGAACCTACATTTTTACCGCCGTGTTTCTCCACTTCTTTCTTGATATCGTCGCGTGAGTAGTTTTTAAATACGCCTGAAACAACAAACGATTTACCTTGTAGGATATTTGAACCACCAACTTTTACTACTTCAATGGCTTCAAATTGCAAGCCGAAAGATTTTAGTTTTTCTATTAGCGCGATGCTATCTG